>JACDZJ010000230.1_pt1 | contig 22281 bp, 19 predicted proteins | sample 7365721 | NCBI WGS metagenome assembly JACDZJ01 (sample SAMN15143480, study PRJNA637477) | pond metagenome | biome: freshwater wetland ecosystem [ENVO:00000243]; feature: pond [ENVO:00000033]; material: pond water [ENVO:00002228]; isolation source: pond water containing pink berries ... | reverse complement strand
GATATATAAATTTAAAATCCGACAGTTTTTAATTTTTGTCGGTCAATAGTGATTTCTTTTAAGATAAATCTTTCAAAGTAGAATTAACTAACTAAATGAACAAAACAAAAGTTGTTCAGGAGATTTTTTCTGAGCGGCTTTATTACCAAATAAAATCAATCCACAAATAGTTGTTGTGATTAATCTTTAAATGATTGTGCCTCCTCCGTAAAACTAGTATTTGCACCCGTATTGCACAGAATACATTTATAATCACTAAATATTTTAGAAGATTATTCTAAATTGTTTGAAAATTGTATTTATTTGGAACTTATAATTAATGTGTTTTTTCGTTAATTCTATTTATTCAGTGGGCTTTTGATATTTGGAATGAACTCATGATTGCCGTTTCTGAAAATTAAAAAACGAAAGTTACTGTAAATCACAAAATATTTTTTTCAATTCGCAGTATTTCTAAATCGAATATATTAGAATTGAGAAAACAGTATAATTGCGATTTATTTTTCATATTTAGAACAATAAAGGAAATTAATGCGTATTTTTGTCACAAATGTGGATGACTTTTCATAAGATTCCTAGAACTTGATTCTAAATTTACATAAAATTATCCATAATACGGCTAATTTTATTTTTCTATACAAATTCTAAACACTATGAAAGAATTTCCTTACCTTTCTGAACCTTCTTTTGGATTTCAATCGACTCCTTTTGGAGAATGTTGTATCGCTTTTTCGAACGATGGAATTTGTGCACTGAGTTTTCCCGAAAATAGGGAAAGTGCATTGAACGATATGGAGAGACGTTTTCCCGGTGTTGATTTTAAGCAAAATGATGACAAGGCAACACTATTGGTTCATCAGATTTTTGAAAGCAGTAAAAAACCAGCTATAAATCTCATTGGCACGGAGTTTCAACTTACCATTTGGAAAGCACTTCAAAATATTCCAAAAGGAAAAACGACAACTTATGCAAAAATTGCTGAAATCATTGGTCGACCTAAAGCAGTGCGTGCAGTTGGAACAGCCATTGGAGCAAATCCAATTGCTTATCTTATTCCATGTCATCGTGTTATCCGAACCGATGGTAGTCTTGGCGGTTTCCGCTGGGGGTTGGAATGTAAGGTAAAAATGCTGGAGTGGGAGAAAAAATAATAGAAATACCAACATTTAAATTGATTTATAACCAGAATTAACATTATTCATTTAAAATCAACATCTTATGGAATCTATCCCTTTTATTATTATTGGAGTATTGGCGCTTGTAATTATTGCCTCTGGTTTTGTAACCGTCAATCAGGGCAATGTGGCTGTTATTACAGTTTTTGGAAAGTATCGGCGCATCATGGCTCCGGGTCTTAATTTTAAAATTCCTTTAATTGAAATGGTGTACAAACGGATTTCTATTCAAAATCGTTCAGCAGAATTAGAATTTCAGGCAGTTTCGCAAGATCAGGCAAATGTTTATTTCAAAGCCATGTTACTTTATGCGGTTTTTAATCAATCGGACGAAACAATTAAAAACGTGGCATTTAAATTTGTGGATGAACGTAGCTTTATGCAAGCTTTGATTCGTACCATCGAAGGTACAATACGTAGTTTTGTGGCAACAAAGAAGCAAGCTGAAATACTTGGACTTCGTACAGAAATTATTTTGGAAGTAAAAAAACATTTAGATGATACGTTGCAGGATTGGGGTTTTCACATGATTGATATTCAGTTAAACGATATTACATTTGATGAAGAAATCATTAAATCCATGTCGCGAGTGGTTGCTTCGAATAACCTAAAAGCAGCTGCCGAAAACGAAGGTCAGGCTTTATTAATTACCCGTACCAAAGCTGCCGAAGCCGAAGGAAATGCTATTAAAATTTCAGCATTAGCCGAAAAAGAAGCCGCTCAACAACGTGGACAAGGTATAGCATTGTTCCGCGAAGAAGTTGCCAAAGGTATGGCATTAGCTGCTAAGGAAATGATTCATGCAGATTTGGATGCATCATTTCTGCTGTTCAGTATGTGGACAGAAGCTATCAAACATTTTGGCGAAACAGGCAAAGGAAATGTTATCTTCCTAGATGGTTCCACCGATGGCATGAATAAAACCGTTAACCAAATGATGGGCATGATGAAGATGAAAGAGAACGGTAAATAAACTCACATTAATTTAATAATGCTATACTATTAGAATTCGTGTGGGGTTTACGATAATTAACAATTAATACCTAAAGTTTCACATAGTCATAAAAATTAAGAAAATAAATGTTCACAAAGTTTTATATAAGTAGTATGTAATAATTATTTATAAGTTTTATGTAATTAATGTCCAGCTAAACAGTCTTGTAACGTATAAATAAATACTTGTAACTACTTATTTTCTCTGATAATATATAAAATAGATGCCTAATAATTTGATGTGTAAAACAATAACCAAGTTATTGTAATATGTGATGATTTAAATTTCGAGAAAAAACTATATGATTCAATTGTGAAAAAATATGTGTAACTCCCGTTGCTCGGGTTGTGCCGTATATGCTTGATTTTTTAAATTAACCATCAACCCACACAAAGAGGTAGTAGAACCAATAATACAAAACCGCTCTGGGAAAATCTACCAGGAGCGGTTTTTTATTCTCGACCAAATCGTATGTAATCGCCTAGGTGTTTTGTCAGAGAATTTCACTTTATTCAACGAGCCAAACTGCCTTATGTGAGTTGAAGTAGGCAAGCTCTTTGGCTGGTTTTGGTTTTAGCGTTGATTTGTGCGACCATCCAATGTGCTTGACTAAGAGCGTGTATTGTCACCAAACTTTTTCACTTTTCGCCATTATTCTAACAATTTTCCCACTTTATTTACAACTCTATATTCTAAATCGGCAAACTCATAGAAGTGAGCTTTTCCGCATTTAATTTTCATTTGTTCGTCTCCGCTGAGTTTTGACAAGTCAACTTGTGGAGTTCCAGTTTCCTTTGTTTCTGCCACAAAGTATATTTTATTTTCGTCCTCAAAAATTAAAGCCCAATCGGGATTATAGTTGCCAATAGGCGTTGGAATTTTAAACCAATTTGGCAATTTGAAATAGAACTTTATCTGCGAACTACTTTCACAATCTTGAGCAAACTTGCTTTCTATGCCCGAATCCAAAGGAATAAACTCTTCGTAAATAGTTTTAGAATTGTCAGTTACTTTAAATGAAAAGTCGTTGAGATACACTTCCAATTCCTGCGCCTCAAATCTTTTCATTTCATATTCCGAACCGCCAATTTTTTGATATTTAATTCCATCAATCATTAAATCGTAAAGTATTCGTTTAATGGCTTGTGTTGACAAGTCAAGAAATAATTGAGGATTTATCAAAACATCTCCAATTCTACCCGATTTGCTTAAAATCTCCTGAATGGTGGAACGTGTCAATTCAGTTTTGATTTGAATGTATCCTAATACATCAGGGATTTTCCATGCGTATCCTCCATAAGATTCTACTTTTTCGCTTGCATAAGTTGATCCAACTCCTTCATCGGTCATACTAATTTGAACTTTAGTTGAACGGATTGAAGGTGCTTTGATTTCTGGTAAATTCTTGATTTCCTTTGCAGCAAATGCAATTAATTCATCCGTTTTATAATCAACACGATAAGTTGTTTTCTTTTTGAGTTTCTCCCAAATTTCTAAGAATTTTGGATCTGCTTCAAATCCTTTTCGATAGTTGATTGCAGTTCTTTCTCGCTTGTTTTTTATTCTGCCTTTAAATTCTACACCGCAATCATCTTCTATTTCTTTTTGTAGTGCTTTTGCAAAATCGTCATAGGATTCGTTTGCAATTACAGTTAAGCGATTAATATTTTGGTCGTAAATTCGTTTCCCTGTTTGGTCAACTGCTAAACGTAAACCTCTTCCAATTTCCTGACGCTTTTTTATTTCTGATTTTGTTTCGTTCAATGTGCAAATCTGAAATACGTTAGGATTGTCCCAACCTTCACGCAAAGCCGAATGTGAAAATATAAAGCGAAGCGAATTATCTAAATTCAATAGCTTCTCTTTATCTCTCATTATCAAACTGTAAGTGTCGTCATCCGCTTTGGTTTCGCCTGACGTGTCTTTGACCTTGCCTTTGTTGTCTTGCGAGAAATAACCATTGTGAGTTTCTTCAACCGAAAATTTATTTAATTCGATAAATGCGGGCTTTGAAATGTATTCCAGATATATTTCTTCGAACCATGCTGCAAATTTCCCTTTTAAAGGATTTCCGGTAGCATCGTAACTTCTGTAATTAGCAACCTTGTCAATGAAAAATAACGACAAAACTTTAATTCCTAGTTTATTCAATCGTTTTTCTTTTTTCAGGTGTTCTTCGATTGTTTTTCGGATTTGAAACTTCATGACTTCGTCTGTCAAACCGCCTTGACTGACGCCTTTATAAAGTATATTTCCGTTTGATATAGAAATACACTGACTTGAGGCATCAATTTCTTCAATAATATAGCCATCGGCATAAATTTCTCTTTCGTTTGAAAGTTTGTATAAATCATCACCGACTTTTACTGCAATTGTTTTTTTCTTTACTCCTCCGCTTTCGTTACTGTTTATAGAAATTTTTGCAGTTACTTTTGTCTTAGTTGCTGTAATTGATTCAACCGATACAAAAGCATCATTGTAAGCATTCTCCTCAATAATTGAATCAACTTCAATTTGTTTTACCAAACCCAAATCGTATGCTTTTACCGGATTTAGGCTATATGTAAGATTATATTGATTTTTGTGAGTTGCTGAATATCGAAGTGTACAAAGTGCTTTCAGTTTTTCAATTGCCAACATACGCTTTTCGGTTTCCATATTTTGTGGCTCGTCCACAATGACAATTGGAATGGTTGCTTGAATAAATTCAAGGGGTTTTTGTCCGTTCAGCTTGTCGTTTGGCTTATTGATAATATTCTCGTCTTTTGCAAACGAATCAATATTAATTACCAAAACTTCAATATTATTTGTTGTAGCAAACCCTCTCAATGTTGAAACTTTGGTACTGTCGTACACCTGAAAATTTATAGGGACATTATCATACAAAGTTTGAAAATGCTCGTGCGTAATTTCCAAATTCTTTAAAACACCCTCGCGAATAGCAATTGAAGGAACTACAATTACAAACTTCTTAAAACCATAGAGTTTGTTTAGTTCATAAATAGTTCGCAGATACACATAAGTTTTGCCCGTTCCAGTTTCCATTTCCACAGAAAAATGCATACCGTCCAATTTGTTGGAAACAGTTATTTCATTTTTTTCTTGAACAGATTTAAGATTTGCAAGAATTTGTTCTTCCGATAAAATCAGATTATTGCTAACTCCTTGAATAAAAGAAGTTTGATTTTCTTTTAAGTCTAAGTTCAGTATGGATTCTTCCATAGCTTGACCTTCGAATAAATCTGTAATAGATTTTATGGCTTCTTGTTGAAATTGCAGATTGGATTCAAAGCTTAACTTCATTCTTCTAACATTTTACGGTTTTCAATTCTTGCTTTGGCTTCAATCAATAATGTATGCAACTTGTTTTCCAACTCTTTTTTAGGAGGTAATTCTGTCCAATAATCAGCTACCATAATTCCGTCTTTGTGCATATCAAGCAATTCTATTTGCTCATTGCTTTTGCCTGCACACAATATCAAACCTATTGGGCTGTTTTCACCTTCCTGTTTCTCGTATTTATCAATCCATTTTAAATACAATTCCATTTGACCTTTGTAGGCGGGTTTAAACTTACCCAACTTTAATTCTATGGCAACCAAGCGTTTTAGTTTTCTGTGAAAAAACAGCAAATCTAAATAGAAATCTTCGCCATCAATAATCATTCGTTTTTGGCGTTCAACAAATGTAAATCCAACGCCTAGTTCCATTATAAAAAGTTCCAATTCTTTGATAATGGCACTTTCTACATCTTTCTCTAAATAGCCATCTTTTAAACCCAAAAAATCGAGAAAATAAGGGTCTTTAAAGGTGTTTTGCATGTCTACAAAATCATCAGTTACATGCAATGCTGCTATTTCGTTGCGTTCAAAAGCTTTACGCTCTATTTGATATTGTAATTCACGTTTGCTCCACCTTTCTTCAGAAGCTTTCGTTGCATAATAATTTATTGAGTCTTGATTTTTTAAAGGTAATAGCTTCAGAATATGCGACCAACTTAATTGTCGTGCCACTGGCACGACAATTTCTAATTCCGGAAACTTTTCGGCAAATTGCATCATTCGGTAAAGATTTTTTAATTCAAAACTTTTTCCAAATTCTTCCACCAATTGTCGTGCCACTGGTGCGACAATTTCTTTTCCGTATTCCGCCCTTACGTTATTTAGAATATGTTCATTTATTTTTTTACCTACATGCCAGTATGTGAGTGTTAGGGCAGTATTTACCTGCGCAACAGCTTGTTGCTTTCCTTGCTCAATAATCTGAGTCAGGTCGCTGAAGAGTGATTTTTCAATTTCCTTGCTCATGACTATATCGTTTTAAATTCAATACCTGCATCACGCATTTGCAATACAGTATTGGTTTTTAACTGGTCGTTTCCTTTAAAAAGCTTATCCAAAGCTATTACTTTCTTAGGATATTCACTCAACACTTCTGTAACTATGGATTTGTCAACTTTCTCTAAAATCAAAGCCAATTCATTCCCATCAATTAGGTAATAGCCATCATTCCATTCTACAGAACTGTTTAAGTCTTTACCACTTTTGAGCAAAAGCTCGTACACCATGTTTTCCGTGGTAGCCGATTCAGAAACAGGGTCAACAAACAATTTCATTTGCTCTTCCAACGCTTTAACGTCATTTCCCTCAATTTGGTGCCATTGTTTGAAGTTACTGTCCTCTAATTTCAACACTTTGAAACCTAAATCTTGCGATTGAAGATTTCTGATTTGAAATTGCAAATTTTGTATTTCTGACTTGGTTTCGTCCGTAGGAATTTCGGCTTGGAGTTTTAATATTTGAGATTCTATCTTTTTGATTTCAGTTTTTATTTCTTCTTTAATCTTTTTGCTAGCTTTACGAATTCGGTCTTTTAATACATCAGAAATAGTTTTATAACCAGCTTTGTTTGCTTCTCCCTTTTCTTCTGTTAGCTCGGGCAATTGTATACAAATAAACTTTCTTTTACTTCTTGATATTTTATTTAAATCCATTATTGCATGAGCAGTTGAACCTGATCCAGCAAAGAAATCAAGAATAATATCTTCTTCTGAGGTTGTCATTTGAATCATTCTTTGAATTAATCTTTTTGGTTTAGGAAAAGTGAAAACGTTTTTTCCTATTAATTCAAAGACTTCTTTTGTTCCTTCATCTGTTGTTCCAGTTTCACTATGTTTCCATAGATTTATTGGAACCATACCTTCAGATAACTCAGATAAAAATCTTTTTATTCTTGGAAAATCTTGGTCATTGTTTTTCCCCCAATAAAACCGTTTATCCGCAAGCATCTCAAGGAATTTTTCTTCGTTGTATTTCCAAGAGTTGGTTGGGTGAGAAAATGATTTACCTGTATAAGGATTTGTAATAGAATAGCCTAAATTCTGTCTTTCATCTCTAGTTCGTTGACTTACAAATGACACACTAGTCCATAAACCTCTTGGGTCATTGTCAGGATTTGAATAATCTTCATTAGTTTTTTCACTTCTAGGTTCTCTTAGTACAGAAAGACTCTCATTTTTACGGAATAACAATAAGTGCTCAGTTACAGTTGACATTAGTTTTGCATCGTTGCTTCTACCATATCTTTTCTCCCAAATTAAATTTGCTATAAAATTTTCCTCACCAAAAACTTCATTCATTAATAGTCTCAAATTATGCACTTCGTTATCGTCAATAGAAACGAAAATTACGCCATCTTGCCTCAGTAGGTTTTTAGCTAAATAAAGTCGTGGCATCATCATATTCAGCCAGTTGCTGTGGTATTGTCCGTTTTCTTTGCTGTTTTTCTTGAGACCTCCTCCAGCCCCTCCAAAGGAGGGGAGAAAGATACTATCTTTAGTCAAGTAGCCTTCTTTGTCTTTGTCGCCTATACGCCGTTGGTACTCGTCTTTAGTTTCCGAGAATTTGTCGGGGTAAATAAATGAGTCATTTCCCGTATTGTAAGGAGGGTCAATGTATATCATTTTCACTTTGCTGAAATAGCTTTTTTGCAGCACTTTCAGCACTTCGAGGTTTTCGCCCTCGATAAAAATATTTTCGGTTTCGTCAAAATTTATACTTTCGTCTTTCACAGGAATTAAAGTCTTGGTTGTAGGAGTTTGCAGCACTTTAAAAGCATCGCTTTTCCCTGCCCAATTAAGCACATAGCGTTCGTTTTCAAAGTTAATAGTTGAACCAAGCGTAGCTTTCAGTTTTTCCCAATCGATTTTTCCTTCGCTAAAAGCTTCAGGCAGTATTTGTCGTAAAGCGTTTAATTTCTCTTGTTCTGGTGTAAGACTTATTCCGTCCATATTATACTCTCTTTTTTTAGTCAAATTATACTGTCACAAAAGTATTAAAATTCTGCGGTGTGTCGGCAAAAAAACAGTTCTTCCCGCAAAAAAAAGATTTGTACGTTTGATTTGTGCGTTTTTTTGCGGGAAGTGCTGTTTTGAGCGTGGATTCTTATGTTTTTATTGTCTCTTTTTTCTTGTTTTTAAGTCGTGAATGTTCTGGCTTTCTTTTTTTTTTCACTTGGCGGTATCGACTAAGGCTATAGGCACGGTCGGCACCGTTGTACGGTATGTTTCATTTGTGGGAGCATTCGCCGCTCTTGAAACGACTAAGTGAATGCGGAGGGCAAAACCTGCTAAATGCACGTCAAGCCAGCCAATGACAATAGGCGTGTATTATGGGCTAGGTGCTTGGTTTTTCAAACAGTCAAGTAGTAAATCGATTTATAATCAAGTTCTTTAGCTCCAATCTTTTTATAAAATTCAATCGCACCATGATTAGCGTTGTTCACATACCATTCCACTTTGTTTGCTCCATGAACTTGCGTAAAGTCCGTTATGTAATCAAAAAGCTGTTTCCCAATTCCTAAATTTCTATATTCAGGAAAAACGAATAAGTCTTCAATGTAAAAATTCGTTTTCGCTTTAAACGTAGAGAATGTTTTTAAAATCAACGCAAAGCCACAAATCTTATTCTCTTCGTTTTCTGCTACAAACACTTTAACGTGACTATTTGAACTAAAAATTGATTCTTTTATGTCTTGTTCTGTTGCCGAAACCATGTATTGTTGATTAACATGTTCTGCCAGTCCATAAATACAGTGATAAATTATTACTGAATCTTTTTCTACCGCTTCTCTAATTTTTATCATATTCAAATTGTCTTTTATTCGTTCATTACTTTGTCTTTTCCCAATAGCGACAACTTATCAAAAACAGGTCGCTTTCTCCATAAATATCAAATTTATCTCCACGCGGGTGGAATGAAGTTTCCGCAATGGAAATTTCGCTCAACCTATGCTTCCATGCTGGGTCGTCCCGACCGCAGGAAGCCTTAGGATTAGGGGTAGTCAATAATTTTTTTAAGTCGTTTTTTTATAGTCTTTCCATATATTATTATAATGGAATACCAAACCAAGTTACTTTGTAAAACATAGATTTTCGTCCAGATTTACTTTTACTAAAATATTGTTTCAACCAATCTTGTTGTTCTTTTATTTGCATTGAAGCATCGTTAATAGATTTAGTTAGCTGTCGAATCATGTTTGTAATATTTGCATCAGGATTTATAATTTGTTCTAACTTTAGTTTTGCTTCTTTTAATTTATTATTTGTAAAATCAAGTATGTTTTTTATTTCAGGGTCTGTTTTCATAGGCATAAAATGGTTATTTCTAAAATTAATAAAGTTGTTTAAGCCATTTATCCCTTCATTGTAGTCAACAACTGCTGAATTGAAAAGGTTAATTATTTTAGTTTGCCTGTCATTTTCTATTTCTAGTTTTAGATGTTGAAGTCTATCAAACACCATTGAATTTTTTAAACCGTTTTTCTCCACACGATATGCTGATGAAATTAGCTGGTCGATATGGTCTAGTTTTTCATATACCTTTATAGTGTCTTTGAAGTTAAAATATGGTTTTGTTTTATTTTGTTGTGTTTTGCCTTCATAAAATTCTTGGTTTGTCATGGGATAATAAAGGAACTGCCATAAATAGTCGAAGGGAATATGCGATTTGATTAGCGTTGTAGGGTTTACTTTATAGTAGTCGTTGTTTATTTTTTTAAAAAACTTTCCGCCATTTACATAACCAGAACCCCAAGTTGGGTCAAATAAGAACCAAGTACTATCAATAAAAGCCGCACTCCAAGCATGTGGGATATAATCAGTAAATCCATTTTGTTTGGTATAGCCTTCAATAACAAAAGATTTAATTCCTGATTTAATGCTAATGTCTGTAAACAATGAAGCATAGTTCTCACAAATTCCTTTTTTGGTCCTTAGAGGTTTTGTAATCTTATATTCTTTCTTTTCGTAAAAGTTTGTTGCAAACATGTTCTCAATGTCGTATTTAATGTTTGATACAACCCAAATAAAAATTGCTCGGGTTTTTTCTTTATCTGTTGCAAAATTTGATTTAATATAACTTGCAATCAGTTCTGAGGTTTTTGTAAATGAGTCAGGGAGTTGCAAAGCTTTCTTGTCAATTTTGGAAAACTCATTCATTGTCACTTTTTGGGCAAAAATTATCTGTGCTGTTACTGCGAAAAGAAGTGTTAATTTTATTAATTTCATTCCATCATATTTGTTATGTATTTGTATCTTGGTTTGGTTGCTTATAACTTAGTTGTAAATTTTAATTCTCTGTTTTTGAATACAATAATCTTTTTAATCGATATAATCTCTATAATAATAATATAATGTATTATTTCATGTCACCTTGCTGGCGAACTTATTTGAAATGTGTCATTAAAAGAATCGGATGAATTTCATTTTAGAAGTTCATCCGATTTTTTTTCAACGAGTTCTATTCCAAAATTTCGTTATCGTGCATGTTTTTTATAAATGATACGAAATCATTTTTTTGATCCGATTCCATCCATTCCATACTTTTGCGGGGATGAGCATTCAAGGCTCCTGATATTAAATAAGGAATGTGATAACCCCAATCGATATCTTTTTGCATGGGGTGAATATAATCTTGAATAACTTGTAATAAAGGTAGTAAGCGGTATTTAGGATTTTTGAGGAAAGCAATTAAAATTTCAATTGGGCAGTTTCCTGCTCCACGCCCAAGTCCCAATAGGGTAGCATCCAGCATGGTACAACCTTCCATCATAGCTGTATAAGTATTCGACATTGCCATTTGCATATTATTATGTGCATGAATTCCGATTTCTATTCCGGGTAGAGCAGCAGTGTATTTACGTACCAAATGTTGAACGGACTCCACATACATACTTCCAAAACTATCCACGGCATAAAATACTTTTACACGTGAAGCGGAAATATCTTTCAAGGCTTCGTCAAGTTCCAGCTCGCCTACTGTAGAAACTGCCATCAGATTGATACACACTTCATACCCTTTATCCAAACAATGATGTGACAAGGCAATGGCTTTGTCCACTTGATGAACGTAACATGCCACACGAATCATATCTAGTGCACTTTCCGAGGCTAGTGGAATATCATTCAGGTCAATACGACCAATGTCTGCCATTGCCGAAAGTTTCAGATTGGTTTCATTTTTGCCAACGATACGTTCCAGATCTTTTTGATGGCAAAATTTCCAAGGTCCCATTTCTTTGCGGCTGAAAGCTTTTTCGCTGCTCAAGTAACCAATTTCCATATAATCGATGCCGGCTTCGACACAGGCATTATAAACTCCACGAACAAAATCGTCGCTAAATTGCCACTTATTCATCAAACCACCATCGCGCACGGTGCAATCCATAACTTTAATATCCTGTTTGTACATTTTTTATGTTCCTCAATCACCCAAAAGGGCATATTAATTAATTTTTAAATTGATTTATTTTCAAATATCTTTTTCTCTAATATTTCCAATTCCTTTACAATATTGTGATCTACCAAAAACCGATAAATTTGTTCAAAAGTCACTTTGTCGAGCCCATGCTCTTCAGCCCATTTTCCGCGTTCTGCAATGACTTGATCTCTACGGCTTTGCGCAATTACACTTTCGATATCAGTTTTAAATTTTACGATTTCGTTTACATATTGGAATCGGAGACCAAAAAGTGCAATAATTTCTTTGTCGATAATGTCAATTTGTGTACGAATATCTTCTTTATCGTTGCATTCCGAGGGTGTTTTTGTTAATTTCAAAGCAAATTACTATTTTATGAGTTATGAAAAAATCGCACAAAAATAGTGATTTTGTTTGATTAATTGAAATTATAAAGTTGTTATTGTTACGATTTATTATCTTTTTGGGCTTTTTGTTGTTTTTGGTGTTCAAATTTAAAGGCTGATTTCAATAAAATCCGAATGTCCATTCCTATTTGATGAATTTAGTGTGTATCCTCATGAATGAACCTTTAAATTAACTAATATCTAATCTCCTGTTTTGTAAGTTTTTTTTGAGATTTCCAATTTCATATTTTCATTTTCCGCAATTTGTCCGTTGTCCATCATAAACCGAATAACTTTCAGCACTTTGGGCTCTTTGAAGGGCGTTTTTTTAACCAAAGCACTTACAGTTAATTCTTCTGTTGTTAATACTTGGTGGATGGCTTGACGGATAATTTCAAAATCATCGTATGATAAAGCAGTTTCTCTCTTTTTTAAGCAAATATCGCATTTTCCACAGGGCTTGGTATCTTTTTCGCCAAAATATGTTAGCAAAATCTGATTTCGGCAGATAACTTCTTCTTTGGCATAATCCAATACACTTTTTACTCGCAAAATGTATCGGTCGCGGCGGTCATCGTACGCTTCTTTTCCCAATACGACTCGTTCTGTTTCTACCCTTTCGTGAATAAAAGTTAGAAAAGGCGTTTTTTTTCGAGGAATATACTGAATGATATTTTCTTTGGACAAGCCTACCAATTGATAATACACTTCATCGTGTGTCCATTGCAACCGTTGAGCCAACGTATCCTCGTTGATGGATGCAAAATCGGTAAATAAACCGGTATACGAACGTAACAATATGTGAATCAATTTGTCCTGTTCGGGGGTTTGTTTTGTTTTGTACAAATCATCTTTTTTTATAGTAAAAAGTATGCGCGAGGAACTGTCCTGTTCATCAGTAAGTTCAATATATCCGGCTTGTTGTAGAATTTTCAGGCAATTGTACGAAATAAGAATTGGTAACCTGAATTTAATACAAAAATCCGAAATATCGAATGCAAAAACTTTATTCAAACCCGATCCAACACCTATTTCGAGATAATTTCCCAAGGCTTCGTAAACTTTTCGTACCATCTCTTTTTCGGGAAAAGTATCTGAAACCCTTTTACGCATTTTAACGGCATCACTATTATTATAAAGCAATACGGCATACGCTTTTTGTTCATCGCGACCAGCCCGACCTGCTTCCTGGAAATACGCTTCTATCGAGTCGGGCAAATCCAAATGTACCACAGTGCGTACTTCGGCTTTGTCGATTCCCATCCCGAACGCATTGGTAGATACAATTACACGTGTTTCACCACTTTTCCAACGAGCTTGTTTGGCATCTTTTGTTTCATTTTTCAATCCGGCATGGAAATTCTCAGCTGGAATTCCGTTTTGAATTAAAAAATCGGCTATTTCTTTTGTTTTCTTTCGGTTACGGACATATACCACAGAAGTACCTGGTACATTATTCAGAATTTTAAGCAGATTTTCATCTTTGTTCTCTACGGTTCGTACCACGTAAGCCAAATTGGAACGATGAAAACTTTTTTGAAACAGATTTGGAACACGAAAATGCAATTTCTTTTGAATATCTTCTACCACTTTGGGTGTGGCAGTGGCGGTAAGTGCTAGTACAGGAATATCGGGCAATAATTCCCGAATATCAGCTATTCGTAAATAGGATGGACGAAAATCGTAACCCCATTGCGAAATGCAGTGCGACTCGTCAACAGCTATCATACAAACGGTGGTTTGTTTTATTTTTTCGATAAAATTCGTAGTTGACAAACGTTCGGGGGAAACATACAGGAATTTGTAAGCTCCATGAACACCATTTTCGAGCGTCATTTGAATCTCATTTTGCTTCATTCCAGAAAAAATGGCTGCTGCTGCAATTCCACGTTTTTTCAGGTTTTCAACTTGGTCTTTCATCAATGCGATTAAGGGTGTAATCACAATGCAAATTCCTTCCATTGCCATAGTTGGCACCTGAAAAGTCATAGATTTTCCACCTCCTGTTGGCATCAACCCAAGCGTGTCACGCCCCGAAGCAATGCTTTGGATAATATCGCTTTGCAATGCCCGAAATTCGTCGTAGCCCCAGTATTGCTTGAGTATGTCGGTGAATTTCTGCATTTTATTATCACTAAACCCCTAACCCAGACTTCACCCCAACCCTCTCCATAAGGAGAAGGAGGAAGAGGGGGGATAGAGTGTGGTTAGAGTTATCAATAATCATCTACTTGTGTTTTCAAAATCATTATTATTGATATGAATATCTTATTTTCTTAAAGACCCCATTTCGGGGGATTTCGGGGGCTGCTAAAATCTATTTCGCCATTTCAATCAAAATTACTCCGTTCACGGCATCTTTTCCATAATCTTTCATCAATTTTTTGTTGATTTCCTTAGTGCTAGGTTGAATTACTTTATAGGATGCTATGTTTGAATAATTTAGCCAAGCCAAATCAAACGATGCTGGTAATCTTTCACCATCGAGCAGAATGATTGTTTTGTCATTTCTTTCCCATGCTTTTTCGGTGCTTGGAGTTTCTAATTTGAAATGGACGGGTATTGTTACCCAAATGGCTAATTTTTGATTGCATCTTGCACCTGGAATCCAGTTTGGCATAGTATTTATTACACGTAAAGCTTCTTTATCAAGAAAATAATCGAGCGACCTGATCACTTTTGCATCGCTAATTTTACCTGTTTTATCGACCAAAAACTGCACAATAACTTTTCCTTGTGTTTTTAATTGTTTTGCAACAAAAGGATACTGAATGCTATCGGCTATATATTTCATTAATTGCGTTTTACTTCCAATAAAATCAGGTTTGTTAACTTCTTCTTTACAGTCATTATTCATTATAATATCAGCGGTATCGGCCAAATCGTAATACATCTCATCTTTATTGCTGGATATTAATAGAACCCCGTTTTCGGCTTTTTTGCCATATAATTTTATCAGCCTCGATTTTTCTTCTTTTGGAAAAGGTTTCAAAACTATTGCTGAAGATAGTTTGTTTGGATTTAGAATTTTTGTGTTGAAATTTTTAGGCATTTTTATGCTGTCAATCAGCACCACAGTTTTTTCATTTATTTCCCAAGCATCTTCTTCGCTGGTGAATTTAAACATAACCGGCAAAGTGAAATATACTGCCACTTTCTCGCCATTTTGCTCACCAGGAGTCCAATTTGGCATTAATTTAATCACTCGTAATGCCTCATTGTCAATACTTTGAGATACTCCTTTTATTACTTCTACGTTTTCTACTTTTCCTGTTTTACTTATTACAAATCGCATGATCACCCTGCCTTGTTCATTTTTTTTAAGCGCTTCGGCTGGATACTGAATTGTTTGTTTCAAAAAAGTAAAAATTTTTTTTTCGCCCCCAATAAATTCGGGCATTTTATCTACTACCCCAAAAATAGAATCGTTTGAAAGGGTGGAATTACCGTTAGTAATGAATGGTTTAGCTTGTAAATTGTTTTTGTTTGCAAAGGTCAAGGTTAATGAAATTATAAAGATGAGTTTGAAAATTTGTGGCTGAAGCTTCATTGTTTTAATTTTAGTTATTCTGAAAAATTATTTGGTGAAATAAAGAATTAAATCCATGCATTTCAAAACGAAGGCAAATGTACAATTATTTTTCTAATTTTTAACTGTACAAAAAAAGAAATAACTCCACAGACATTTCCTTTTTGTAAACGATGATATGTTAATGTTTTACCTATTTTTTGCTTTCTTTGTCAATTCTGCTTTGATTTCGTCAGCCCGTCTTAGAGCTGCATCGTAGTACGAAATGGTAGGTATTTTGTTGTCAACATCCTTTTTCTTTTTAGGACGACCCTCTACAAATAGGTTGTAGTATTCTAATGCTTCTTCCAGTTTTTTTAGCCTCATGTCATAAAGACCCGCAATGGTGTACAAGGCAAAATCATAATCCGGCTTATATCTTTTAGCCAGTTTTAGATACTTAATCTCATCTAAAGGATTATTAAATAATCTGTTATAACCAACCGAAATGTTATAATAATAGCTAAAAAGTACCGAGTCCTTAGGGATTAATTGCTCCAATCCTTTATTTATTATTTCAATTCCTTGCTTTTGATGTCCGCTAAAAATTGCCGATTTACCTAAATAAAGAAACAAATTTTGGTTGGTCGAGTCCTTTTTGTAAGCTTGGCTCAAATGATCATAAGCCATTATATAATCTTTAGTTGCAAAAAAACTGACACCCAGATAATAATTAGTCAGATATGAGCTGTCTCCTGCCTGAAAAAGCTTATTCAACCTATAAATTGCACGGCTATAATTTCGTTTCATGCAATGCCCAATACCATTATATTGATTAATAATCTGATTTGTAGAATCGGAGTGCATGTACCTAGCCGTAGAATCTACTAATTCGGTATATTTTTCGGACTGTAAATATATTTTTGAAAGTTTACTCAAGGTGCTAGAGTCGTCCGAATTGAAATTCATCCCTTTCTGGTAATAATACACTGCCGAATCGGGTTTGGAAAGTTGTACAAAACAATCGCCCAGCAATGGAAATATGGTTGGTAATGAATCTTTTTTCAAAATGGCATGTGCCAATTGGATGGTTAGTTTCCATTCGCGGAGTCTAAAAATTATATTGAGATAATTTAACTGTGCGAACCGGTTTTCGGGTACCGTCTGCAAAGCCATTGAATAAAAGAATTTTGTTTTTTTGAAATTCCCTGTCAACTGATAACAATCTGCCAATTCGTTGATTTCCGAAAGACCTGTTCCCTCTTGCTTGACCAGTGCCTCCAGCAAAACAATTGCTTCGTGGTAACGAGCCATGCATTTATAACATTTGGCTTTCAGAAAATCAGATTCGGCAGATTTTCTCTCTTTTGAAAGCAGTTTAATAGCCGTTTCATAATCGTAATTTTTCATCGCATTTTGAACTGCAGTGTTTTGAGCCGACAAAATTATCGAAAGGAAAAGTAAGCATCCTACAAGGGAGTTTTTCATATTGAAGTGGTTTTATTCCGTGCCGAATGTTGGTTACGGCACGAAAATGTTATAAAGTTATTAAAGTATCAACTGATTTTATTGCAGTTTACATGTTATTGGCAAAATGTAATATACCGATACCTTTTTCCCATTATGTTCGCAGGGAACCCGCTGGGGCGGATTTGTAATCCGTGCCAACACTAACATTACAATTTAATGCTTTTGTCCATGCCACGATTCAATAACCAAAATATCCAACATTCCATCTTCTCATGCATAATCGCAAGCACTAATATATCTGTAATCCTCTGCTCTGAATACTAACCCTTCTTCTACCGGATTCTGATATATATAACTTAACTTCTGATCGATAACTTCATTACTCTACAATTCGATTGGATGATTATCGCCCTGCCAAAAAGTAAAGCCATCTTTTGTTTTAAATTGTTCCAATAACCATTCACGTCGACTTTCAACCGGATTTTCTTTAATGGCTCTAATTATTTCCTTGCTTGTATACTTTTTATAATCACGAAGAATACCTTCTAAGGTATAACCTTCTTGAGCATGTATTATCAAATGAACATGATTGGACATCACACACCACGCAAAAATATCAAGTCCTTTGTTTTGCTGGCAAAAAGCCAAATTCTTAATTAATATATCTTTGTATTCACTCCTTGTCAAAGCATCAACCCAATTTACTACTGAAAACGATACAAAATAAACACCATCGGGATTATGAAATTTGTATTTTCTGCTCATAATTATATTTATATTGTCGTGACAGTCACATTCAAACACATATTTTGACTTTGCAAATATAATACTTTTTAGCAATTCTTACATTAAAAAGAAAAGACACAATTGCTAGTGTCTTTTCTTTCTAAAATGTAAAAAAATTACTTTCTTTTCTGTTTTGATTACTTTATCTGTATTGGCACGGTTTACAAATCCGCGCCAGCAGGGGTTTTTCAGCACGTTTGCTGAAAATGGTATTTCAAAATCTTTCGTATATTTTTAGACAAATAGAAATTATAAAACAAACAGACGATTCTCATCAAATTTTATATATAAACGTGGTCTGAGCTTAACAGCAAACCCTAATAAATGGTTCTAATCGACAATTTGGGTTTAATTCAAAAACGGATCAATTTGAAACCCTTTCAAAAATTTTGATTCATGGTTCTGCGCGGAACAAAAGGATTTTAGAAGATATTTTGTTGAGTTAAAACTTGGTAAGAATGTGGTCATTATTACTGAACGGAAAGAACATATCAACACCTTAAATCAAAATCTAAAGCAATCGTATGAAACGGTAACTTTAAGTGGAGACGATTCGGAAAGTAGTGGGATTTGAAATGGAAAATACTCAAAGAAGGTACTTTTCAAGTTCTCATAACGACTGGACAGATGGAAAAGGATAAAACACTACTTAAATCCCAATTAAAAACAATAGACGAATATCTTTCAATTATTAGAAACAAAGGAAGACAAACATTCCTTGAAACAAAGCCAGAAAATTTCAGTAGAATTCTTCATGACTACTCGGACACACAGAAATGATTTATAATTTGGAAAGATTTATTGGAAGAAAGAATTAACTAGTTATAAACGAAAAAGAGACAAATTCTATAAAACCAATGCACGATTTGACAACACACGATTATGGGATATTGGCTGGCTGACCCCGACAAGTCGGGACAAGCTGTGCATTCCGCCAGTTTTTCTCCCGCATTCACATTGTCGTTCCATGACAGCGAATGCTCCCACAAATGAAACATACAGTACAACGGTGCCGCCAAATGCCCATAGCCTTAGTCGTTGCGGCTCATTATAAAAAAAATAAAGCTCGTTTGCGATTAGAATTGAGCCATATTTCATATATTTGTGAGCTAAAAACATAAAGTTATGACAGAAACGAGACAAATAGAAATTATAAATTTCATTCAGAACCACGCAAACTGCTCCTCGGGCGAGATTCACAAAGAATTTGCTACTTCGATTAGCTTTGCGACTGTTAAACGAATTCTAACTCAATTACTGACCGATAAATTCATAATCTCGGAAGGAAAAGGAAAAGGAACAAAGTACTTTATTTCACCCTCCCATGAATTGTTATATTCGATTGACTTATACAAATATTACGAAAGGGAAATTGACGAAAGGCGGATTAAAGAAGAATTCAACTTAGACATTTTTGAATTATTGGACAAGACTGAGATTCTGAATGAAGCTGAACTTTCAAAACTAGCTGGCTTACAAGCAAAATTCACTGAAAATATTTCGCAATTGTCAGATTCCGAGTACAAAAAAGAACTTGAACGACTTGCCATTGATTTAAGTTGGAAATCGTCTCAGATTGAAGGAAATACATATTCATTACTTGAAACAGAAAGATTACTTAAGGACAAAGAAACTGCTGCAGGAAAAACGAAAGAAGAAGCAATTATGCTACTGAATCACAAAGATGCACTAGATTTCATTGTCGAAAATCCAGACTACTTAATTCCGTTGAAAATTTCAAAAGTAGAAGATATTCATAGTTTGCTTATTAAAGAATTGGCGGTTGACAAGAATCTAAGAAAACGAAGAGTGGTATTTCAGGAACAAATTATCGTCCACTCGACATCGAATTTCAAATACGTGAAGCATTGGAATCCGCTTGTAAACTTGTGAATAAGAAAGAAAATATATTTGAAAAGGCACTGCTGATTTTAGTATTGATTTCATACATTCAACCATTTATGGACGGAAATAAGAGAACAGCTCGTTTAGTAAGCAATGCAATTCTAATGAATTACAAACATTGTCCCATTTCATTCAGGACGGTTGACTCTGTAGACTACAAGAAAGCAATGTTACTGTTTTACGAACAAAACAACATATCGAGATTTAAGGAGATATTTATCAACCAGTTCGAATTTGCAGTTAAGACATATTTTTGAACTGAAAACTAAAAAATAACGAAGCCATAACACACGGCTATGTTCACCTGCTGGCTGACCCCGACAAGTCGGGACAAGCTGTGCATTCCGGCATCCCGATAGCTATCGGGAGCTCCCGCATTAGCTTCGCTGATTTTCAATTCACTTTGTCGCTAGGCGACAGCGAATGCTCCCGCAAATGAAACATGCCGAGTATCGGTACCGAAGGATGCACATTGCCTTAGTCGTTACCAACATGTCGAAAAAAAACAGAGAAAGAACATAAAAAACTCGACAGTAACAAATTAGCAGTGAAAACGAAAAAAAACCACTGACAGCACGACAATAAAGCAAAAATTGAGAAAAATATCTTCCGACCGAATACACTCGCTGAAAAATTCTTAACTTTGCACTAAATGAATCATAAATCGACAAAACAATATGTTTGAACAGACATTTAAGAATATAGATGATATACTGCACAAGGATGCGGGGTGTGGAAGTGAATTGGATTATGTGGAACAGACTTCGTGGATTTTATTTCTTAAATATCTGGACGATTTAGAAAAAGACAAAGCAACAGCGGCCGAGCTGACAGGAAAGATTTACACGCCTATCATCGAATCAGCCTACCAATGGAATGTGTGGGCTACGCAAAAGCTTCGACAAGCTCAGCTTAATGATGGGTCAGTGAGCAAAGCCGAACTGGACCACCACAAAGCACTTACAGGCGATGACCTTGCCGACTTTGTGAATATTCAGTTGTTTCCTTACCTCAAAAAATTCAAGACTTCTGCCGAAAGTGCCGACACGTTGGAATACAAAATCGGTGAAATTTTCTCCGAACTGAAAAACCGTCTACAATGCGGTTACAACCTCCGAGAAGTGATAAACCGTATTGACGAACTTCGTTTCCGTACTCATGCCGAAAAGCATGAAATGAGCCATTTGCACGAGGACAAAATCAAGAATATGGGCAATGCAGGGCACAACGGTGGAGAATATTACACGCCACGACCATTGATTAAAACCATTGTAAAAGTGGTTGCTCCCGAAATTGGACAAAAAATATATGACGGTTCAGTTGGTTCCGCTGGTTTCTTGGTGGAAGCTTTTGAATATCTGAAACACAGCAAAAAACTCACAAATACGGATGTAGTTACCTTAAAGAAAAATACTTTTTACGGTAAAGAGAAAAAATCACTGGCTTACATTATTGGCACAATGAATATGATTTTGCACGGTGTGGAAGCCCCAAACATTGTGCATGCGAACACACTTGCCGAAAACCTTGCCGATATTCAAGAAAAAGACCGTTACGATGTAGTGTTTTGGCAAATCCGCCTTTTGGAGGGAAAGAACGTGCCGAAGTACAACAAAATTTCCCCATAAAAACAGGTGAAACTGCTTCGCTTTTCTTGCAGCATTTTATCAAAATTCTGAAAGCTGGTGGCAAAGCGGGTATCGTTATTAAAAACACTTTTTTGAGCAATACCGACAATGCTTCGGTGAGTTTGCGTAAGTTATTGTTGGAAAACTGCAACTTACATACCGTATTGGATTTACCTGCAGGGACTTTTACGGGCGCAGGAGTAAAAACGGTAGTATTGTTTTTCGAAAAAGGCGCACCCACTCAAAAAGTATGGTTTATCAACTGAACCTGGAACGTAACTTAGGCAAAACCAATGCGCTGAGGAAAAAGATTTGGCTGAGTTTGTAGCTCTACAAAAAACAAAAGCCGAAAGCGAAAACAGTTGGTCGGTGGATGTAGAGACGCATTGCAATGCGTCTAATCAATACGACATGAGTGCCAAAAACCCAAACAAAAAAGAAGAAACCGCCTTGCGCCAACCGCAAGAAATTTTAGCAGCAATGAAAGCGCTGGACGATGAAAGCAGTTTGATAAAATTTACAATTGATAATTGATAATAATTAAGTTGGACACATTTTCCAGACACTGTCTGGAAAATTCCGCGCCCCTTTTCTGATTCCGAGAAAGCGAACTTGATACTATAATAAACGACATATATAATTACGCATATAATTTGTATCTTTGCAAACAA
>JACDZJ010000229.1_pt1 | contig 22313 bp, 23 predicted proteins | sample 7365721 | NCBI WGS metagenome assembly JACDZJ01 (sample SAMN15143480, study PRJNA637477) | pond metagenome | biome: freshwater wetland ecosystem [ENVO:00000243]; feature: pond [ENVO:00000033]; material: pond water [ENVO:00002228]; isolation source: pond water containing pink berries ... | reverse complement strand
ATCAAATCACGGTTTGCAGCAACTTTGGAATGTTCAAGTGAGGAAAATAGGTTTATCGCATCGGCGACGGCCTGACACAAAGTACCGCAATGTGTGTCATCAAGCTCGCCGTTCAGCCCCTCGTCGTCTGGTTGCTGGCGCGGGCACTTGGCCTGCCGCCACTCGAAACGCAAGAGGTCACCATGCTGGCTTCGCTCGCCATGGGTATCAACGTTTATATGATGTCGCAGCAATTCCGGACCATGCAGGGACCCGTCGCGGCCGGCCTGGTCCTGTCGACATTTTTTCATCGCTGACCACGCCGCTGGTAATTACCCTGACGTGGCAATGTGCTGAGTGGGCCGGATTCGCTAGGGTACGAAAGCGGCGACCTGCACCCATGGGTTTTCCCCAGCGGAGCCCCGAAACTCCTTAGTCACCAGGTTTGGATACAGCGCCTTGATCGAAAAAGTCGTCTCGCCACCGGCGCCACTGGTACCGATGGCATCGGGAGTCCAAACCAGTTTGTCCACATTCACCTGATCTTCGAGTGCCGCAGCCGTTTCGCCATGGCCCATGGCTTCGAGTTTCGCGGCTAGTTCGTAGAAGAAGGTGCCATTGAACCAGGCGTAACGTCCTGTCTCGGGTTCGAACACATATTTGAAGTGGGCACAGCCGCCCCAATCCTCGTCGCATTCGTCGCCGCAGACCGGGCAGATGAAGACAGGCCAGATGCGCCCGCCCGGCTCGCCGCAAAAAGTCCAGTTCGTCGGCAGCGGCAGCGCAATCTTGCGCTGCTGGTCTACCGGGAGGTCAGCATATTTCCAGCCCATTCTTAAGCCTGGACTTCCCTGGCGACATCGACGAACTCGGCGATCCGGTCGAAGTTCATATAGCGATAAACCTCGGCCGACTTGGCTTCCAGCGTCTTGACCTGCGCCATGTATTCCGCCACGGTCGGGATTTTGCCCATCAGCGCGCAGACGGCGGCCAATTCGGCAGAACTGAGGAACACGCGGGTGTCGATGCCGAGGCGGTTGGGGAAGTTGCGCGTCGAGGTCGATACTGCCGTGCTGCCCTTCTTGATCTGCGCCTGGTTGCCCATGCACAGCGAGCAGCCGGGCATTTCCATGCGCGCACCGGCCTTGCCGAGCACCGAGTAGTAGCCTTCCTCATTGAGGATCATCGCGTCCATCTTGGTCGGCGGGGCGATCCACAGGCGCGTCGGGATGTCCGACTTGCCATCAAGGATCTTGCCGGCGGCGCGGAAATGGCCGATGTTGGTCATGCACGAGCCGATGAAGACTTCGTCGATCTTCTCGCCCTGAACTTCGGAGAGGACTTTCACGTCGTCCGGGTCGTTCGGGCAGGCGAGAATCGGTTCCTTGACGTCGGCCAGATCGATCTCGATCACGGCGGCGTATTCGGCATCGGCATCGGGCTGGAGCAGGGTGCCGTTGGCTATCCAGGCTTCCATGGCGTTGATGCGGTGGGCGAGGGTGCGCTTGTCTTCGTAGCCTTCGGCGATCATCCACTTCATCAGCGTGATGTTCGACTTCAGGTACTCGACGATCGGCTCCTTGTTCAGGTGTACCGAACAGCCGGCGGCGGAGCGCTCGGCGGAGGCGTCGGTCAGTTCGAAGGCCTGTTCGACCTTCAGATCGGGCAGGCCTTCGATTTCGAGGATGCGGCCGGAGAAGATGTTCTTCTTGCCCTGCTTGGCGACGGTGAGTAATCCGGCCTTGATGGCATAGAGCGGAATCGCATTCACCAGATCGCGCAGCGTGATGCCGGGCTGGAGTTTGCCCTTGAAGCGCACCAGCACCGATTCGGGCATGTCAAGCGGCATCACGCCGGTGGCGGCGGCGAAGGCAACGAGGCCCGAGCCAGCCGGGAAGGAAATGCCGATCGGGAAACGGGTGTGGCTGTCGCCGCCGGTGCCAACGGTATCGGGCAACAGGAAACGGTTGAGCCAGGAATGGATCACGCCGTCGCCGGGCTTGAGCGAGACGCCGCCGCGCGCGGTGATGAAGCTCGGCAGGGTGCGGTGGGTCTTGACATCGACCAGTTTCGGGTAGGCGGCGGTGTGGCAGAACGACTGCATCACCAGATCGGCCGAGAAGCCAAGGCAGGCGAGGTCTTTGAGTTCGTCGCGCGTCATCGGGCCGGTGGTGTCCTGCGAGCCGACCGAGGTCATCTTCGGTTCGCAGTAGGTGCCGGGACGCATGCCCCGCTGTTGTCCATTGAGTTCCGGAAGGCCGCAGGCGCGGCCGACCATCTTCTGCGCCAGCGAGAAGCCCTTGCCGGTATCGGCGGGGTTTTGCGGCAGGCGGAACAGGGTGGAAACGGGCAGACCGAGGAATTCGCGGGCCTTGCCGGTGAGGCCGCGGCCGATGATCAGGTTGATGCGGCCGCCGGCGCGCACTTCGTCGAAGATGACATAGGACTTGACCTTGAATGTGGCAATGACGGCACCGTTCTTCAGTGCCTTGCCTTCGTAGGGGCGCAGTTCCACTTCGTCGCCCATGCCCATCTGGCTGACATCCAGTTCGATCGGCAGGGCACCCGCATCTTCCATGGTGTTGTAGAAGATCGGGGCGATTTTGGTGCCGAGGCAGACGCCGCCGAAACGCTTGTTCGGCACGAAGGGAATGTCCTCGCCGGTGAACCACAGTACGGAGTTGGTGGCCGACTTGCGCGAGGAGCCGGTGCCAACCACGTCGCCGACATAGGCAACGAGATTGCCCTTGGCCTGCAGTGTTTCAAGCTGTTTCAGCGGGCCGCGTTCGCCGGCCTTGTCGGCATCGATGCCGGGCCGCGGATTCTTCAGCATGGCCAGCGCATGGAGCGGAATGTCGGGGCGGCTCCAGGCATCGGGGGCAGGGGAAAGGTCATCGGTATTGGTTTCGCCGGTAACCTTGAAGATGGTCACTTTCAGCGACTGCGGCACTGCGGGGCGTGAGGTAAACCATTCGGCGTCAGCCCACGACTGCATCACGTCCTTGGCATTGGCATTGCCGGCCCTGGCCTTGTCGGCCACGTCATGGAAGGCATCGAACATCAGCAAGGTTTTCTTCAGTCCTGCGGCGGCAACGGCACCGATCGCGGCGTCGTCAAGGAGGTCGATCAGCGGCTTGACGTTATAGCCACCGAGCATGGTGCCGAGCAGTTCGGCCGCCTTGGCGCGCGAAATCAGTGCACATGCTGTCTCGCCAGCGCCGACTTTTGCCAGGAATGCGGCTTTGACTTGGGCGGCATCATCGACGCCGGCCGGTACACGGTAGGTGAGCAGGTCGACGAGGAAGGCTTCCTCGTCGGGCGGCGGGGCCATCAACAGTTCGACCAGTTGCTGGGTTTGTTGCTTGGTCAGGGGCAGGGGCGGGATGCCCAGCGCGGCGCGTTCGGCGACATGGGCCCGGTAGGCTTCGAGCATGAGATGGATTCCTTTCGGCGGAGATTACTTGCAGTCGCCAAGGCGGCGACCGGTGATGAGTTGCGTGAGTTCGCCCATGCCTTGATCGGGTTTCATCCGCATCCTGATTTCGGTGTTGAAACTGGTGGAGGTACTATTGCCACGGGCCTGGCCGGCCATGCTGCCATCGGGTGAGTTGCAGGAAAAGCTATAGCTGTAGGAACTGTCGCCGGAAGCCTTCATGTCCGACACGCTGCACTTGCTGCGGCCGTCGTCCATCTTGTGTTGCTTGCCATCGGCGATATCCTGGGCGGTGAAGCAATGGGTCCATTTCTGGCCCGGCATCTGCATGCTCTGCATTTTCATGGCACTGCTCATTTCCCAGCGGCCGGGTTGCATTTGTTGTTGGGCGCCGGCTGCAGTGGCCAGCCCTGTCAGCAGTAGCGTGACGGCGATCCTTTTCATGGGGACTCCTTTCGGGTGGACGGTGCGGCAAAATAGTCGCTTAACTCGGAGGGCAGGGCAGCGCCGGTGGCGTGGGCACGTGCCAGCAACTCCCAGTAGTAGCGATAGGAAGCGCGGTCATGCAAGCGGCCATCGATCTGGATCGGCCCCCAGTCGGCTGCGACTGCTGCGCGAATGATCTGCACGGCGGCTGCAGTGTCGGCAAAGTCGGGGCGCATCGCCGCGACGATCGGCTCGATTTGGCTGGGATGGATGCTCCACATGCGCAGGAAACCGAATTCATTGCGAGCACGCTGCGCATCGGCCGTGACCACTGCGGTGTTGCGGAATTCGGTGGTGACGTTATGCGCAGGAACCTTGCCGTTGCCGAGCGCGGCGGCAGCGATTTCGCACTTGGCGCGCGCGATCAACGGGTGGTCGAACTGGCCAGGGGAACGCATGGCGCTGGCTGGAATGGCGCCATGATGGGCGCTGACAAAGTCCATCAGACCGAAATCAAGGCTTTCAACTGCGGGCAGGGCGGCGATCTGCCAGGCGTCGCGCAACGCGCCGGGTGTTTCGATCAGGACATGCACCGGGATGGCCCGCGCGATGCCATGGCGGAAGCAGGCGGCATCCAACCCGGCAATCTGGATCTGCACATCAGCGACGCTATCCGGCTTCGGCAGTACCAGATAGGCGAGCCTTTGGCCGGCCTGGCCGACGATCAGGTCGAGTTCATCCTGCCAAGAGGGGTGGCGCACATCGTGGATGCGTGCCCCGAGGCGGTCGAAGTGGTTTTCGGCCGAATTGACCATTGCTGCAATCATGGCGGCATGGTCGCGTTCTTGGCCAGTGGGGGCTCCATCCTCGCCATCAGCCGTGATGTCGAAAGTCGGTCCGAGGAGGTTTTGTAATTCCAGCGCCTTGCGAATCAATTTTTCGTTGCCGGCGTAATGTTCGCAGGCGGCCAGCGCGGGGAATGGCCGGCCGCCTGCGTAAAGCACTTCCGAGGGATGAAGTGCCGAACTCACTTATATCAGGCGAACAGGTGCTTCACGCCATCACGCTCTTCAGTCAGTTCCTTGAGCGTGAAGTCCATCTTCTCGCGGGAGAAGGCATCGATTTCGAGACCCTTGACCACTTCCCATTTTCCGCCGGCACAGGTACAGGGCATACCGTAGATCATGCCCTCGGGGATGCCGTAGGACCCGTCGGAAACGACGCCCAAGGTGACCCACTGGTCGTTGGTACCGTGGTTCCAGTCACGCATGTGATCGATGGCGGCGTTGGCAGCGGAAGCTGCGGAGGAGAGGCCGCGCGCTTCGATGATGGCGGCGCCGCGCTTGCCGACCTTCGGAATGTATTCGTTCTTGTACCAGGCCTCGTCATTGACGAGGGCCGGGGCGGACTGACCCTTGATGGTGGCGAAGCGGATATCCGGGTACATCGTGGGCGAGTGGTTGCCCCATACGACCATCTTCTCGATATCGGTGACGCTGGACTGGGTGCGCGCGGCTAGTTGCGAGATGGCGCGGTTGTGGTCGAGGCGCATCATCGAGGTGAAGGCCGACTGCGGCAGGCTCTTCGCCGTGTTCATGGTGATCAGCGCATTGGTGTTGGCCGGGTTGCCGACGACGATCAGCTTGAGATCGCGGGCGGCGACGGCATCAACGGCCTTGCCCTGCTCGGTGAAGATCTTGGCATTTTCCAGCAGCAGGTCCTTGCGCTCCATGCCCGGGCCGCGTGGCTTGGCGCCCACCAGCAGGGCTTGCTGCGCATCCTTGAATGCCACCATCGGGTCCGATGTGCCGATCATGTCGGCCAGTAGCGGGAAGGCGCAGTCTTCGAGTTCCATCATCACGCCCTTGAGCGCAGCTTGAGCCTTGTCGAACGGCAGTTCCAGCAGTTGCAGGATGACGGGCTGATCCTTGCCGAGCATTTCGCCGCTGGCGATGCGGAACAGCAGGGCATAACCGATTTGTCCGGCGGCACCGGTCACTGTGACACGAACGGGGGCTTTGGCCATGAGAGAACTCCTTAGGTAGGTAGCGAAGAGGGTGAGTCGTGAATGAACCGAGACCCCCGGATCATAGATGGCTTGGCGATACCGTGTCAATAGCTATCTTATATCTTGTATAAGACATAAGACATGCTATAGACGTTGGGGATATTTTATGTTTGAATACGCCTCCATGACGCGACAGACCCCCGTGGAATCTCCAACCACCTTCAGTCCGCTCTACCGCCAGATCAAGGGCCTCATCTTGCAGGCGCTCGAGAATGGTGAATGGCGGCCGGGGGGGGCAATTCCCAGCGAAATCGAACTGGCCGGACGCTTCAATGTCAGCCAGGGCACGGTGCGCAAGGCGATCGACGAAATGGCGGCCGAGAATCTGCTGATCCGCCGTCAAGGCAAGGGAACCTTCGTTGCCAGCCACAACGATCCGCGTGCCTTCTTTCGATTTCTGCGTCTGGTGCCGATAGCCGGTGGCATCGAGCCCGCCCACAGCGAGCCGCTTGAGTGCTGGCGTGCCAAGGCCGGACCGGAAGCCGCGCGCGTCCTGAACCTCAAACTGGGCGAACCGATCATCATCGTTAGGCGCCTGCTGACGTTTTCCGAAAAGCCGGTGGTGGTGGATGAAATCTACCTGCCGGGAGAAATCTTTTCGGGCCTGTCCCTGGACAGTCTGAAGGAGTCGCAGACCTCGATCTACAGTTTGTTCGAGACGAAATTCGGCGTGCGGATGATTCGCGCCGAAGAACGCTTGCGGGCGGTGGCGGCCGATCGGGCCAGTGCGGAACTGCTGCGCGTGGCCGAGGGCAGCCCGCTTCTGTCTGTAGAGCGAATCAGTTTTACCTATGGTGACCGTCCGGTCGAATGGCGGCGCGGCCTGTATTCGACGGCGGCCCACTGTTATTTGAATGAGCTTGGTTGATTGTTTTATTAGGGAGTTAGCGTGAGATGGCTGAATTGACAAAAGAGAGACCCAAATACTTGAACCCGGCAGAGATCAAACTGCCCCTGCCTGGTCTGGCCTCGATCCTGCATCGCGTCAGCGGTGTCGGCCTGTTCCTGCTATTACCCTTCCTGATCTGGCTGCTAGACCTGTCGCTGCGTTCCGCCGACAGCTACCAGACTCTGGTTTCCGTGCTTGCCCATCCCCTGACCAAACTGGTGCTGATCGGCCTGCTGTGGGCCTTCCTGCACCACGCCAGCATGGGCATCCGCATCCTGCTGATCGATATGCATGTCGGAGTTGAAAAAGCGCAGGCGCGTGCCTCGGCCAAGGTTGTGTTTGCCGTCAGCATCGCGCTGACCCTGATTCTGGGGGTGGCGTTATGGTAAATCGCAAGATCGTCGGAGCCCATTACGGTCTCATGGACTGGCTCGCCCAGCGCACTACTGCGGTGCTGATGGCCCTCTATTTGCTGGTGATGAGCATTGCTTTGTTGAGTGGTGTAGGTTCCAGCTATCAGCGCTGGCACGATTTCATGTCTTTTGGCTGGGTGCGCTTCGCCTCCTTCGTTTTCATCGTCAGCCTGTGCTGGCATGTCTGGGTCGGTGTGCGTGACATCTGGATGGACTACGTTCAGTCGACCGGACTCAAGCTCACCTTGCACGTACTGACCCTCGCAGTCCTGGTCGGCTATGCCGGCCTGGCAACACAGATCATCTGGAGGCTTTGAGAAGAACATGAGCGTGAACGTGACTGTCCGCAAATTCGATGCAGTGATCGTCGGCGCCGGCGGCGCCGGCCTGCGCGCTGCGATCCAGTTGTCCGAAGCCGGCCTCAAGACGGCCGTGCTGACCAAGGTATTCCCGACCCGCTCGCATACCGTTGCCGCCCAAGGGGGAGTCGCAGCGTCACTCGGCAACTCCGAGGAGGATCACTGGCACTGGCATATGTACGATACCGTCAAGGGTTCCGACTGGCTTGGCGATCAGGATGCCATCGAGTTCATGTGCCGCAAGGCCAATGAGTGCGTGATCGAACTCGAACACTACGGCATGCCCTTCGATCGTACCGACAACGGCCGCATCTACCAGCGTCCGTTCGGTGGGCACATGTCGAATTTCGGTGAAAAGCCGGTGCGTCGCTCCTGTGCCGCCGCTGACCGCACCGGCCATGCCATGTTGCATGCGATGTATCAACGTAACGTCAAGGTCAATACTCAGTTCTTCGTCGAATGGATGGCGCTCGACCTGATCCGTGATGCCGAAGGCGAGGTGCTCGGCGTCACCGCCATGGAAATGGAAACCGGCGAGATCTTCGCCTTCCACGCCAAGGCAACCATCTTCGCCACCGGCGGCTCCGGACGCATCTACTATTCTTCGACCAATGCCTTCATCAATACTGGCGACGGCGTTGGCATGGCGGCGCGCGCCGGCATCCCGCTCGAGGACATGGAATTCTGGCAGTTCCACCCGACCGGGGTGGCCGGTGCGGGTGTGCTGATTACCGAAGGGGTACGCGGCGAGGGCGGCATCCTGCGCAATGGGCAGGGCGAGCGCTTCATGGAGCGTTATGCGCCGAACGCCAAGGATCTGGCCTCCCGCGATGTGGTGTCGCGCGCCATGGTCACCGAGATCAATGAAGGCCGTGGCTGCGGACCCAACAAGGATTTCGTGTTGCTCGACATTACCCACCTGCCGCCCGAGACCATCATGAAGCGCCTGCCGGGCATTCACGAGATCGCCGTTCAGTTCGCCGGCGTTGATGCGCTCAAGGAGCCTATTCCTGTCGTCCCGACCTGCCACTACCAGATGGGTGGCATCCCGACCAACTATCATGGTCAGGTGGTTGTGCCGGGCAAAACCAGCCAGAACGAGGTGATGCCCGGCTTCTACGCAGCAGGCGAATGTGCCTGTGCCTCGGTGCATGGCGCCAACCGCCTCGGCACCAACTCGCTGCTCGATCTCCTGGTTTTCGGCAAGTCGGCCGGCGAAACGGCTGTCGAGACCCTGAAGAGGACCCCCAAGGCCCACAAGGAACTGCCTGCCGATGCTTTCGACCGTACCTTGGCACGGCTCGATCGCCTCAACCATCAGAAGGGCGGTGCCAACGTCCATGAGACGCGCCTCGCCATGCAGCGCTCCATGCAGAAACACGCCGGGGTATTCCGCTTCAACGACCTGCTCAAGGAGGGCGTGCAGAAGATACTAGAGGTGCAGCAGGATGTGCAGCGCACCGAAATTCAAGACAAATCCAAGGTGTTCAATACTGCCCGCATCGAGGCGCTGGAACTGGACAACCTGATCGAGGTTGCCGTTGCCACCATGGTGTCGGCCGAAGCGCGAAAGGAGAGCCGCGGTGCCCACGTGCGCGACGATGCGCCGGACACGCCCGAGCGGCCGAACGGGCGCGATGACGCCAATTGGCTCAAACACTCCCTCTGGTACAAGGACGGCAACCGACTCGACTACAAGTCGGTCGCCTTGCGCCCGCTGTCGGTGGACACCATCGCGCTGAAAACGCGTGCGTATTGAGAAAGCCATCACGATGAAGACACGAAATCTCCAGTTCAAGATCTACCGCTACGATCCTGACAAGGATCAGAAGCCCTACATGCAGGACATCGCTGTCGAGGTGGACAGTACCGACCGCAAGCTGCTCGATGCGTTGGTGAAACTGAAAGCGGTTGATGACTCCATCGCTTTTCGTCGTTCCTGCCGTGAGGGCGTGTGTGGCTCCGACGCCCTCAACATCAACGGCCGCAATGGTTTGGCCTGCCTCACGGATATCAGCAATTTTCCCGAAGGCAAGCCGATCATGCTGCGCCCCTTGCCCGGCCTGCCGATCATCCGCGACCTGATCGTCGACATGACGCAGTTCTTCAAGCAGTACCACTCGATCAAACCCTACCTCATCAACAACGATCCGCCGCCCGAGCGCGAGCGCCTGCAATCGCCGGAAGACCGCGAGGAACTTAACGGGTTATACGAGTGCATCCTGTGTGCCTGTTGTTCGACTGCCTGCCCGTCGTTCTGGTGGAACCTGGACAAGTTTGTCGGTCCGGCCGGCCTGCTGGCTGCCTATCGCTTCATTGCCGATACGCGCGACCAGGCAACCAACGAGCGTCTCGACAACCTGGAAGACCCCTACCGCCTGTTCCGTTGCCACACCATCATGAACTGCGTCGACGTCTGCCCGAAGGGACTGAATCCCACCAAGGCGATCGGCAAGATCAAGGACATGATGGTTAGTCGGATGGTCTGAGCGAAACAGATGAACGAACCGGTGGCTGAACTGCGGCGCGTCCGTAACGAAAGGCTCCGCTGGCACAGTCGGCGGGCGCTGCTGGAGCTCGATATTGTCTTCACACGCTTCTGGCAGCGTGTTGGCGATGAGCTTGACGCTGCGACCGCACTCACGCTGGAGCGGTTGCTGGCAATGGAAGACCACGATTTGTGGGAATTGGTGAGCGGTCGGACGACCTCGGACGACCCGCAGTTGGAAGAACTGGCCGCACGGCTGCGCGCGACGCGCTGACGGCGGCTGCTGATTGACTCAACCACGGAGAAGCAAGGCCATGACAACGAAGATCGCAACGCTGACCATCGATGGCAAGACCGTCGAATTTCCTGTCCTCTCCGGTTCGGTCGGACCGGATGTGATCGACATTCGCTCCCTGTACGCCAAGACGGGAACCTTCACTTTCGACCCTGGCTTCATGTCGACCGCCGCCTGCAAGTCGACCATCACCTACATCGATGGCGACAAAGGCGAACTGCTCTATCGCGGCTACCCGATCGAGCAACTGGCCGAGAAGTGCGACTTTCTCGAAACCTGTTACCTGCTGCTCAATGGAGAGTTGCCGAACGCGGATCAGAACAAGGAATTCCACCGCATCATCCAGAAACACACGATGGTGCATGAGCAGCTGACCCGCTTCTACCAAGGTTTCCGCCGCGACGCGCACCCGATGGCGGTGCTGGTCGGCGTGGTTGGGGCGCTGTCGGCCTTCTACCACGACGCCATGGATGTCAGCGACGAGTACCACCGCACCGTGTCGGCCCACCGCCTGATCGCCAAGCTGCCGACCATCGTTGCCATGGCCTACAAGTACGGCTTGGGCGAGCCGTTCATGTATCCGCGCAACGACCTCTCCTACACCGCCAATTTCATGCACATGATGTTCGGCACGCCTTGCGAGCGTTACGAGCCGAATCCGGTACTGGTTCGGGCGCTCGACCGCATCTTCATCCTGCATGCCGACCACGAGCAGAACGCCTCGACGTCCACCGTGCGTCTCGCCGGTTCTTCCGGCGCCAACCCCTTCGCCTGCATCGCCTCCGGCATTGCCTGCCTGTGGGGCCCGGCCCACGGCGGCGCCAACGAGGCCTGCCTGGAAATGCTCGAGGAAATCGGCGATGTCTCCCGCGTCGGCGAGTATGTCAAACGTGCCAAGGACAAGAACGACAGCTTCAAACTGATGGGCTTTGGCCATCGGGTCTATAAAAATTTTGATCCGCGCGCCAAGCTGATGCGTGAGACCTGTCACGAAGTGCTGAACGAACTTGGTCTGCAGGATGACCGACTTTTCAAGCTGGCGATGGCGCTGGAGAAAATCGCCATCGAAGACGAGTACTTCATCGAGAAAAAACTTTATCCGAACGTCGACTTCTATTCGGGCATCGTGCAAAAGGCCCTCGGCATTCCGACCTCCTTGTTCACCGGCATCTTTGCGTTGGCGCGTACCGTCGGCTGGATTGCCCAGTGGAAGGAAATGATTTCCGATCCGGAACAGAAAATCGGCCGTCCGCGCCAACTGTTCATGGGCGCTACGCCACGCAACGTGCTGCCGGTGGATCAGCGCTAGGCGCAACCAAGGGGGATCGACTGTATCCCCCTTGTTTCGCCAATACGAATAAAGGAGGGTTCACCAGATGATGAAACAGATGCTGTCCAACTCGTATCTATTCGGCACTAATGCACCCTATGTCGAAGAGCTTTACGAGTCCTACCTTGCCAATCCCGCCGCGATCGATCCGGCGTGGCGCGATTATTTCGACAAGCTGACCAACCTGCCGGGCGTCGGGTCCTACCACGGTCCCGATGTCGCGCACCTGCCTGTCATCAACTCCTTCGCCCAGCGGGCCAAGGAAGGCACCTTGCACGCGGCCCCCCGTGGCGCGGCCATTGCCGAAAAACAGACCAAGGTGCTGCAACTCATCAATGCCTATCGCACCATGGGCAACCGCTGGGCGCAACTCGATCCGCTCAAGCGTCAGAGCCGGCCCGAGGTTGCCGAACTCGATCCGTCGTTCTATGGCTTTACCGAAGCCGACCTATCCACCTCCTTTCGCACCGGTTCATTCGATATGGGCGTCGAGGAGGCCAGCCTGCGCGAGATTCTTGAAGCCCTGCGCCTGCGTTACTGTGGTCATATCGGCGCCGAATACATGTACATGTCGGAAGTGGCGCACAAGCGCTGGATCCAGGCGCGTTTCGAGCCGGTGCGCACGACGCCGCGCTACCCGAACGAAGACAAGAAGCGTTTCCTGACTGCCATCACGGCCGCCGAAACGCTGGAGCGCTACCTGCATACCCGCTACGTCGGCCAGAAGCGTTTCTCGCTTGAAGGCGGCGAATCGATGATCCTGGCAATGGATCAATTGATTCGCGTCGGTGGCGCACTGGGCATCAAGGAAATCGTCATCGGCATGGCTCACCGCGGCCGCCTGAACGTGCTGGTCAATACGCTGGGCAAGCAGCCTGGCATGCTGTTCGCCGAGTTCGAGGGCAAGAAGAAGAGCGACCTGAAAGCTGGCGACGTGAAGTACCACATGGGTTATTCCTCTGATGTCGCGACGCCCTCTGGTCCGATCCATCTGACGCTCGCGTTCAACCCCTCACATCTGGAGATCGTCAATCCGGTCGTCGAAGGCTCGGTCTATGCGCGCCAGTTGCGTCGTGGCGATGCCGGCAAGAAGGAAGTGTTGCCGGTGCTGATTCATGGCGATGCCGCCGTCGCCGGCCAAGGCGTTAACCAGGAAATGCTGAATTTCTCGCAAACGCGCGGCTATGGCACCGGCGGCACGGTGCATATCGTCGTCAACAACCAGATCGGTTTTACCACTTCCGATCCGCGCGATCTGCGTTCCTCGATCTACTGTACCGACATCTTCAAGATGGTCGAGGCGCCGATCCTCCACGTCAACGGCGATGATCCGGAGGCGGTGGCTTTCGTTACCCAACTGGCGCTGGAATTTCGCCAGGAGTTCAGGAAGGACGTGGTGGTCGACATTATCTGCTTCCGCAAGCTCGGCCACAATGAGGCCGACGAGCCGATGGTGACGCAACCCCTGATGTACAAGAAAATCGCCACCCATCCCGGTACGCGCAAGCTATATGCCGAAAGGCTGATCGGCCAGGGCGTGATCCAGCCCGGTGAAGACGACCAGATGATCAGGGACTATCGCACCGCGATGGATGCCGGCAAGCATCTGTCCGACCCGGTTATTTCCGACTACAAGAGCAACAATGCTACGGAGTGGGCGCGTTTCATCGGCGCGGTGTATACCGAAAAATGCGACACCACCGTGACCTTGAAGGAGTTGCAGCGCCTGGGCCAGCGCCTGACGGCGGTTCCGCACAACTTCAGCCTGCATCCGCGGGTGCAAAAGATCATCGAAGACCGCAAGCTGATGATCGAAGGCAAGCTGCCGCTTGACTGGGGCATGGCGGAAAACCTGGCCTATGCGACCCTGCTCGCCGCCGGCTACGGGGTGCGTATTTCCGGCGAGGATGTCGGTCGGGGCACCTTCTTCCATCGCCATGCGGTTTTTCATGACCAGAATCGCGAGCGGTGGGACGAGGGTAGCTGGCTGCCCCTGCAGAACCTGCAGGAGAATCAGGGCCTTTTCCAGTGCTTCGACTCGGTATTGTCGGAGGAAGCGGTGATGGCCTTCGAATACGGCTATGCCACCGCCAATGCGAACGATCTGGTCGTCTGGGAAGGCCAGTTCGGCGACTTCGCTAATGGGGCGCAGGTGGTGATCGATCAGTTCCTCGCCGCTGGCGAGGCCAAGTGGGGTCGTGCCTGCGGTCTGGTGCTGCTGTTGCCGCACGGCCTCGAAGGGCAGGGGCCGGAACACTCCTCAGCCCGCATCGAGCGCTTCTTGCAGTTGTCCGCCGAATTCAACTGGGAGGTCTGCATGCCGACCTCCGCCGGGCAGATGTTCCACCTGCTGCGCCGGCAGATGCTGCGCCAGCAGAGGAAACCCCTGGTGGTGTTCACGCCGAAGTCGCTGCTGCGCAGCAAGGAAAACACCTCAAGCCTGGAAGATCTGGCCGAGGGGACGTTCCAGACTGTCTTCGGCGAAGTCGATCAGCTCGACGACAAGAAGGTGAGCCGGGTGATCTGCTGTGCCGGCAAGGTGTATTACGACCTGCGCACTGCCCGGCGCGAGCGCAATCTCCACCACATCGCCATCGTGCGCACGCCGCAGCTCTATCCGATGGATGATCGCCGCCTGGCCGAAGAATTACAGCGCTACCCGGCCATGAAGGAAATGGTCTGGTGTCAGGAAGAGCCGGAAAATCAGGGCGCCTGGTATGCCAAGCACCACCGCCTGCTGCAACTGACGAAGAAGGGACAGTCACTGCATGTCGTGTCGCGGCCAGCATCCGCCTCGCCGGCTGTCGGCAGTGCCGCCAAGCATGCCGAACAGCAAAAGGCCATCATCGAAATTGCGCTCGGTGCGCTCAAATAATAATTACGGAGAACCTACATGATCATCGAAGTCAAAGTCCCGCAACTGTCCGAGTCCGTCGCCGAGGCGTCGCTCGTCAGTTGGCACAAAAATGTGGGTGACACCGTGGCCCGCGACGAAAACCTCATCGACATCGAGACCGACAAGGTCGTGCTCGAACTGCCGGCACCGGATTCGGGTGTGCTGGTCGAAGTGCTCAAGGGCAATGGCGATTCGGTCTCGTCCGACGAACTGATCGCCCGTATCGACACGGAAGCCAAGACCGCAGCCCCGGCCGCCAAGGCCGCTAAACCTCCCGCCACGCCCGCCGCCGCGGCTGGCGTGGGCCCCGCCGCACGCAAGGCATTGGCAGAAAAAGGCATCGATGCCGCCGCCGTTCAGGGTACCGGCCCCGGCGGTCGCGTGACCAAGAGCGATGTGCTGGGTACGACGCCCGCCAAGCCGGCTGCACCAATTGCCGCCGTCCCGCCAGCGCCGACTTTTTCGGCCCCGGCCGCCGCATTGCCGCAACCGAACGTGGTCAGCGCCGATGCCATCATCGCCGAGCGCACCGAGCAGCGCGTGCCGATGTCGCGCCTGCGTGCCCGCGTCGCCGAGCGCCTGGTGCAGTCGCAATCGACCAACGCCATCCTGACGACCTTCAACGAGGTCAACATGGGGCCGGTGATGGAGCTGCGCAAGAAGTACCTCGACAAATTCGAGAAAGAGCACGGCGTGCGTCTGGGCTTCATGTCCTTCTTCGTCAAGGCGGCCGTCGCGGCGCTGAAGCGGTACCCGGTGCTGAATGCCTCTGTGGATGGCAGCGACGTGGTCTATCACGGCTACTTCGACATCGGCATCGCCGTCGGTTCGTCGCGCGGTCTGGTGGTACCGATCCTGCGCGACGCCGACCAGATGTCGCTGGCGCAGATCGAGAAGAAGATCGCCGCATTCGGCCAGAAAGCCAAGGATGGCAAACTGTCGCTCGAAGAACTGACCGGCGGCACCTTCTCCATCTCCAACGGCGGCGTGTTCGGCTCGATGCTGTCGACGCCGATCATCAATCCGCCGCAATCCGCCATCCTCGGCATTCACGCCACCAAGGACCGGCCGGTGGTCGAAAACGGCCAGATTGTCATCCGCCCGATCAACTACCTGGCCATGTCCTACGACCATCGCATCATCGACGGGCGCGAAGCCGTGCTGGGGCTGGTGACGATGAAGGAAGCGCTGGAAGATCCTGCTCGCCTGCTGCTCGACATCTAAGGAGAGAACCTGATGGCCAACAAGCAATTTGACGTGCTGGTGATTGGCGGCGGGCCCGGCGGCTACGTCGCGGCCATCCGCGCCGCGCAGCTCGGTTTTTCCACAGCCTGTATCGAGTCGGAATCCTATGCCGACCCGAAAGGCGAGGTACGGCTGGGCGGCACCTGCCTCAACGTCGGCTGCATCCCGTCCAAGGCGCTGCTGCGTTCGTCCGAACTGTACGACGAGGCCAGCCACGCCTTTGTCATGCATGGCATTACGGCCGAGAGCGTGACGATGGATGTTCCTTCCATGGTCCGTCGCAAGGACAACATCGTCACGCAACTGACGGCAGGCATCAAAGGCCTCTTCAAGAAGAACAAGATCACCCTGCTGGCCGGGCTGGGCAGTTTCGCCGGTCGCGAGAACGAGTTTTGGCAGGTCGCGGTCACCGGCAAGGATGGCGGTTCGGAAGTGGTTGAAGCGAAACACGTGATCGTCGCCACCGGTTCCAGCCCGCGCCACCTCGACGGCATTCCGGTCGACAACAAGACGATCTGCGACAATGTCGGCGCGCTGTCGCTCGACGCCGTGCCCAAGCGCCTTGGCGTGATCGGCGCCGGCGTGATCGGTCTCGAACTCGGCTCGGTGTGGAAGCGGCTCGGTTCCGATGTCACCATCCTCGAAGCACTACCCGATTTCCTCGCCGGGGCCGATCCGGCCATTACCAAGGAAGCGTGGAAGACCTTCACCCAGAAGCAGGGCTTGAAGATCCACCTGGGTGCGAAGATCACCAGCGTCAAGCAGACCAAGAAAAGCATCAAGCTCGACTACGAGCTGGGCGACGGCACCTTCACTCTCGAATGCGACAAGCTGATCGTCTCGGTCGGTCGCGTGCCAAATACGGCCGGCCTCGGCTGCGACAACGTTGGCCTCAAGCTCGACGAGCGTGGCCGCATCGAGGTGAATGACCATTGCCAGACCAACCTCGAGAACGTCTGGGCGGTCGGTGACGTGATCCGTGGCCCGATGCTGGCGCACAAGGGTATGGAAGAGGGCGTAATGGTGGCCGAACTCATCGCAGGGCAGGCCGGCCATGTCAATTACGACACGATTCCCTATGTGATCTACACCCATCCGGAAATTGCCTGGGTCGGCAAGACCGAGACGCAGTTGAAGAACGAGGCCATTGAGTACCGCACTGGCCAGATTCCGTTCATGGCCAATGGCCGCGCGCTGGGGCAGGGCGATACCACCGGTTTCGTCAAGATGCTGGCCTGCGCCAAGACCGACCGCATCCTCGGCGTGCATGTTATCGGTGTCAATGCTTCCGAGTTGATTGCCGAAGCGGTAGTGGCGATGGAATTCGGTGCCGTGGCAGAGGACATCGCGCGCATCTGCCACGCCCACCCGACCCTGTCGGAGGTGATGCACGAAGCGGCGCTGGCGGTCGACAAGCGGCCCTTGCACTTCTGATTCGCTGTTGCGTGCGCAAAATGGCCGGGCATGTCCCGGCCATTTTTATGGTGCTTGTGTCTATAATAGGCACTTAAGATGGACATAAAGGAGTGCGCCATGTCTTGGAATATCGCTCAAGCCAAGCAGCAGTTTTCCGAAGTGGTGCGGCTGACCGCCGAAGAACCGCAAATGATCTACAACCGCGATCGTTGCGTGGCTGCGGTGATCGACGCCGAATCATTCAAGGCTTTCGACGAATGGCGCAAGAAGGCAGCGCGCAAGACGCTTGGGGAGGAGTTCGCTGAGTTGAGGCGAATCGCTGCTGGCGACCCCGATCCATTGCCCCTTGTACCTCGTCATACCCGACCAAATCCTTTCATCGAGGTACTCGATGAGCTTTCTGATTGATACCAACATCCTGAGCGAACTCGCCAAACCTCGGCCCGATCCGGGGGTGCTGGCATGGGCAGACAGTCAGGCTTTGCTTGGAGTTTCGGCGATTACGCTAGATGAAATCTTTTATGGTTTGAGTTGGAAACCAAAACCTGCCTTTCAGACACATCTCGAAAGTTACCTGGCGGAGCACTGCACCATCTATCCGGTGACAGAAACCATTGCCCGGCGCGCCGGAGAGTTGCGCGGCAGCTTTTGCGCACGGGGCATCACGCGTGAACAGGCCGACATGCTGATCGCCGCGACGGCCCAGGTGCATGCGCTGACGCTGGTGACCCGCAACACCGCCGATTTCGCCGGTTGCGGCATTCCGGTACTCAATCCTTTTTCCGTCTGATGCCTACCCTCAACTGGATCGGGAAGGAAGCTGTCGTCAGGCACCACAAGGAGGTGCCGTTTCGTTTGCTGGAGCCGGATGAAAAAGTCGGCGCTGGCGGGACGGCGAATGGCGGCGATCTCATCGTTCAGGGCGACAATCTCGATGCGCTGAAGGCACTGCTGCCACGTTACGCCGGGCAGGTGAAGTGCATCTACATCGACCCGCCCTACAACACCGGCAACGAGGGTTGGGCCTACAACGACAACGTCAACAGTCCGGAAATTCGTAGGTGGCTGGGGCAGGTGGTCGGCAAGGAAGGCGAAACGCTCGACCGCCACGATCGCTGGCTGTGCATGATGTATCCGCGCTTGGTGCTGCTGCGGCAGTTCCTCACTGAAAATGGGGTGATCCTCGTCTCATTAGATGATATTGAATCCGGTCACTCGCGGCTTTTGCTGGATGAGGTATTTGGTTTTAAAAACCGGATCGCAACAATCGTTTGGAACACTAGAAATACCGACAATCGGATTAAAACTTATCTATCGCCCGACCACGAGTACATTTTTGTTTATGGAAAATCCGAGGCGACTCGGATTCAGGGGCGGGTAATTGATCGTTCGGATTTCAAGAACCCGGACAATGATCCTCGGGGGCCGTATGTAACCGATCCTCTTAAAGGTAAGGCTACAGCATCAGAGCGACCTAACCTGCACGACTACAGCATGCAGCAGCCCAACACAACAAATGTGTGGAGACCCGATCCCGCTAAGGGATGGATTACTGACCGGGCTGGTTATGAAAGGTTGCTCAAAGAAGATCGCATTTGGTGGCCACCTAATCCAGCGACAGGTTGGCCACGCAAAAAGCGATTCTTATCTGAAACTCAAGAGCGAATGCCTGCTTCATCATTTTGGTCGGAATTCAAGACGCAATCTGGCGCACGCGAGCTTGACGATATTCTTAATGAGCGTGTTTTTGCTTTTCCGAAGCCCCTCTCACTGATTCAAAGAATTGTCAGCTATTGCGCTCCGCCCGATAGCATTGTTCTAGATTCTTTTGCTGGTACTGGTACTACAGCGCATGCAGTAATGCGACAAAACGCGGAGGACGGCGGCAAGCGGCGCTTCATCCTCGTCGAGATGGATGATAATATCGCCCGCAACGTCACCGCCGAGCGCGTGCGGCGCGTGGCCGAGGGTTACACCAACGCCAAGGGGCAGGCGGTCGCGGGGCTGGGTGGTGGCTTCCAGTTTTGCCGTCTGTCGAAAGAGCCCCTGTTCGACGCCAGCGGCCAGATTCGTGCCGACGTGAGCTTCGCCCAACTGGCCGAATTCGTCTGGTTCGCCGAGACCGGCACGGGCTTCACCGGCACCGCCGATTCGCCGCTGCTGGGCATCCATGAGGGCCGCGCCATCTACCTGCTCTACAACGGCATCCTCAAGGACAAATCCGTTGCCGGCGGCAACGTGCTCACCGGCCCGGTGTTCGACCTCCTGCCCCGCCACGCCGGCCCGAAAACGATCTACGCCGCCGCCAACCGCATGGGCGCCCGCGCCGCGCGCGAAGGCGTTACCTTCAAGCAGACGCCGTATGCGCTGGAGGTTTGAGAGATGGAGACCAATCCGCGCATCATCATCATCGCTGGCCCCAACGGGGCGGGAAAAACCACCTTCGCCCGTGAATTCTTGCCAAATGAAGCGGGCTGCCCGGTATTTGTGAATGCCGATCTGATTGCGGCCGGCTTGGCACCCTTCGCTCCCGAATCCGCTGCCGTGCGCGCCGCCCGGCTGATGTTGCGCGAAATGGAACAACATTTCACCGCGCGCCGGAGCTTCGCATTCGAGACGACGTTGGCCGGGCGCGGCTACCTGCACCTGATCGATCGCTGGCAAGCTGCCGGCTATCGGGTAAAACTGATCTTCCTGCAACTGTCCAGTGCGGAAGAAGCCATCGCTCGCGTTGCGCAGCGTGTCAGGCAGGGCGGGCACGACATTCCGGAAGCGACTATCTGTCGGCGTTTTGCCGCCGGACGCATAAACTTTGAGCGACTCTATGCGCCGAAAGCGGATGCCTGGGTTTTGTATGACAATGCTGGTGTAATGCCGGTAATAATCGACTGGAGCGAAAAATCATGAATAAGCGACCGATCGAACAAGCAACGGATGCCGATTTGCGGCTTTCCATGGCCGCTTTGCGGCGGGCTGCGTTAATAGCGCATGAACTGGCAAGAAATACTGTGAATGCAAGTACGGTTATTCGTCGTGGTGCCAAGCTGGAATATGTGATGACGGAGGAAACGATGTCCGCGCCAGTGATAAGTCGGGAAATATCTGAAGAGCAATTTATTCGCGAGGATGTTGAGTGGGGACTCAAGGGGAATGACTGATTGAAAGGAGATTGTCATGGGTGCTAATGAAATCCTGGAGATGGCCTTGCAACTCGATGAGGCGGATCGCATCAAGATTGTCGATGTTCTTAATTCAAGCTTTGCGCATGCCGATCCTGAAATTGATCGTATTTGGGCCGAGGAAGCCTTGCGTCGTGCGTGCGCTTACGATGAAGGGCGATTGGAAACGGTTTCACTGGAAGAAGCGCTGAAGGACGACTGATGCGGATTCGCATGGCCAGGTTGGCAAGCACGGAGCTTGCAGAGGCTCGCACGTGGTTGAACCAGAGAGAGCGTGGCCTCGGGAAACGATTGAACGAGGAGATTCGCCAAGCCATGCAACGCATCGCTGCGATGCCTACGCTCTATCCGGTGGAGGTGGGCGATGTCCGTCGTTGTGTGTTGAGCGTATTTCCCTATACCCTGCGCTATATCGTATCTACCGACGAGATAGTTGTCCTGACGGTGTCCCATCAAAGTCGTCGCCCCGATTATTGGGTTGATCTTATCGAGGGTAAATGACAAGCTTCACCCCGAAAACCTACCAGACGCAAGTCCTCGACAGCATCGAGGCATATTTCAAGGCCTGCCACGAACTGCCTTCGCCGTCGATCGCCTATACCGCCACCACCGAGCGGCTGTGGGGGCGCGGCCAGCCTTATCGCCCGCTGTCCGGCTTTCCGTCCGACATGCCGTATTTCTGCCTGCGCGTGCCCACCGGCGGCGGCAAGACCTGGCTGGCGGCCAAGGCGGTTGCTCTCGTCAATACGCATCTGCTGCGCTGCGAGCACAGCGTCATCCTGTGGCTGGTGCCGTCGAAGCCGATCCGTGCCCAGACGCTGCGTGCCCTGAAGGATTTGCGGCACCCCTATCGTGCCGCGCTGCGCGAAGCTGGCCCGCTGACGGTGCTGGACCTTGAAGAAGCGAAGAGCGTTACCCGCGCCACGCTGGACACTTCGACCACGGTGATCGTCGCCACCCGCCAGGCCTTTCAGGTGGAAGAGGAAGAATGCCGCAAGGTTTATCAGTCGAGTGGCGCGTTGATGCACCATTTCGAGAATCTGGCTCCGGCGCAGCGCGACGAATTGCTGAGCGAAGGCGAAGGGGCAGCCCGGACCGTGCCCTGTTCGCTGGCGAACGTGCTGCGGCTGCGCCGGCCCTTCGTGATCGTCGACGAGGCCCACAACAGCCGCACCGAACTGGCGTTCGACATGCTGGCGCGTTTTCGCCCCAGCGGCGTGATGGAGCTGACCGCCACGCCTGATCTGGAGCGCACGCCGTCGAACGTGCTGCACAGCGTTTCCGCCGCCGAACTGAAGGCGGAGGAAATGATCAAGCTGCCGGTGGTGCTGGAAACGGAACCCAACTGGCAGCAATGCCTGGCCGATGCCATCGGCCGCTGCGATGCGCTCGACAAGCTGGCGGACGACGAGCGCCGTAGCGGGGCGGCCTATCTGCGCCCGGTGGTGCTGATCCAGGCCGAACCGCACCGCAGCGGCATTGCGACGCTGGACGTGGAACGCGTGCGCGACGAGTTGATCGCCAACCATCGGATTCCCGCCGCGGAAATCGTCATCGCCACCGGCGAAGAGCGCGGCCTGGAAAAGGTCGAGGCCGGTTACCCGCAGGGCATTGCCGACTCGGCCTGTCCGGTGAAGTTCATCATCACGCAGATGGCACTGGCGGAAGGCTGGGATTGCCCGTTCGCCTACATTCTGGTGAGCATGGCATCGCTGCACTCGGCCACGGCAGTCGAGCAGTTGCTCGGCCGCGTGCTGCGCCAGCCCGAGGCGCGCCATCGGCTTAATCGCGCACTGAACCAGTCCTACGCCTTCGTCGTTTCGCAAAACTTCGCCGAAACTGCCAGCGCCTTGCGCGATCGCCTGGTGGCCGGGGCCGGCTTCGAGCGGCGCGAAGT
>JACDZJ010000228.1_pt1 | contig 22408 bp, 20 predicted proteins | sample 7365721 | NCBI WGS metagenome assembly JACDZJ01 (sample SAMN15143480, study PRJNA637477) | pond metagenome | biome: freshwater wetland ecosystem [ENVO:00000243]; feature: pond [ENVO:00000033]; material: pond water [ENVO:00002228]; isolation source: pond water containing pink berries ... | reverse complement strand
TCATCCGCGTATCGGGCAAATCTAAGCCCTCTTCGCTCAAGTTCCTTGTCCAGGTCATCAAGAAGAATATTGGCCAGCAGCGGAGACAACGGCCCGCCCTGTGGGACACCCAAACGGGTTTCCTGCAAACGGCCCGCCACCAGGACTCCTGCCCGCAGATACTTGCCAATGAGGGCCAGCACCCGCCTATCCTTCACTTTTCGGGCCACTCGATCCATAGAACATCATGGATAACGGTGTCGAAGAACTTCGCCAGATCCATATCCACCGCCTGACGGTATCCCTGCCGGATGTAGTCTTGAACCCTATAAACAGCATTATGGGCCGACCTGCCCGGCCTGAACCCATAACTCGATTCCGAAAATCCGGGATCAAAAATCGGGGTCAGTATTTGGGCAGATAAGCGCAGACTTCGATGGCTTGTTGAATCAACCGATCGAGCACGGTAGGTATTCCCAGTGGACGGATGCCGCCCGATGCCTTGGGAATCTCCACCCGCTTGACCGGGTTGGGGTGGTAGGTGCCGTCCAGAAGCGACTGTCGAATTTCTCCCCACAAAGGCCGGGTCTGCTCGGGAAAATCGTCGGTGCTGACACCGTCGATGCCGGGCGCGCCCTTATTTGCGCGCACCCGCTTCCAAGCCAAGGCCACATTCTCTGGGGATACTATCCGTTCCAGAAGGCAATCATTTGGGTCGGGCTGGCCTATGCCGCGCCCTGCGGCTGCTCCCCCGGTCGGGTTCATCACAGTACAGGAGCACATTGGGGCACCTTCCCTTCTCTTTGTTCGGCCCTTCGGCTGGGTGAGTCCATCCCCGCTTTTCTATTCGCGAAGCTCGTTTCCAGCCACCCAATCGCGGGCGGCTTCCTGTGCCTACTATAGCCTCTGCTGACTCCTGTCCGGCTACTCCGCATGTTGCCACACAGAGCGCGACCATGTTTGCGCACGACAGCTCCCCGGACAGGTCTCCTGGACTCAGTTCAGTACCCCCTTGAGGGGTATAAGAACGTGAACTTTCGCTATGCAGTCGCAGCATTTACCGTACCCCCCGAATCCAGGGCTTTGTCATGTTGTGCTGACTTACCCGGAGGCTCGGCCTTATATGCCATTTCTGTTCGTCGATTCATAGCTTTACACTCCGGCTTCCTCCAGACCTTTCCTCACGGAAACGCCCTTGCCTTCGGTTAGTATTTGTGTTTCTATCTTCACGACAGTAACAGGATTCAGATACAGGGGACTTGCACCCCATTAGTTCACGCCCATGCCGGGCGTACACAACCGGCTTCACTCGGACCCGGCAAACAGCGCCGGTCCGGTGAGTCGGAACGTTAGGGGAATCGGAGTCAGACCACGGTATTCAGATAATGGAGGAATTCGAGCCAGACCACGGTTTCCCCGTTAGGCCTCTTCCCCGGCAGTGAAAAAGACAAAGAGGAAAAATGGGGCGGCCTTGCAGGGTTTCAGAATACCAGGGTAATTTCCCCCTGACTCCATTTTTTTGATTATTTGAAACTTGCGGCTCCTATACGATATAAGGCATGAAATTCCTGGCGCCGTTGTTTCTGGTGAGCGCAAGGATAAAAGGTAATCTGGCCATGACCCAGCAGGATGCGCTCATACAAAACCTGAACCGGTCCGTTCTGTTCAAGGATATCGGTAGTCTCGAGATGGACAGGATTATCTCGGTCGGTCAGTGGCGGATCGTTGAACAGGGTCAGTACGTGTACCGGCAGGGTGACAATGATTGCCATTTTTACATCGTGGCCCAAGGTGAAGCGGAGCTGACCATGAATATGGCCGGCGACAAACAGTTTCTGGTCAGTCATATCGGTTCGGGTGGTCACTTCGGTGAAACCGCCCTGCTGACCAACAGCAGTCACAGCCTGAATGTCCGGGCTCTCACCCGCCTCTCACTGCTCTGCTTCGATGCCCAGACCTTCACCTCGGTGCTGCTTGACAGGCATATCGTTGCGCGCCAGCTCAGCATCGCTTTAGCCAACCGTCTGCGATTTTCCTATCGTGATCACGCTCACGCCCTGACCAGGGCAAAAACCAGCTCCAAGAGCTCTGAACATAGCCTGGACCCGACATTTTTCTCGGGTGCGACCATTCCCGAACAAGCCGAACCACTGTCCTTGCATGCCCACTGCGGGGATCAGCCCGCCGAATCCACCATCGCCCGGCAGATAAAGGCGGCGGCCAGGCGATTCAGCAATTCCCTGGCACCGGTGCTTATCTCCGGCGAGACCGGTACCGGGCGGCGCATGGCCGCCTACGAGATTCATCAGGCCAGTGCCTACAAAAACGGACCTTATCTGGAAATTGATATCCAGAACTTTGATTCCGGCCAGATGGAGGTGGAGCTTTTTGGTTACGAACGGGACTCTTTCGCCTTCTCCCAGATTGATCAGATGGGAGCCCTTGAGCGATTACAGAATGGCACCGTCGTCCTCTATAACGCCGAAAATATGGAGCCGGACTTTCAGCGGCAACTGGTGGACATCTTCGAGAATGGCTTCTTTACCAAGGTGGCCGGGGATACCAGGGTCGCGCTCCGTTCCCGGATTATCCTGATCTGCAAGGATACGCCCAGGCTCGAGGACGGCCACAGCCGGCTGCTCCCATCCCTCTATGCCCTGGTGAAAAACCAGGATTTCCGCATGACTCCCCTGCGCGGACATCGCCGGGATATTCCCCGCCTGGTCAACTATTACCTCAAGCGCTACAGCCTGCAGTATGGAAAAACCATCAGCCGGGTGGATGAGCAGACGCTGGGAAAATTCATGAACTACGACTGGCCGGGAAATCTCACCGAGATGGCCAGCGTCTTGCAGCGGGCCGTCATCCTCGGGGAAGACAATAAACCCCTCAACAGTCAGATCCTTCTCGGAGTACCAAAGGCAGAAGGAAAATGGGCCTTCAATCTTCTGCGGCTGAAGGAGATTCGCAAGTTTTTCACAAGCCGGTTTTTTCCCGAACTTCCCAGGGTTCTCGTCGGTATCGGCCTTATGCTGATCCTCATCGCCTTGTTCTTCGGGCCGATACATGCCGAAAAAAATATTGGGCTCACCCTCAGCTGGGTGGTGGGATGGCCCCTGCTGATCTTCTCGTTCTTCTTTCTGGCTCGGACCTGGTGCAGCGTCTGCGGGCTGTCCGTCCCCGGCTGGCTGGCGCAGACCGTCTTTCAACCCAAACGTCCCACGCCGCCCTTTATCAGAAAGTATTCCGGCTGGATAACAACCCTGCTCTGCATCCTCCTGTTCTGGATCGAGATAACCTGGAACGCCTACAAATCGGCGCATCTCACCGCCTGGATCATCACCGCCATCACCCTCGGTTCGCTCCTGTTCAGCATGTTCTACAAGCGAAGGGTCTGGTGCCGGTTTCTCTGTCCGCTGGGTGCCATCAACGCCATCTTTTCCATGCCGTCCCTCCTCGAATTGCGATCAAACACCCACGTATGCATCAACCGGTGCAGTGAACGTCTCTGCTATGTCGGAGATGACAGCGCCGCCGGCTGCCCGATGTTCCGCTATCCTTTTCTGGTGGATAATAACCGCGACTGTATCCTGTGCGGACAATGCATCAAAAACTGCAAGCTTGACTCCATCCATCTCAATCTGCGTCTGGCCCCCGAGGAGTTGTGGAGTTTGCAGTCACCGCGCCTGGAGGACAGTGTTCTGGTGGTCAGCCTGGCTGCCATCTTTTATCCCTTCGCCATCAATCAGAAATCTCCCGGCCTTGCTGAAGACCTGGCGAAGACCCTGCATGGTATCGGTATTCCCCAGAGTTCGGCCCTGGCCGTCAGCATTTTCTTTTTTTCCTGCATTCTTGTTTCTCTCTGCGGCTACGCGATACTCTCGCAGATCATGGCACGCATCACCGGCAACAACTGGAAGGCAACGGCCTCCATCCTTGGCTACGGCATGATTCCTCTGGTCCTCGGGGCCTACATGGCAGCACATCTCGCAATCTTTGTCGGCGGCCTCCTGCTGCTGCCGGCAAACATCCTCGACATTCTCGGTATGGGCGGGGATTACGGTTCCCAGCGGATCATAAACCGTGATGCCACCTTTGTTTTGCAGATTATCACCGTTTGCGGCGGACTGATTGCATCGCTCTACGCCTCCCATCGCATTGCCCAACGACTGGTGATAGCGCGCCCTTATTCCCTGAAGATGTTCGCCCTGCCGGCATTGCTGCTCTCTCTTTCCGCCATTGCCTATCTCCGACTTCTCTGAGGCAAGGGATAAAGGGGAGCTCAACTGCACCCGCCAGCCGTGCCACACGGGCTGCATGGGCAAACAATATCGTTCACTCCACAAACTGCGGGGCGGCTGACGGCAGGAGAGACCATTCCATGGCCGTCTAAGGGCAAGAATATCCTCGACAAAAGGGTATAAAATTGTTCAGGTAGGCAATCCGATATGAAAAGGTTTCATGGAATTGATCCCCCCTTCAAAAATAACCCAGGAGAATACCAATGAGCGGACATGACGCGCACGACCAACACCCGGCGGCACCCCAGGAAGATCATACCATCACCGTCAAGGTTGGGCTTTTTCTGGCCCTGGTTCTCGTCTCCCTGGTTGTTATCGGCATGATCAATTAGGCATTGAGCCGGCAATGAAAACTGGTCAGGAGCTTACCAAACCTGGGAGTGAAATACTTTCCCTGTCGTGCCTCTTCTCCATGGGCAAGCCGCGTTGATGACTCAAAAGAAGGTGTATGCCATTGCCGCCGGCCACCAGCCGGGGATCTACGAGAGCTGGCCGGAGGCGGAAAAACAGGTGAAGGGCTTTGCCGGAGCCAGATTTAAAGGCTTCACCGACCGCACCGAGGCCGAGCGCTGGCTGATTGACCCCCAATACCGGCAGGCCACTGCCAAAAATAAGGGCAGAGCGGAGCCGGAAACCGGCCCACCGGTCCACCGCGACGGAGAGATCACTATCTACAGCGACGGGGGCTGCCGCAACAACCCCGGCCCCGGCGGCTATGGCGCCATTGTCATCGTCGATGGCCGCGAGCAGGAGCTCTCCGGCGGCTTCCGGCGAACCACCAACAACCGCATGGAGCTTATGGGCTGCATTGTCGCCCTGCGCGCCCTTCCCCGCAGCGACCGTCCCATCATCGTCCATTCCGACTCCAATTACGTGGTCAACGGCATCAGCAAGGGCTGGGCCAAGAGCTGGCGGCAGAAAGGGTGGATCAAATCCGACAGGCAGCCGGCCCTGAACCCCGACCTCTGGGGTGAACTGCTGGACCTCATTGATGGTCTGGACATCCGCTTCCAATGGGTCAGGGGACACGCCGGGCATCCCCTCAATGAACGATGCGATCAACTGGCGGTGGCCGCCTCAAGAGAGAACGACCCACCGGAGGATACCGGATATACCGGATCATGACTGATCGCGCTGCCCGTCCTCCACACCACGTCTTCCACGGCCTGACCCCGGACACGATCATCAATCTGACCGAAAAGGCCCTGGGGAAGCGCTGCACCAATCTCTGTCGTCCCTTGAACAGCTATATCAACCGGGTTTATGAGCTGGAATTTGAGGACACGGGCGAGGGCAAATCAGGGCTGGTGATCAAATTTTATCGGCCTGGCCGCTGGTCCAAACGGGGCCTGCTCGATGAGCACCTCTTCCTCCAGGAGCTCCAGGCCCTCGAGATCCCGGTGATTGCGCCTCTGACCATGGCGGATGGAGGCACCTTGGGCCAATACGGCAAAATCTTCTTTGCCTGTTTCCCGAAATGCGGCGGGCGCAGTTATGATGAATACTCGGAAGACCAATGGCTGGAACTGGGCCGCCTCATTGGCCGGGTCCATGCCGTGGGGGCCACCCACGCGTCCGGAGAACGGATCACCATGGCCCCGGCCGGCTCCACCCGATCCCAGGTGGACACCCTGCTTGCCGGCGACATGATCCCGGCGGGACAGCGCCGCGAATTTAAAGAGCTGACGGATGCCCTGATCAAGGAAATCACCCCGCTCTTTGAGAAGACCCGGATGATGCGCATCCATGGCGACTGCCACTTTTCCAACCTTATCTATCTTCCCGGAAAATCCTTCCATATCATCGACTTTGATGATATGGCCATGGGGCCGCCGGTGCAGGACTTCTGGATGCTCCTGCCCGGCCTGATGCAGGATTCCCTGCTCGAGATCGATCTGTTTCTCGAGGGCTATGAGACCTTTATGGAGTTTGACCACCGCAGCCTGAACCTCATTGAACCCCTGCGGGCCATGCGCTATATCCATTATATTGCCTGGTGCGCGCATCAGGTGGCCGAAGACGGGGATTCACGGGTGGCACCAAATTTCGGCACCCATGAATACTGGCAGCAGGAGATAGGAGATCTGGCCGATCAACTGGCCAGGATCAAGACTGCGCCCCGCCAGACCGGAAACTGGGGGTAACAAATCTCCGATCTCGAGGCCCAGCCCGACCATCAAAAAAAAGAGGTGGATTGCCGTTTGGCAATCCACCTCTTTTTTTTGATTTCTGATCTTCCGACAAAGCCGCTGTCCGAGAAGATGAAAAGACAGTATGGAAAAATAAGGCCCTGCGGAAAACAAGGGGCAGGACTGTCAACCGGTCGCTGGCGACCGGTTGACAGGTGACGCTGTTGTCTCAATTACGGACGGATGATTACGCAATCACAAGCCGCGTCGTCAATATTGAGGAGCAGAAACTTTACGTCATATCCGCGCTTCAACAATTCCTGATATGCCAGATCAGCCCTCGCTCCGGTTGAGCAGTGGACGTAAATCTTTTTATCCTTCGGCAATTCACCCATACGACTTGGCAGCTCATCGAGGGGAATATTAATCGTATTCTTAAAGGTTCCCAGTTCAGCTATTTCTTCTTTTGAACGGGCATCAACAATGATCACGTTCGGAACTTTCCCTTCGGTGGCCTTTTTAAACTCATCGACGGTGATTTCACCTTTACCTATTTTTCGTATCCATTTAATTTCATTGGAGGAAATCGATCCTTTCTCGACAGCACGGCCACTTGCCACCCAGCTTTGATAATTTCCCTGAACCAGCGACACAAACTTAAAGCCATCCTTCTTCAAATCTTTCAGGGCGTTGAGGGCCTCATCTTCTTTATCGCTGTAAAGAACCACCGGGGCGTTGCGCGGGATATCGTTGATTCTCCCGGCTAATTTCTCATAGGGAACGGACACGGCACGGGGAATACGACCTTGTATGGCCTTGCTGCTGGAACGCAGGTCGATAAGAACGATATTGCCGGTGGTGACATAATCATTTGAGGCATAAAGTTTATATCCGGCCTTGCTCCAGGCGGGCTCCCCCTCGAGATAAACTCGCACGTTGGTATAGCCAAGTTTCTTGGCAAGCTCGGCGTTGCTTGTGGATAAACCGCAGGTCACACCCCCGCAGTAGAAAATGATAAGGGCATTTTTATCCGGCGGTAATATATTCGCCTCCTGCTCTTTCAGTTTTTCCACCGTAATTGACACTGCTCCCGGCAGATGGGCCTGGGCATATCGGCTTTCCGGACGGGCATCGGCCAAAACCATGTACACACGTTTATCAATCAAACCTTTAAGTTCCTCGGTTTTGATTTCGGTTACGCCAGCCGGCAGTTTGGCAAGCTTCGGCTTGATATCGATGGCAACCTTGTCCTCACCCACAACTTCATAGGTGATGATGGCGGCATCATCTTTAATGGCAAACTGGAGACCCGTCGTTTTGTCGTTAAATTTCACCATAAAGGTCTCGGCTTTTCCCTCAGGTCCAACCGCAATGGAGATGGTCTTGGCCTTTTCAGATTTACCGACAATCTTTCCTTGATAGACATTCTCAGCCTTCTTGGCTTCCACCACCGGGGCTTTGGCATCAATCACCGGGTCGGCGGCAGTACCGCTATTGGCCCCGTCCTGGGCGCAGCCAGTGAGGGCAAAAGTTGCCAGAAGACACAATAACAAGCTCTGAGTTACGGTTTTTACCACGGCCTCCTCCTTTTCTTAAATGGATTTTTGTGACTTTCCCGACACAGAAAGAACGGGAAGCCTGCTGAAAAATCTCTCCCCCCATCATACCGAAAGACATAAAAAAATCAAGGAATCAATGAGTAACCCCACCTCCAATGATACTCCAGAGGCCGGAAGAAGAACCCCATCGCACTCAGACGCCTGCTTTTTTGGCGGCAAGCTTTGACTGAAGCAAGGCGCCCAGGCTGCCCATGGATTCTTCCTGTTTTTTCGGAGTCGCGGTGGCCATGAATTTTTTATATTCATCTTTCTCGGCCGTTTCCGTGGATTCGTGGCTCACATAGTCGCTGGGGGCGAGGCTGATCTTGCGGGTCTCATCGTCAATGGCCTCCACCTTGACCTCAACTTCCTGACCCACCTCCAGTACCTCCCGGGGATGATTGATGCGTCGGCCTCCGCCTAATTTCGAGATATGAATCAGGCCGTCAACCCCCGGCTCCAGGGTGACAAAGGCGCCGAAGGTGGTGAGGCGGGCCACGGTGCCGGGATGGATGGACCCTTCCGTAAAGCGTTGACGCGCCGCATCCCAGGGGTTCACCAGGGTCTCCTTGAGGCTGAGGGTGATCCGGTTCGTCTTCCAGTCCAGCTTCTTGATCACCGCCGAGACCTCCTGGCCGAGGGTGAGATGTTCGGAAATATCCTCCACCCGGCTCCAGCCGATCTCCGAGATCGGAATCAGACCATCCACCCCGCCGATATCAACAAAGGCCCCGAAATCGCGGATGGAGCTGATGGTGCCCTGCACCGTTGCCCCTTCCACCAGACTCTCCTGTAGGGCCTCCTTCTGAAGCTCCCGCTCCTGCTCTATGAGGGCGCGGGCCGAGACCACGATATTGCGGCCGTTTTCCTCAAAACGGGTGACCAGAAAGGTCATGCGGCGGCCCGTGTACTCGGCTCCGGCATCCGCCACCCGATGCATTCCCATCTGCGAGTAAGGGCAAAAGGCGCGCACCGAGCCGCCCAGGGTGATGTCAAAGCCGCCCTTGATCTCCTCCTTGACCGTGCCCTCCACCGGTATCCCGTTGCGCCAGGCCTCTTCCAGATGGGTGGTGTTTTTGCCGCCCCCAAGCTTGATGGTGAAAAGCTGCTCGCCGCCGCTGGATCGCAGAAAATAGACATCCACCTTGTCGCCGATGGCTGCCGCCACCTTCCCCTCGGCATCCAGGAGTTCGGAGCTGTCGAGAATTCCCTCATTTTTTCCGCCCACATCAAGAAAAACCGAGTTTCCGGCCATGCCGGCAATGGTGGCGGTTATCTTCTGACCCGGCTCCAGACGGCGCGGGGACTGGGACGAATTTTCCTGAAAGAGATCGGCAAAACTTGGTTCGGTGGATTCTTGATTCATGGGTAAAACCTTTTTGGTAAATGATTAATCTGTCAATCTCGGTAAACGGGACAACTGCCTTTCAAAGATTATTTTCCTGAAAAAGACCCGGAAACAATCTGTGCTCTACGAGTTTTCCATGGAATTTTATGGAGAATCGGGGGATATATTTTTTTCCGAGGCCCCCGTTGCTTCCTGCAATTCCACCAGGGGGCTGGCCAGCACCTTATCAACACGGTTGCCGTCGAGATCCACCACCTCCAGCCGCCATTGCTGCCACTGGGTGACGGTGCCGGTTCGGGGCATGGTGCCGATGAGCCACATCATCATACCACTGAGGGTATTATATCGTCCCTTATGCTCTTCGGGCACATTTTTTAAACCAAGCCGATCCTTCAACTCCGGAATGGGGATCAGCCCATCCAGCAGCCAGGAGCCATCGTCACGCCGAACGGCCCACACATCTTCGGGATCACGGGGCTTGAACTCTCCGACCAATGCCTCCAGCACATCCTTCAGGGTAATCAGACCAAGAACTTCTCCATATTCATCCACCACAAAGACCATCTGCACCCCGGACTCCCGGAACTGCTCAAGCAAGGTCATGCCGGTGAGGGTCTCCGGCACAAAAACACAGGGGCGCAGACATTCCATAATATTTATGGCCCCGCCCATGATCCGCTGTTTGAGTAATTTTTTGGCGGTGATCACCCCCAGTATCTCATGGCTTCCGCCCCGACACACCGGAAAACGGGAATGATCCGAACTGACCAGGGAATCAAGACTGCTTTCCATGGGCTGGTCGATATCCAGAAAGACAAATTCACTGCGCGGTGTCATCAGGGAGGCGATCTGGCGATCATCCAGACGAAACACATTGCGCACCATCTCGTGCTCCTGTTTTTCGATCAGGCCCGAATTCGACCCTTCCGCCAGCATGGCATGGATGTCCTCTTCGGTGAGATTGGCGTTGCTCAGCTCCTTTTTTCCCAGCACCCGCAAAATTGCGTCGGTGGAGGCAGAAAGGAGAAAGACAAAGGGGCGCGACAATTTTGCCAGCATTGAAATCGGCCGCGCCATGAACCGGGCAATCTCCTCGGCATTGAACAGGGCGATCCGCTTGGGAACCAATTCGCCGAAAACAATGGAGAAATAGGTAATGCCCACGACCACGACGGTGGTCGCGCCCATGGAGCTTATCCTTTCCGCAAGGCCAAGGCCCTGGAGCCACAAGGCAAGGGGGTCTGCCAATACCGATTCTCCGACAATCCCGTTGAGGACGCCGATGGCGGTGATCCCGATCTGAACCGTGGACAGAAACTGGGTGGGCTCTTCGCCCAGGCGCATGGCGAGAGCAGCCGCGGCATCACCATTTTCGGCCAATCGCTGGAGCCGGTTTTTGCGCGCCGTCACCAGCGCGATTTCCGCCATGGCTAAAACACCGTTGAGTAAAATCAGAATGACTAACAGGAGAATGTCCAAATCCTTGCTCCAGAATACCAGCTGTCTTTTCCGGCCACTCTCCCATGAGAGCCTATGCCGATTCTATTCCTGTTTTTTTGCAAGAATAGAATCGGCAAAAGGCTCGTATCCCGTTCATCGGGAATAGAGCAGCATCAAAAGGACAAGATTCATAAAAAAAACTCAGCGGGGCGAGGCCGGGATCGCCAGGGCCAAGAGCCGGTCTGATTCCTGAAAAAGGATTCGCTTCCGGCTCAGATCAGCAAGAAAGTTCTCCAAATCCCTGGATGAAATGGTGGGAAACCGGCCTGCCAGTTCATCGAGGGTGCGGATGGTTTGACAGAAGAGATAGATCTGCCGTGACTTCCCGCGCAGCCGGTGGTGCAGACAGGGGCCATGCAACTGCTCCTGCCGGACAAGAAGAAAGGTGCCGCCATCACGGTAGCTGAGCGCCGGAACGGCATGACTCCCGCGATGGGCATGGAAGTCCTGCCATTGACCAATCTTCCGGACCACCGGCTGCCAGCTCCGGTGCTGCTCTCTCCTGTCGCCCCGGTACCCCTGGATCAGCAGATCCAGCTTGCCCAGGATGGCCTCGGGAAAGAGCCGGCGATTCCCGGGATGCCGGAGCAGCGCCGAGATCCCGTATTTCTGCGGGTCTTCACTCACCGGCGAGCCCTTCCCGAGGAAGAAGGCGGCGCCGGTAAGGGGGGTGAAGGGCAGGACGTAGTCGAGATTCTCCAGGGTTTCAGCAAGCTCGGCCCCAGTGCTGCCTGGAAATTCGGTGATCAGGTTGCCGTCCAGGCGCATGCCGCAGGCGAGGGCGGCCTTCATGGCAGCGATATTGTCCATGACCGTGGTTCCCTTCTCCATGCGGGCAAGCAGGCTGGAGGAAAGGGCCTCGATACCGACCTGGACAGAGGACAGCCCCCCCCGCCGCCACCCGGAAAGTCTGGCCGCGTCGGTAAGAACCCGGATCTCGGCAAAGAATTCCACATCCATGGACTCCGCCGCCATGGTCTGAAAAAAGAGGTCCGCCTCTTTGGGCGGCAGGGCGTTATCGGTGAAGGTGAAGTCCAGGCCGCCATGGCGCAGGGCCTGTTCCTTCACCTCGGCCACCACCCTGGCGCTCTCTTTCCAGCGATAGCCGCGCCACTGGAGGTTCAGATTACAGAAGGTGCAGCGGTTCCACCAGCAGCCCCGGGAGAATTCCAGGGGAAGCACCGGAATAAAGGGCCGGGTGGGGAAAAGGTCCCCCATCTCCTGGAAATACGGGGTGTAATCGGGGATGGGCAGTTGGTTCAGATCGGCAATGCCACTCCCTGGCTTTTCCGCATAAGGCCGCGATCGCTGGATGATTCCGGAGGACTCCATCTCCGCCGTCCCTTTCCCTTGCAGACAATGGCAGAGCCGGGTCAGGGCCCCTTCTCCTTCGCCGGAAATAACATAGTCAAGCTGGGCAAAGGTGTCCAGCAGGGATGCCCCGATGGCCCCGACACAGGCGGAACCCCCGGCCACAATGGGCAGGTCGGGATGCTCTTTCTTGATCCGGGCCGCCGCGGTCAGGGATGCCAGAAGCTGATTGAAACAGATGGAGAAGCCAATGAGCTGAAAGCGACCGGGATTCAAGGTGGCCAGCCATTGATCCAGGGCCTGATCCAGAAGCTGAACGGTGCGATCAAAATCCAGTCCCCGCAGCTGCCGGTTTTTTTTGCAACTTTCATGGAAAAGCCGGGCCGCCTGCTCTCTCTGTTCCGGGAAGAGGAGCGGACTGTAAAGGGCCTCCGCGGCCCAGCTGTTCTGGGCCAGATGGTGATAGGTCTCGGTGCCCAGGGCCTTGGCCACCTGCAGATAGGGATGGAAGGTGGACGTCTCAATGGCCCCGTCGCCATCCAGCCAGGCCTTGAGCGCCCCCAGCTGGATGGAAGGCCGGTTGAAGATCGACCAGGGCATGGAGATCAGGGCCACCCGCAGGGGTTCCGATCCCCGCCCGGAACTGGAAATTTGGCGGGCCGCCATCATTGATAGATAACTTCTGTGCCTTCCGGCGGGACAAAGGTAAACAGGGCGTCCATGGCCTTGCGGTCGGAGGGATCCAGGCTGTTGACCACAACATTGCTGAGCTCAAGGGTGGTGCGGGTATCAAAATGGTCAAGGATGTCGATGCGTTCAATAAGTGAATTGGGGGTCACCCAGAGATGAATGGCACTGACCTGGGACTGCTTTTCCTTCGGGCTCAGCTTGATCACCAGCGATGGCTCAGCACCGTCCTTGCCCCCTTTCGGCTGGGCAAACTCGGCATCGGGCGGGGAAATGACAAAGTCCTTCAGCAGATTGCCGGTTCCGGTGAAAAACGAGTAGGTGATATCAGCGGCCATGCTCTCGGCCGGGCTGACGATCATCTGTTGCAGTTTGGCAAAATACATGGAAAAAGTCACCCCGTCGCTGACCAGAATCTGCTTTTCCGGGCTGGTATAATGCCAGCGCATCTTGCCCACGGTGGTGGCTGGCCCCTTGCCCTTTATTTCTTTGACAAACCAGGCGCTGCCGCTCCCCTGCCGGGCCCTGCCGCTCAGCTCCCCTTCCGTCTTCTGGGAAAAATGAAAGCTGAGGCTCCTGACCTGATCGTAGGTCTGCTGAAGTCTGCGGGCCGTCTCCTCGGGGGTTTCGGCATGGCAGACGCCGACGGACAGGAGGCAGAAGAGGCAAAGACAGAAGAACCGGAGCAGGAGCGGCGGGCGAAAAAGAGATCTTGCGGCAGGGGAAAAATTCATCTCGTTCATGAAAGGAGCAGCTCCAGGGGGCGTTCAAAGATTTTAGCGGCCACCGTCCGGGCCGCATCGGTGAGATCGGAAACATAATAACGATGGGTGGCGGCGCCGTTTTCCTGACGGCGGACCAGCTCCGGTCGGGCGGTGAGGAGATCACGAACATACTTTGCGGTCTCCACCGAGGAATCAATGAGCTTGACCCGCTTGCCGATCCTCGCCTGGATCAGCCCCTTGAGCAGGGGATAGTGGGTGCAGCCCAGGACCAGGGTGTCAATCTGCCGGTCCCGCAAGGGGTGGAGATAGCGCCGGAGGATCATTTTGGTCTCCTGCCTGGTGATCCAGCCCTCTTCCACCAGCGGCACAAGGAGGGGACAGGCCGCAGAAAAGACCTGAAACTCCGGCTGGCTACGGCAGATGGTCTGTTCATAGACACCGCTGCGGATGGTGGCCCGGGTGCCGATGACCCCGATGCGTCCATTTCTGGTGGTGGCAATGGCCTTCTCGGCCGCCGGGGTGATTACCTCGATGATGGGCGTCTGAAATTCCCGGCGCAATGTCTCGGTGGCCACGCTGGAGGCCGAATTGCAGGCGATAATGATGATCTCCGCCCCTTTCTCCAGGAGAAACTCGGTATTGCGCAGGGAGTAATCGGTGATGGTGGCCGCGCTTTTTGAGCCATAGGGGGTGCGGGCGATGTCGCCAAAATAGACGATGGAGTAGTCAGGCAGCAGCTGTTCCACCGCGCGCGCCACCGTCATACCGCCAATGCCTGAATCAAAGATGCCTATCATGGTGAAGAGATGTCTGTCAAAATAAAGAAGAAAAACGTAGAGACGAAGAATGAAAGAAGCAGTTTTATACCAGAAACAGGAGAAAACGACAATGATGATGGTGACAATCCGCCAGGGGATATTGCTTGACAGGCAAATATCTTGACAATCAAGCTATACAGGTTTATTTTTCTCCCATATCAACGCAAGGGGCTCCTTAAAATAGAGGGTTCAATTACAAATCTCAGCGGCAGAGGTATCTCCAATGCGGGCTCATCCCATTGATTCCTGGCAGCACAGGCACAACTTTACGGTGATCGAGGAACATGGCGAGCGCCGCACCTGGCAGGTGCTGGTGCTCACCGCGCTGACCATGCTGGTGGAGGTGATCGCGGGCATGGTTTACGGTTCCATGGCCCTGCTGGCGGATGGCTGGCATATGGGCACCCATGTGGCGGCATTTACAATCACCATTGTCGCCTATCGCTACACCCAGAGACACGCCAACAGCAGCGACTATGCCTTCGGCCCCGGCAAGGTCGGGGTCCTGGGCAGCTATGCCAGCGCCATTGTGCTCATGGGGGTGGCCCTGTTTATGGTCTTTGAATCCATTCAGCGGCTGCTCTCCCCCCAGCAGATTCATTTCAACGAGGCCATGCTGGTGGCGGCGGTGGGGCTTGCGGTCAATATTGCCAGCGCCTTCCTGCTCCGTCACTCCCATGGTCAACACGATCATCACGGGGCCCACGAAGATCATCACCGCCATGATCATAATCTCCAGGCCGCCTATCTCCATGTCCTGGCCGACGCCATGACCTCGGTTCTCGCCATTGGCGCCCTGTTCTTCGGAAAATATCTGGGCTGGCACTGGCTTGACCCGCTCATCGGCATCGCGGGAGCGGCAATCATTGGCCGCTGGGCCGCTGGCCTGCTGCGGGAGAGCGGTTCCATCCTCCTGGACGGCAGCATTGACAAAAAGGTGGTGGCGGCCATCAGGAAAACCATTGAAGACGAACCTGATATCAAGATTGCCGACATCCATGTCTGGCGGGTGGGGCCGGCGGACTTTGCCGCCATCCTCTCCATTGTCACCCATCATCCCCAGAAGATCGCCTATTACCGGGGGCTGCTGGCCGACTTTCCAGAGATCACCCATATCACCGTCGAGGTCAACGTCTGCGAGGAGCAATCATGCCCGTTCAACCAGCCGATATAACCGGAATATCGTATCATATCATTGAGTTTTATAACAAAATTTCATCATGGGAACAGGATGTGGCCAAGGACTCCGGCCTTTCCACCTCCCAGATGAACACCGTTGAGATCGTTGGCCGGAATGTCTCTCTGCGGATGAAGGAACTGGCCACAAAGATGGGCATCACCACCGGTTCCCTGACCGTGATGATTGATCGCCTGGAGGAACAGGGCTTTGTGCGGAGAACGCCCCATGAGACCGACCGCCGCTCCTGGCTTATTGAGCTCACCGACAAGGGACAGCTGATCTTCGCCCGGCACCATCAGCACCATCTGCAACTGACCGAAGAGATCACGGCCGTTTTATCGGCGGAGGAACAGAGGCTCTTTGCCGGCCTTCTCGAAAAAATTGTCAGTCAGATGTGAACGGGACGGGCCCTCGATTGCCTCTGGCAGCGGGGACAGAGGTAGGTGGCCCGGCCGCTGATCGCGCTTTTCTCGATGGCCGCCCCGCAGCGGGGACAGGGCTCGCCCTTGCGCCCATAGACCTGGAAGTTCATCTGAAAGTAGCCGCTCGTGCCGCTGGCATTGATAAAATCACTGATGGTGGAGCCGCCGCAGGAAATGGCCTGGCTGAGGATGGAGCGAATCAGGAAGAGCAGCTGCTGCCAGTCCCGTTTTTTCAAGGTAGAAGCAGGCCTGGCGGGATGGATGCCGGCGGCAAAGAGGGCCTCGTTGGCGTAGATATTACCGATACCGGCCACGGCCCTGCCGTCCATAAGAAAGGTCTTCACCGGCTGACAGCGCCTTGCGGCAAGGCCCAGCAGATGGGCCGGGGTGCAGTCCGGGCTGAAGGGCTCCAGGCCGGTGGCGGCAAAAAATCCGGACTCGCGGGCCGCCGCCTGCTCCGGGTTCAGCAGCCAGACCCCGCCGAAACGGCGGCTGTCGTGGAAACGCAGCTCGGAGCCATTCTCCAGCTGCCAGCGGACATGATCGTGCACCTTCAGCGCTGCGCAGTGGGGAAAAAGGCCCAGGTTTCCGGTCATTCCCAGATGGATGATAAGCAGGCTGCCATCGTCGAACCCGATAAGCAGATACTTGGCCCGTCGGCTGACCGTTTCAATCACCCTGTCGCCCAGCATTTCCTCCATGAGGGCAAGGGGAACAAGGTGACGCAGGGGCTTGCCGCTGCCGCGCACGGCAGAAACAGTACGGCCAATCAGATGGGACCGCAGTCCCTGACAGATGACCTCGACCTCGGGAAGCTCAGGCATGATGGAATCCGGGAAAAGGGGAGGCGCAGGAGAGGCACAGGGCGATCCCGTAGCCCTGATCCAGGCAGACCAGGGCCTGAAATGGGGAGGAAAGGGACGCCAATGTACCCACGTTCCCCTGATCCTCCATGGCAAGGGCAAAGGTAAAGAGCAGGCCCCCCGCATGATCGGAGCCAATGCTGCAATCAATGCGGGTCAGCTCCAGCTCCAGAAAGCCGGGCATGGGCTCGAGAAGAACCGCTTTTTTTACCGACTCCTTGGCCGCCCAGAGCAGGGCAAGATGTTCGGAAGGTTCAAGGCCGGGCAAGCGGAGCGACAGCAGCCCACCTTCCGCCGGGCTGCAAAACCGCTCCCGGACCCGGCCCAGGGTCTCACGATTTTCCTGGATGTCAACGCCGCAGGGGGCGGCGGCGGCAACCGCCATGGCATATTTACCCGAGTGGGAGATGGAGATATGGGGAATGGCCATATCTCCGTTCAGCACCCCCTGAGGCACCAGGGGACGGCCGGATGGGGCATGGATGATCTGGAGATGGGGGGCGGCGGGCACTTCCGGTGGTTGGGGCCGGGAATGGCGCATAAAACAGCGCAGCGCCTCTTTGACGCAGATCCTGCCGCCCAGCCATTCCAGGTGTCTTTTTTGGTGACGCAGGGAAGAGAGCTTCTCCTGCTCCAGCGGATGCAGCCATTCCCGGCCCAGGGCGGCCTCATCCCGGTGCAGGAGAAAGGCCCGCAGATGATCAAGATCCAGCAATTTCACTGCAAACTGACCGCCGCCACCACCGTTGCCACAACCGTTGCCGACCATTAAGGAGGCCAATGATCGGGGGAGGTCCGCAAACCAGAGGGAATTCCTGACGCTCATGGGATGTTGAAAATAACTCTTTGCAATTTCGTCGGTTCCTGCTACAAAAATTGGGCTGGATTCGGACTTTGCGGGATTGGGGTGGAAACGTCTTCTACGGGGAACAACTATGGTCTCAGGGCTGGAACTGACAGGATATGACCTTGTCATCATTGCCATTTTCGCATTCTTTATGGCGCGAGGCATCTGGGTCGGGCTCTTGGGCCAGGTCACGGTCATCGTTGCCCTCTATGTCAGCTATATCGTCGCCGGGCAGTATCATGACAGACTTTTTCCATTTTTGCGAGGGGTTTCCGAGAATCCGCAGATCGTCTTTCTCCTCGACTACGGCGTCCTCTTTGCCTGTACCTATGTCATCACCATGCTTGCCGGAAAAGGACTGGCCAGGGTGGTGAGCCTGACCATCGCCGGCTGGTTTGACAAGGTGCTGGGCGCCCTCTTCGGGGCGGTCAAGGCCCTGATTCTGGCCATCCTCCTCCATATGCTGCTGATCACCTTCCTCTCGCCGGACAGCCCCCTGCTGCGCAAAGGTCACTTTTATCCCTATCTGTCCCAGGCCACCACCCGCTTTCAAGAGCTGATCAAGGATGAAAAGGTGCGCCGGGCCTTTGACAAAAAGGGGCCGCCCGGTCCCGGCCAGATACCGGCACCGCTGCCGACCCCGGCCCCAAAACCAGTGGAAAAAACGGCGGACAAGCCAGCCCAGAAACCAGTGGAAAAAATCGCGCCTCCGGCACCCGCTCCCCCAGAGCCACCGGCCCCAGAAAAACCGGCCAGCCCCTGACCCGTGCGCAAAAACCCACAGGAGCCATTACCAAATACCCTGGCCATTGATATCAATTTTGTTCCGGCTCCTTATGCAGATCCTGTCACCTCACTGGCCATGTTCTTTTTTTATGGCGGCTGAGCGGCGATAGAAGGCGGCCAGCTTGCCCAGTGGCACGCCGGCGTAAAAACCAAGGATCACCAGCTGGTTGATCAGGGTGGCCCGGATGATGCCCAGTCGTCGCCAGCGTCGGGCCGAGGTCAGCACGGCCTCGGGCAGGATGGTGATCCGGCCCTGTTTTCGGGCCTTGCGGATAAAGAAAAAGTCTTCCATAATCGGAGTTTCGGGAAATCCACCCAGTTGCAGAAAGTCGTCGCGGCGGAGAAAGAGGGCCTGATCGCCATAGGGGAGTTGAAAAAGTCGGGATCGAAGATTGGCACAGCGTTCTATGAATTTCAACCCCGGCCCGGCCTCGTCGATGGCAAGACGGAAGGCCCCGGCCCGGATTGCAGGGTCATCCAGGCATTGCACGATGAGCGCGGCGAAACCGGGCGGCATCCGGGTATCGGCATGGAGAAAAAGCAGCACCCTGCCGCTGGCCAGCCTCGCCCCATAATTCATCTGGGCGCCGCGCCCGGGCCGGCAGACCTCCACCCGGAACCCCCGGCTCCGGGCCAGGGACACGGTCTGGTCGCTGCTGCCGCCGTCAACAATTATCACCTCGCCCACGCACGGGCTCAGCTCGCTCCAGCGACCGACCTCGGCCTCCTCATTGAGGGTGGGGATGATAAGGGAAATGTCTGAGATCATCAGGGGTGTCGATGTCATGGAGTTGGGTCAGGATATGGCAGCGCAGCTGGTGCTGTTCCGCCCGGGCCTTGGTGAGCGCGAAAACCTTGTCCGTGCTCCAGGGAATCTCCTGAAACAGGGTCTCGCACACAAGGGGTGAAGATTTATTATGAACCCCGATCAGGTAGTAGCCGCCGTCAAAGGCCGGGCCCAGGACAAGGTCGTGGCTGACCAGGGCGGCAAAGGCCTCCCCCAGAATTTCGGTACCAAGATCCGGGCAGTCGGAACCGATGAGCAGCAGCCGTCCCATCCGTCCCTGATGGCTGCCGATGGCAGCCCGCATCCGGCAGCCGAGATCACCCTCCGCCTGCCGCCGGTAGTGATGGCCATGTCCCAGCCAGGAGGCCATCTGGGCCCGGCTGGCGCCGTCATAATGGATTTCCAGCCGGTGCGGATGGTGAACCGCCAGGGCCTTCAGCCGGGCAAGAATCCGCTCGGTCATGGCACGGTGCAGGGCGGCGGCCCCCTCCGGCCCCAATGCCGGAATCAGCCTGGTCTTGCAGTGCCCGGATCGCGGATACCGGGTAAAGAGGATGACACGATCCGGCGGATCTGGAATCATTGCAAATCAGCGTCTCAAAAAGGTTATGGTCGAAAAGACACATGAAAACAGCACATCGCCCCAAAAAACCGGAGTCATACCGCACCCGCAGCTATCGTCAGTTTCATGACCAGACCGACCTGATTGCGGTCCAGATCAAGATTCAGGAAACCGATCTCCATATCCTCGCCAGCCGTGATGTGAAGGAGAGGGCCACCGAGCTGGTGCTCCAGTATCGTCTGCAGATTGAGAATTATATTGTAAAACATCCGCTGTTTTTGGCAACGCTTGATCCCCTGCCCCTGGATTTTCTTGCCCCGCCCCTGATTCGGGAGATGCTCGCTGCCGGACAGAAGGCCGGGGTCGGTCCCATGGCGGCGGTGGCTGGGGCCATTGCCGAATTTGTCGGCAAGACCCTGGTAGCCGAGGGAGTCTCCGAAATTATCGTGGAAAACGGCGGCGATATCTATATGCAGCGGGACAGGGAATGCTCGGTGGCGATCTTTGCCGGCCAGTCACCACTGAGCCGCAAGGTGGGCCTGCGTCTGCCCGCCGCCCTGATGCCGGTGGGGGTCTGCACCTCGTCGGGCACCGTGGGCCACTCGCTGAGCTTCGGCAAGGCCGACGCCGCAGTGGTGGTGGCCAGATCAACGGCCCTGGCCGATGCCGTGGCCACCAGGATTGGCAATGAGGTGGACTTGGGCCTCGGGGCGAAAAAGGCGGTGGAGCGGGCCCTGGCCAGGGCTGGAGAGATTGCGGGCATTGAGGGCGCGGTGGTGATCTGCGGCGATGTTCTGGGGGCCTTTGGCGCCATCGAGCTGGTGCGGCTGGCCCCGTGACGATGAGAAATGGGAGACAAACAACGTCCCGCCATAAACCCCCCAGCCCCCCTTGTCAGGGGGGTGACGTTCAATCCCCCAGACAAGGGGGGCAAGGGGGGTTGCACCGCCTTCCCCCTCAATAAAGAAGCAATTTCATAAAGTTCCCGCTGGAAAGCACCCCGGCATAATCCCCCCCTGACAAGGGGGGCAAGGGGGGTTCCGTGAACCATCGAAGAAGATCTTTTCTCACCCTATCAGAACAGTCCCACAAAGGAGTAGATCATGACCCAGACCATATCCCCCATCCCCCCCTGTTTCAAGGCCTATGACATCCGGGGCCGGGTGCCGGATCAGCTCAACCAGCCACTGGCGCGCGACATTGGCCGGGCCTATGCCGCTCTCTTTTCTCCGCGCAAGATCGCCGTCGGCCATGATATCCGCCTGAGCAGCCCATCCCTCACCGAGGCCCTGATCTCCGGCCTGCTCGACTCCGGGGTGGATGTCCTGGAGCTGGGTCTGTGCGGCACCGAGGAGATCTATCACGCCGCCTTCAGCCTGGAATCGGAAGGGGTGGACGGCGGCATTGTGGTCACCGCCAGCCATAATCCGGCGGATTACAACGGCATGAAACTGGTGACGAGCGGGGCCCGGCCGGTGACCGGCGAGTCGGGCTTACAAAAAATGGCGGAGCTGATTGTCGGCGACACATTGCCGGCGCTTGCGGCAGAAAAGGGCCGACGGAGCCGGGTGGCCGGCAAGGATGCCTATATCCGGCACCTCCTCGGCTATGTGGATCGTGCGGCCCTCAAGCCCCTGAAGCTGGTGGTCAACAGCGGCAACGGCTGCGCCGGAGCGATCATTGACCTGCTGCAGCCGCACCTGCCCTTTACCTTTATCAAGGCCCATCACGAGCCGGACGGCAGCTTCCCGCATGGCGTTCCCAACCCCCTGCTCCCGGAAAAACGGGAAGAAACGGCGCGACTGGTGCGTGAGCACGGGGCCGATCTGGGCATTGCCTGGGATGGTGATTTTGACCGCTGTTTTTTCTGGGACGCCCAGGGCAACTTTATCGAGGGCTATTATATCGTCGGCCTCCTCGCCCTGGAACTGCTGAGCCAGGAGCCGGGCGGCACGATCCTCCACGACCCGCGTCTGGTCTGGAATACCCGCGAACTGGTCCAGGCCGCCGGCGGCATCCCGATCATGACCCGCACCGGACACGCCTTTATTAAACAGCGGATGCGCCAGGAAGACGCCATCTACGGCGGCGAGATGTCGGCCCATCATTATTTCCGCGACTTCGGCTACTGCGACTCGGGGATGATCCCCTGGCTGCTCATCTGCTCCCTGCTCTGCCGCAGAAACACCACCTTTGCCGAGCTGGTCCAGGGCCGCATGGCCGCCTACCCGGTCTCCGGTGAGATCAACAGCGTGGTCAATGACCCGGATGCGGCCATGGCCCGGGTCAAGGCCCACTTTATTGAGGGAGAGAAGGATTTCACCGACGGTCTGAGTGTGACATTTCCCCAGTTTCGGTTTAATATCCGCCAGTCCAATACCGAGCCCCTGCTCCGCCTCAATGTGGAGAGCCGCCACGATCCAGTGCTGCTGGCTGAAAAGACGGCGGAACTGCTCGCCTTGATCCGGGAAGAACAAATAATTTGACCCTAACCCCGATAAACGGGATACGAGCCTTTCGCAGATTCTATTCTTGCAAAAATAACAAGAAAATAATCTGTAAGGC
>JACDZJ010000227.1_pt1 | contig 22612 bp, 22 predicted proteins | sample 7365721 | NCBI WGS metagenome assembly JACDZJ01 (sample SAMN15143480, study PRJNA637477) | pond metagenome | biome: freshwater wetland ecosystem [ENVO:00000243]; feature: pond [ENVO:00000033]; material: pond water [ENVO:00002228]; isolation source: pond water containing pink berries ... | reverse complement strand
CGGTGATCGAGACCTACAAGGATCATCGCATGGCCATGAGCTTTGCGGTGACGGGGCTGCGGGTGCCGGGAGTGCAGATCAGCGACGACGGCTGCGTTGCCAAGTCCTTCCCCGATTTCTGGGAGCGATTCAGCCTGCTTGCCTGATGGCGTTGCTGCAAACTATTGCTTTATAAAACGTGGGCTCTATTTTCTTTCTACCAGACTCATTATGGGCGGTCAGTTTGCCTGGTCGATTCATGCGTGTGCGCGCCGCTTATTTTTGAGACCAAAGGGTACCGTTCCGGGTGCTTGATGGATTCAAGTGCAAGGTCTATATCCAAATCCGGCCAATAAAAGTGCCCAGGCTGTGGACATTCCACATGCAGGATAGCAGACACGCGTGCCTCCTTGAACCAGGGGAATTCGTCGAATGATAAAAACAACTCTTCCTCCGCAGTAAGAAGCCAAATACCATGCGGAGAAATGTTTGTTACCTCAGGCAGAGAAGTGTCGATGCCAAGCGCTTGTGATTTCATTGGTACGCTCCTTGATGATGTTTTCGATGATACGGATTTCTCGCTCTGATAGTCCTTAACTTCTGGCAAGTTCAAGACGAGGTTCAAGCCAAAATTTTGCTTCACCCTGGGGGCATTGAACATGGACATGAATTCGTGGCTCCTCACGGGAAAAGAAGAGAAAGCGAAATCCCTTTTCAATGAAAACAGTTGGACTCATTCTTGTAGTGTTCCTTTAAGCGGTAAGTCAGCTTCCTGGCCTACCCTTATTTGTCCTCTTGCTGGTGTCCGCTGATTGGTTGTCATGGATTGTTGGACGATTTACCTTTTTACTCTTAATCCTAATATTTCTTCCATCGGGTCAAAATCTCTATCATTGTGTAATAATTCAAATCCATATTCAATGCAAAAAGTAGCAATCAGTACATCTATGGTTTTTCTGATTGTAATTCCTTTTTTCCTTAACCTGCGAAAGTTCTGCGCAGCATGGATTGCCATTTCTCTTCCTGCAAAATCATAGTACTCAAGTGAGGCCATCAGGTCTTTGGCTTCCAGGAATTGCCTTTCTTCTCGAAATCCTTGCAGAAATTCTACTATGATTAAATCTCCGGTAGCAATTCTGCTGTTTTCCAATTCAATATCAAGAATGTTTGTTTGCGGCGTTACGACACCATTCACAAAGTCTATCCACACGGACGTATCGACGACTATCATTTGTCGGTTCTCATTGCCTCAAGATCGCCTTCCCAGTTCATCATTCCTCGGTACTTGCGCATTCTGGCTTGGTTCTTCAGAGCAATAAGGAGTTTCAATCCTTCTTCAACAGTTTCCTTTTTGGTTTTATAGCCGGAAACTTGGAGCGCATCATTCATCAATTTATCATCAATAACAATATTTGTACGCATTTCTACCTCCCATGGTCTGTGTGTATGTATGTCGATATGGTACACATGCCCATTTAAGATGTCAACAAGCAAGGTGCGCGCGAAGCGCGTCCATCCAATCGCGGTGGTGTCAGGGGTCGAGTAGAGAATAGGGAGCAGAGAATAGAGAGAAAAGGGGGCAGGCCTAGGGTCTGTCCCTCGGTCTGTCCCCTTTTTCCAAGTATACATTTGGTGTCCCCATATTTCACCGGTAAGTCAGCTTCCTACTCTACCCATATTTTTGAAATGATTAGGTTTATGGGGATGCTCCCGGACGCTCATTGACTGAGTATTTTCTTGACTTGGCAGTCGGTGAGGGTTTCGGCAATGACGGTCTCGGTGACAACGGCGCCAAAGCCGTTGGTTCCCCGGTATTTGCAGATGACTATCAGGTGGGTGGTGTTATCCTTGAATCTGGTTTCGACGTGCTCGAAGGACTTCGGATTTTTCATGCGGGCCTTGATGTATCTGGTCAGCTCTTGGTGCGATCCGTCCCATGAACTGAAACATTTTTCGACTTCGGTCCGGCGTATCTGTTCCGGAGTCTGTGCAGGTGCCGGAGTACTGGAAACCGGCTGGGAGCTGACGGAAGGCCCCTTGCCGAGCTGTGAAAATAAAATGATGGCCCCAATGATAACCAGCAAACTTGTTCCGCATCCTATGTTTTTCATGGGGTATCCTTTGAGGTGGTTTTTACGGAAAAACTAAACTTCCCGTCAGTTATACCCGGCCAATATAGGGACACCATAGCTATTTGTTTCCGCTCTTCTTTAGCCTGGCTTTCCGTGGACAGGAATTCGTTTAAAAACGTGGTTTGACCCCTATTCCCCCTGCATGCCTTTACAACGATAAAATCAGCTGCGAGTGTAACGAGTCGGCTGGATTGTGAGGTTATGCAGTTTTTTTTGCTTACGGCAATTCCTTGAAAAATTTCGCCTCCTCCGGTGATATGAGAGCCTCGACTTCCACGGTGATCTTCTTAACGCCTGGGAGATGGCCCCGAGGGTAGTAATCGACTTCTGCGCTTTGGCCCGGTTTGAGATCAGCGACAGGAATGCCAGGGTTGCGCGACGAGCCGATCATTCGGCCAGTACCGTCAAACCTTTTGGTGAGCACGGTCAAAGTGGGTAGGGCAAGGGCAGACCCGTTAGTGACTCTTAGGCGTACGTGGTCCGAGTATGGAAACTCCGTACCGAATTCTTGGCTGGCGTCAAATGAAACGACTTTAACCCGATACTTGCGTCGTGCAGCAACAACCGTGTCACGAGTAAGGGGGGCCAACGAAGGGGTAACTGTCGATTGAGAGACTGAAGGAACCGCTGGTTTCTCCTGTTTATCAACCTTTTCGATTTGCTTCACTACATATGCGCCAGTGCCACTCTTTGGTGGCCCGTACGTAATAATGTAAGTAGTGCCGCCATCGTTGTAGTACCCCTTGCTGGGATCGCCATAGTTGTTGCCGGAAGTTAAAAACTTATCTGCTTTTATCCTGCTCTGAACAATTTCTGCACCTTGTCCGACCGTGATGGACTCCCCAAGAATGGTCGCTTGCTTTACCAGAATGGAGGTTTCGGCAAAACCCACGGACGAAATGAACAAAGATAACAAAATAATGATCCCGACTCTCATTTTATTTCCCCCCGACTTTTCTAGATGCATAACTAAGAGCGTTTTATCATCCGTCCCGCCCAGACGACACCTTTGTCATCCATGATCCCAGATCCGTGTTTCTACACCCGATGTCCGGCAGAAAGAGCGGGATGATTGATGAAATGTTGCTGGATTGAGCCTCGGGTTCGAAGGAAGTTGTTTTTTACACCTATGGAGTATAACACTCTGAAACTGATAAAATATGAGGACACCATAGCTGTTATCTCCTTTCTTCTTTCGCCTGATTTTTTCCGTTGTTTTGCCGTTCTCAATAAAACGACGGAAAGCGGGCGGTGGTGGCTTGCGGCAAAGTCTTTGGTCGTCGCCACTCGGCTTGGTCGTACCAGGCAGTCATCAGTTAGTTTCATCGTGAAAGGGACTTGGAATGAACGAGCACCTTACATCGGGTTGAGAGGTCCGTCAATTCCCTTGCCTGCGCGCCACTCCCTGTTTTTTTAATCCTAACTGCTTCAATCCATTACCCTCTCGCCGGTGTCCTGCCGGCAATAATCACAAACCCCGCCTGTTCGTCCAGACCGGCCTTGGCCTCTTCCAATTCCGTCACCTTTCCCGGTGCCTGGTAGAGGGTGGAGGCGCGGCCTTGAACCTGGAATCCGTGTTCGTCAAACATCCGCGTCAACTGACCAACGGTATAAAATCGGGCGGATTGATAAAAGGGATGGCCACCCTCTTTTTTCTGGAGCAGGTGGTGTCCCCAAGCGCTGCCCGCCGGGACAAAGCCCAGGATCAATGGCGCCTCAGGGCGCAGGGCGCGTCGGCATTCTTTGAAAAAACGGTGGGGGGATTCAAGGAAGCAGAGGGTAAAGAGCAGGTAGATGGCGCCCAGGGAAGACGTGGCAAAGGGAAGCTCTTCGGCAATGGCCTGGCAGGGAATGATTCCTCGTTTTTTTGCGAGAAGCAGGGAGGCAAAGGCGGGGTCTAGGCCAAGGGGAATCCCCAGGGCTTCAGCGAAACGTCCGGGGCCGACGCCAATTTCCAGGGCGGGGCCGGAGTGGGGAAGGTGTAAGGATTGGAGGGCGTTTTTTTCAATATCAAAAAGCAGGCTGTTCTCATACCAGCCATCATATTCCCCAGCCCGTTCATGGAAGATCCGGGAACTTTGGCGCCATTGCGCTGTCTGCTTTGCCATTTTTCAAGCCCTTCTTCACCAGAAAATAAAGTTGCCCACCCTCCTTCATATTGCCGGCGGCGACCTCGGCATAATGACCATTGCCGAGGAAGAGATCGGCCCGCCCCGCCCCCTTGATGGCGGAACCGGTGTCCTGAGGGAGAACAAAACGCCGCAATGTCTCCCACCGCTCAATCTGGCCCTGGGGGTTGAGGACTGGTTTGCGGGAGATCAGATAGGCCATGGCCCCGGTGGGCAGGGTTTTGGGATCCACCGCGATGGAGCGGCCCGGGGTGAGGGGAAGTCCGATGCTGCCGGTGGGGTTGTCGTTGGTGTCGTTCCAGCGAAAAAAGACAAAGCGGGGATTGTGGTGCAGGATGCGTTGCCGATCCTCGGGGTTCTCCTGGAGGTATTGGCGGATGGTGGGCATGGTCGCCTCCTCGCAGGACATCTTCTTCTCATCCACCAGCAGTTTGCCGATACTCTTGTATTCAAGGCCGTTGGTTGCCGCAAACTGGATGGCCCGCTGGCTGCCATTGGGGAGGCGGATTTTTCCCGATCCCTGGACATGGAGGACAAAGGAATCCACCGGGTCTTTCAGATACACCAGCTCACACCCTGCCAGCAGGTTGTCCTTTTCGATCTCGGCCCGGCTCCAGAAGGGCACCCTTTCGCCGCTGCTGTCCATCCGTCCGGTGGTTTTTTTCCCCGTTCGCGGATCCTGATAGCTGATCAGCCCGCCTGGCTGGGCGTAAAGGGGATGGATAAAATCACCCTTTCGGGTGAGGCTGCCGTCAAAGAGTGGCTCGTAATAGCCGGTGATCAGCATTTCCCCGCTTTTTGATTTATTCCTGCCGCCGGCCTGATAGAGGATGAAATTTTCGCGAACGGCCCGATCCAGGGCAGCCGGATCGGGGTTTTGTTTCAGGATCTGGAGAAAGGTTTCCATGGATTCGAGAAGACATTCCCGGGAACAGAACTGGTCTTCCGCCGGGAGTGAGGCCGTGGATGGAAGCCCTCGCAGATAGCCGAGATGACGGGTGGCGGCAGTGATCAGGCTCTGGCTCTCCATATCATCAAGGAGAACCGGAATCTGCTCTTGCGGTGGCAGCAGGAGGGCGGATTCCCGGGGATATCCCGGCCCTGGGAGGAAGAGCAGGAGAAAAAGAACCAGCAGCGCCGGCAGGGACACCCATCGGCAAGGGATCAGGGGCGCCAGGGCGGGCATGGTCTCATCGGGGCTGTCGGAGCGCCTCGGCCAGTTCACACACAGCCATGGCGTATCTGTCCGAATTATTCCAGGCGGTAATGGCCTGGAAATTGGGATAGGCGGCCACGTAGCGCACTCCACCGCCGGTGAAGGGGGACTTTTCGAGGGCGACCACCGAGAGCTGCTTGTTGCCGGGAGGGGGAGGGAGCTTGATGCCCTGAATGGTGCTGATTGTCTGCCAGTCGACTTTGGCTTTCGTCCCTTTACTGCTGGCATTGACAAGTTCCTGCCCTTTAAGCTCATCGCCGATATCCACATAGAGGGGGGCGTCCAGCACCCAGTGATAGCGGCGCAGATAGTTGGCAATGGAGGCGAGGATGTCGCTGGTGGAGGTGAAGACGTCGCGCTTGTCATCACCGTCAAAGCTCACCGCATATTCCCGGTAACTGGAGGGGATAAACTGGGTCTGGCCAAAGGCGCCGGCATAGGAGCCGGTGATGGCCAGGGTGTCCAGCTGATTTTCGCGGCTGAGGAGCAGGAAATCGATGAGCTGGTTGCGAAAGAAGGCGCTGCGCCGGGGGTAGGCATCAAAGAGGGTGTTCAGGGTCTTGAAGACTCCGAATTTTCCCTTATGTTCCCCGAATCGGGACTCAATACCCCAGATGGCGACAACGACTTCGCGATTGACCCCCAGTTCCTTTTCAATGCGGTCCAGGATCTGCTTGTTGTTGTGCAGCTCTTCCCGCCCCCGGGCTATGACGGCAGGGGTGATAAAGAGGGGCCAGTAGGCATAATAGGGTTTGGACTCCCACTGCCGGTCCATCAGCTCCAGGACCTTTTTGTCCAGGGTGACCCCGGTAAAGAGCCGGTCCAGTTCAGCCTGGGTGAAGTGATGGCGCTCGCGCAGTTCCTTGAACAGAAGCTGATATTTTTCCTGCTGGAGATCGACGGCCTGGCCATCGGTGACCAGGTCAGCGGCCTTGGGTTTTTGATCCGTCCCGGTTTCTGCCACAGTGGGCATGACGGAAAGGGCCAGGATCAGAAAGAGTGAGACGACAACGATGCTGAAACGAAGGGAGATTGCAATAATGGGCCTCTTGGAAGGTAGGGTTGTCATGAAGATGAGTACTTACGGTTGGGGAGCAAAGGTGGTGTGAAAGGCGGCGATAAATTCATCGAGCATGGCCGGGGGCAGGTCATTGATTCCCGCCGCCGCTGGTCGTCCGCCCCCGCCGGGAAAGGCGAGGCACAGGGTGTCGGCGTTTTTCCGGTTGCGCAGGGGCGCCCTGACGCTGATCCGCAGGGTGGCGTCGGGGTTGGGGGCAATCAGGGCGTGGGCCGCGTCCTTTTTTTCCTGGGCCTTGAGATTGGCAAATACCCCGGATATCCGTCTGGCCCAGGGGGCATCGGGAAAGAAATAAATCCGGTTGCCGTCCCCCGGCGCACTGACCTGCTGGCTGAGGGCTAGATCCATATCCTGCTCGAAGCCCTGGCGCAGGACAGTGAGTTCCGGGGAGGAGGCGATAAAGTCCAGGGGGTGGTGGTGGGGCTGGATGGCCCGGTAGAGCTCCGCCGGATGAAAGTGAAGATCGGCAAGACAGGTGCCATAGCCGTTATAGTTGAGAAGTTCGCCCAGCTCCTGGAGCTGGCCCATGACCTCGGGGCCGAGGGCCAGGGGACGGGCCATTGTCCGGGCCGCGTCATGGAGGTTGTCGCCGAAGGCTCCGACGATGGCCCAGGGCAGCCATTGCCCCCGAATCAGGGAGTTGACGATGAGCGAAGTGCAGGTGTCGGGGTTTTGGTCGATATGGGCGGTGAGTGCCGGCGTCGTTGGAAGCTCTCCGGAAAAATGATGATCAATGTAAAGAACCTGATTGGACTGACGGAGGAGCTTGAGCAAAGAGGGACGGTTGCTCTCCAGGGAGATGTCAAGGACGGTGAGGGTGGCGTGCGCAATATCCTGGAGTTTCGACAAGAGGGCAATGTCGCGCTTGACCCCGGTGATCAGGACGGCATCGGGGCGGGGGGTGTGCAGACGAAGCTGGTGCAGGGCGCAGATTCCGTCGGCGTCGCCATTGAAGATGTCATAGTGCATGGGCAGCTACTGTCCCCCGAGATTGACCCCGAGGGGGGCGCCGATATGGGCGAGATTGAAGAGGAGCATGACTCCCTGATCAATCGGGGTATAGTTGGAGCGCAGCTCCACCGACCAGCAGGCGGGGTGATAGATGAGGGAGATTTCCTGTTCGTTGGTCTCGGATTGCTCCAGGGAATGTTGCACCCGGTAGCCGACGCTGACGGTATTGATAATCTTGGTTCTGAGGGTGACGTTGATCTGATGGATTGCTTCAAGTCCGGTGTAATAAGCAGAGAATGGATTGTTTACATTGAAGTTTCTGGTGCGGCTGAAGGGAGAGCCCTGGATTAATTCGTCCCCGCTGTAGACATAATCGAGGATGAGAGCGTCACCGCGGCTGTTACTGTAGCGGCTCTCCAGGCTGTAGAAGGTTAAGCCCTCGCCGTACACGCCCAAATCGGTCTGATAGGAGAGGGCATAGCTGGTCACCGGAGTCCAACCCAGTTTGAAACTCACCGGAGTCAGCGGGCGTTCGGTGTACTGGCTGCGGAGATCATAACTCTCCCAGACCTTGAAGAAGCCGTAATCCCGGCTGGAGTTCTTTTTGCTGTCGCCAAAGAGTTCAAAGAAGTTGTTAATTCCATAGGTGATGGCATTTTCATTTTCGACTCGGTCCGCCTCGTCAAAGAGGGGCAGGTCGCTCTGGTTGGTCTTGGGCACGTAATCATATTCCACATAGGGACGAAGCCGGTGATCCCAGCTGTCAATTTCACCGCCGGTGAGGGAAAAGTTGCGGAGCAGGGTGGTGCCCACTTCGCCGTGGAGATTGAAAAGGGAGCGGCTGGGGGTTTCGTTCTGGTCCCAGGTTCCGTCGCCATAGGATTTCACCATATAGGAGGTGTTGCGAACCCCCACCTCCGCCCGGGATTCCAGGTAGGGGCCAAGGGGCACGGGGGTGCTGAGACGGGGGAACATGTCCAGACGCTGGCCGCCCACCCCGTCTTCCCTCCAGTAATTGACATACTCGGCACCCCAGTCCAGAGTAAAGGCTGAATCGGCCACCGGAAGGGAGCCGGTAAAATTCAGTCCCGGCGTCGTCCACAGGGGAGTGGGGGAAGTATTGTTGGCCTGGACGTCATTGACGGTCAGAAGGTTGGTCTGCAGTGACATGGTATCCCAGGCCTTGAGCACCTTCATGGTGTTGAAGCGCTGGTCCTCCGTCGCGGCCTGGAAGTTCCGGCCGTAGGTGCGGAGGAAGCGTTCGTTGGTCTGGTTATAGCCGGTGAAGCCGGTGTTGAATTCGGTCAGGTAATCCCGGTCGGAGACGACATCAAGGTCGATGCGGGTGTAGAGATTGTTGGGCAGGTCATGGTCGATCTTGCCCCGGAACCAGTAGCGGTCCTCATTGGTGTGGGTAAAGCCGGTATCCTGATAGTAGTCGGTTTCGGAGGGATCGGAGAGCCTGTCCTGGAGAAAATTGCCCATCAAGGTCCCCTTCTGGGACTCTCCCAGGACATACCTGAATTCCATGCCCGGCATGAACCCCCGATTGGCGTAATATTGGGGAAAGAGGGTCAGGTCGGAGGAGTCGGTGAGATTGACGAAAAGAGGCAGGTCAAACCCGAAACCATTGCGCTCCGAGAGGGAAAGCTCGGGAAACAGCAGGCCGGTCTGGCGTTTGTTTTTGGCTGGGACAATCATCCAGGGACTGTAGAGCACGGGCACATCCTTGATCCGAAAGGTGGCATTCTCGAGGAGGGCATAGCCGCCCTCGGTGATGGTGGTGTCGGTGCTGGCAAAGCTCCACGGCGGGGTTTCGTCCTCCTCGAGCTTGCAGGTGATAATCCAGCCGTCTTTGATGTGGTAGGTGTTAAACCCTGTTTTCTCCACGGTCTGACCTTCCAGATGGAGGTCCAGGGACTTGCGGATAATGGTGGCATTGGTGAAGGTGCCGGTCTCTTTCTCCAGGTCAACCACCCCCTCATCCGCCCTCAGTTCGTCGTCAGCTCCCTTGATATTGACATTGCCGCGCGCGGTGATGGAGCCGTTTTCCACATCATAGGTGATCCAGTCGGCCCGAATGGTGACACTGGTTTTATAGCGGGGAGCGGCAACGCCTTCCACCATATCGCCGGTGGCGGACTCCGGGGCGGGCGCTTTTTCTTCCAGAAGATTCGCCCATTGCAGGTCATGCTGCTGTTTTTTCGACAGTTCCGGCGGCAGTTGCTCGAGCTTGGTAATCACCACATTGCCGGTGGCCACGATGGATCCGGGGCTTTCGAAGCGGGTGATCTTGTCGGCCTCTATCTGCCATTCTTCGGTACTGACGGTCTCGGCCATGCCATTGCCCGCGGCAAGGAACAGGCTGAGCCAGGATGTCAGACAGAATAGAAGGCCGGCACGGGAAAGGGTAAGGCGCTTTGTCAAGGTAAATTCCATGGAAGGAAGAGAGGGCATATGGTTTGGAATTTCAAGCCGGCCGGATGCTCAGGATGTCAGCTCAAGCCAGGTGCAGAGTAGAATTCTGTGTAACTATCCGGTCGCACCCCATCTGCTTCGTCATCGGCCTGCTCATGTACGAACCAGTACACTTCGCAGACCTCTTTCTCGCATATGGAGCACGACCGAAGAGTTACAATGCGTGGCTTTACGTTCCTCTCCGGCAACAAGCTGGATAGTTACAATTCTGTTTCCCCGGGGACAAAAGAGGGTTTTGGAAAAACCGCAAAATTTTATGACGGAAGAAACCGGAGTCATAATGGGAAAATGCATATTCCAAGGGACTTTACTTAATCAGGTCGAATGTTTCAAGTGATTCGTGCTTTAAATATGGCGGCAGACCCGATTCCTTGAGGGCGGAATGGGTGCTGCCGAAGGTTCTAAAACCTGCCGGGGGAAAATTTGGAGAGCCCTTGAAGATCGGCCATCGCTCCAGCGGATGGTTCTCTCCCGTGCCGGGATCCGCCGCAACTGCCGTGGGAAAAGATGGGAGGCGCTGGATTCACCGTCGCTGGAGCCGGAGTATTCGATGGCCGGTGCTGGGAGCTGCAACGAATTTCCTTGATAATACAGGGGAATTGTTTTATTTTTCTACTTTTGCATGGGGTAATTTCTGTCGGAACAGTTCTTTTTCAGCCCCTGTGACGCATGCAGAGAAACGTATTGATCGTGATGCAATCGTGATGCAACAATGAAATATCTCTTTGGTCCGGTTTATTCAAGACGCCTTGGTCATTCCCTCGGCATTGATCTGCTTCCCCCCAAAATCTGTTCTCTCAACTGCGTCTATTGCGAAGTAGGGCCCACCACCGAGTTGACCTGTGAGCGAAAAGAATACGTTCCCACAGAAGAGATCATCGGGGAGATTGATCAGTTCCTTGCCACCAGTGGGGGCGGACGCACGGTTGATGTCTTCACCCTGACCGCCATGGGTGAGCCCACCCTGCATAGCGGTCTGGGAAGGGTTATTGCCCATTTGAAGGCAAAGACGGACAAGCCGGTGGCGGTTTTGACCAATGGAACGCTTTTTTTTGACCCCCAGGTGCGGGCCGATCTGTCCCGGGCAGATATCGTTATTCCCTCCCTGGACGCCGCCCGCCACGAGAGCTTTGAACGGGTGAATCAACCGGCGAAGGCCGTGAATCTTGAGCAGATCATTGAAGGACTGGTTCTTTTTGGTCGTGAATTTCAAGGGCAGGTGTGGCTTGAGATCCTCCTGGTCCGCGGCCTTAATGACAGTTTAGAGGATCTCCTCGCCCTCCAGCAGGCGGTGCGAAGAATCCAGCCCACCCGGATTCAGTTGAACACGGTGGCCAGACCGCCCATGGATGGTCTGGCCCGGCCCGTGACCAGGGAAAAGATGGCGCAGGCCGTGGCCATATTGTCCGACGGCTTTGCCGGCCCGGTGGATAATCTCGTCGATTTTCAGGCCCTGGAGCAGAAAAAAGCCGGAAGTACAAGGCAGAAGCCTGAATCCCTGATGGAGGAAATCGCCTCCATGCTTCAGCGACGTCCCTGTCCCCTTGGGGAGATTGACAAGGCGCTGCATATCCAGGATCTGGAACTGACCCGTGAGTGTGTGCAGCGGCTGGTGGAAGCGGCCAGAATTGAGAAGATTATCCACAGCGATAAAGAGTTTTATCACTACATAAATCGTCCGCAAGAGTAATCCTTTTTCCGGACGGTTTCGCGTATTGTTGATGAGTTGGAACGGGATGGCGGCTTTTTTTCGGAAGCCGGTCCCAGGGAGTGTGCCGGGTTGTTTACCGCCGGCCTTTACTATTTTACGATATCTTGCGGCAGGAAATGTCTCGCGGGGTGTCTCTTCAATCCGCCATTATTTTGTCTGTCAGGCAAAGCTGTGGCCGGATCAAGGAAAGGAAGAATGACTGAAAAGAAAACAGGTCTTGAGCAGGAAGCTGGTCAAGCGCAGAAGGAAAAAAAGATCAAGGTAAGCACCGGAGCCTGGTGGAAGAGCGCCGCTCCCGCAGCTGACGGAAATGTCGTCGAGACGGTCGCTGAACAGCATGAACAGCCCCAGGTGCCGGTGGCCGAGGCCGCAGCTGACATCGCTCAGTCGGCACCCCCGGAGAAGACGGGGCGCAAACGACCGGCCCGGTCACGGCGCAAGAAATCCGATGGTGGTGATGGCGAGGCGGTGGAGTCTGCTTCTGTGGCGCCGACTGTGACGCCGACGGAAGAGCCGGCAAGGGCAGAGGCAGAGCAAACGCCTGTCCTCCGGATTGAGGCCGCGGCAGTGGAAAATGATGGCCTTGATGCTGACGCGGAGGCAAGCTCTGCCCCGAAAAAGAGGGGCCGACGCCCAGGCCGGTCGAGACGAAAAACCACCGAGACCAGTGCCTCCACCGCAGAGATGGATGGCGAGGGTGTCGCTCCAGCCGCGGCCCTGCTGTCGTCGGAGGAAGCTGGAAACCTGGACCGGGCTGACACTGATATCCCTTCGGCTTCGGGGCCGGAGTCAGAAACCGCTGCCGCTGACGGAAGTCCGGGAGCCGCCGCTGAGCCTGCCCGCAGGCCATCCCGTTCCCGGGGAAGGAAAAAGCCGACAGCGGAGAGCCTCGACAGCCCTGGGGATGAGAGCGATGAGGTCCCTGAGGTCGAGGAAGAAAAGCTGAGCAAGTGTACCAATTGCCGCTTGCTGATCAACGCCGAGGAGCCGGAGGAGTGTCGGATTGCCCTGCTTGAAGATGGTCGTCTGGAATCCCTGCACGTCTCCACCGTGGCCCGGGAACACACCAAAAGCAATATCTACAAGGCCCGGATCGTGGCAGTGGAATCCAACCTGCAGGCCGCCTTTGTTGATTACGGGCCGGAAAAAAATGGGTTTCTTCCCTTCAGCGAGATCCATCCCGAGTACTACCGGCATGATGTCAGTGAAAAGACATTGCAGCTTGTGGAACAGCATCAGTGGAAAAAACTCAATATCAATGAGGTGCTGGAACGAGGGCAGGAAATGCTGGTCCAGGTGGTGAAGGAGGAGGTGGGCAGTAAAGGGGCCAATATGACCACCTATCTTTCACTTCCCGGGCGCTGCGTGGTGCTTATGCCGGGATCCGATTCATCGGGCATTTCGCGAAAAATCACCGGCGAAGAGCGCCGTTCCCAATTGCGTGAGATCATGGACAGCCTTGCGATTCCGGAAGGGATCGGCTGGATTGTCCGGACAGCGAGCAGTGACCTCACCGAGGCCTCGTTGTCGAAAGATGTCATCTATCTGTCCAAGCTGTGGAGTGAGATCCTGGCCAAGGCCCATGCCATGGAAGGGGTGGGGCTGGTCTATCAGGATCATGACTGTGTCCTTCGCTTTCTTCGGGAGCATTTTGATCCCGAGATCAAGGAAATTCTGGTGGATGATCTCGCTGCCATGGAAAAGGTGCAGGATTTCATTGATCTGCTGCCTGACAAGCAGAGGCATACCAAGGTCAGGCTGCATAAGGGCGCTCGTCCCATTTTCAATCAGTACAATGTGGAAGACCAGATTGAATCCATCTATCAGCCCCAGGTATTTCTGCCCTCGGGCGGTTCCATCGTCATTGACCCCACCGAGGCCCTGGTGGCCATTGATGTCAACTCCGGTTCCACCGGCAAGGGCCAGAATTTCGAGGACGCCATCTTCAAGGCCAATATGGAGGCGGCCACCGAGCTGACCCGGCAGTTGCGTCTGCGCGACCTGGGCGGTCTGATTGTCGTTGATTTCATAGATATGCGCAGTCAGAAGAATATCCGTGAAGTCGAGCGGCAGGTGAAGATTGCCATGAAACGCGACAAGGCGAAAGCCGATATCAGCCGCATCTCCAAGTTTGGATTGATGCAGATTTCCCGGCAGAAGCTGGGCGCGCCGGTGGAGGCCCTGAACTATCAGGTCTGTCCCCATTGTCTGGGGCGGGGGGTGGTGCGGTCGGTGGAAACCCTGGCCCTCTTTTATCTGCGCCGGATCCAGACCGGAGCCAGCCGCAAGATTGTGGAGCGGGTGGAGTGCCGGTTCCCCCTGGATGTCGCCCACTACTTACTGAACAATAAGCGCCATGAGTTGATTGACCTGGAAAAAAGGCATCACATTACGGTGGAAATCATCGCCGATCCTGCTTTGAAACCGGCAGATCATGAGATCCATTTTCATAAGGAAGGAAAAGAGCGGCAGACTCAGGAAGGATGATTTTGCGACGCCATCAAGGATAGCACAAAAGGAGAAGGCGTCGCGATGTTGAACGATGGAGGCAGGAAGGTCGTCATTTTTATTGGCGAATTGCGCAAATCATTGCGCTCCTTAGGGATAGGGATTGTTGTCTCCACACTGGTCATTTTTTTCCTCACCCCCGATCTGTTGCGCGTTGTTCAGCATCATCTGGCGGATAAGCTCTATTTTTTCACCGTCGCCGGACCCTTTCTCGCGCATGTGAAACTGGCCGCCTTTGCCGCCTTGTATGTCCTGATGCCCTGGATGATGGCGGTTTTTTGGCGGGCCATGGGCAAACCTTTTGGCGTGGAAGGGTGGCAGATTTTCTTTTTTGCCTTCTTTACCACCCTCCTTTTTTACGCCGGGACCTTGTTCTGCTACCTGCTGACCCTGCCTTTCGGGATTCAGTTTCTCCTTGGATTCAGCTCGGAAGAGCTTCGTCCGGTGATTTCCATCAGTCGTTTCGTCAATTTTGTCACCCTCTTTATCCTCGCATTTGGTATCATCTTCCAGCTTCCGGTGTTTATGGTTTTTATTGCCCGGGTGGGTGTCTGTTCCCGGAGTTTTTTCCAGAGAAAACGGAAATATGCTCTCTTAGCCATATCCCTTATTGCCGCCATACTGACCCCGACCCCTGATATTGTTAATATGATGCTCATGGCAGTCCCCCTGTATCTGCTGTATGAGTCCGGTATTGTCATCCTGCTGCTGATGCGGGTAAAATAGCAGGAAGGCAGGTGGCCCCCAGGGGTTTTTAAAATTCAGTCAGATGAAAGCCATGCTGCTGGAGGAGAGCGGCGGTAACTCCGGTTAGGCCCGAAATTCCGCAGGAGGGGCTGCCGCCCTTGAGCAAAATGGAGGTCACCGCCTGGCTCCGGGCGAGCAGGAGGGACTGTTCGGCCCCTTTGATAAATTGCCGACTGACATCTCTGCCGTCCCGGTTGATCACCCGGGCCTTTCCCGCGAGGACGGCATGGCCGTCGCCCTGGGTCAAGGCCGCCGGGGATCTTGGAGTGGAGAGACCGCCCATCTGTTCGGGACAGAAGGGGATCCAGAGGCCATTTTTCAGATATTGACGGCATTGCGAATTGGGCTTAATCTGACCGTCATAACGGCTGCAAAACCCGACAAGACAGGCGCTGACCAGATAAATCGGGGGCTGTTGGGTGGCCATGGCAGACAGGTAACAGGTTGATATGAATTTGGTTGTTGTCACTCCAGGGGAGTCTTAGAGAGATGATGAAAAAGAGATATAAAACATCCCTGACGCCATTGCAGCAGAAAAAGTTGCTGCGAATCTCTCTGCTGCTTGCGGTCCTTCTCGTGCTGGCGATCTTTTTTACCCCGGGCAAGGGTCTTTATTTTCTCCACAAGGAGAAGCTCCGGGTAGCCGAGATAAACGCGGACAAGCAGGCAACGAAAGAAAAAAACAATGCCCTGCGGGAAGAGATCAAACGGTTGAAAACCGATGAGCGGTATCTTGAGGAAGTGGCAAGGGAGCAGCACGGATTATTGAAAAAAGATGAACAGGTCTTCGATTTTTCCCCAAAAGAATCGAAAAAAGAGCGAAAATAAAAGAACCGCAAATATCGCTGAGAGTCCTTGCAATGTTGCTCTTTGTTCTGGTGACTGATCAGGGAGCGCCCGGCTCCCCTGTCGTTTCTACGCTCAGGAAAATCCGGATCGGGCAGAGCAGCCGGAGAGGGCCCCGGCGGGAATGGCTGAATTCTTTGCCGGACTGCCGCTGGTGGCTGAAAGTATTTTTTTGATGTTGGCGCTGTGGCAGTGTTTACAGCGGATGGTGTCAACGGCGGAGGCGATGAGCACCAGGCTTTCAAAGGTTTTGTCGCAGTCATTACACTTGAATTCATAGATTGGCATGGCTCTTCTCTCCGATAAGGTATGAAGGACGGTGTGGCGCGACAGGCGCGCTGATGTTTTTATTGATCAGGTCCAGGACAAGGTCTTGGGTTGCCTGGATAAGGGTACAATTTGTCGTACCAGGATTTTGTCAAGGAGCAGGGGATGTGATTTGTGCCATTGCCAGGTATCTTCAGCTCGGGGAAGTCCCCGCTTCAATGAAGAGAATCCGCCGGAACCGTGACTATGAATGAGCAGCAGCTGAGGGTGATAGGAGAGGTTCGAGCCTTACTTGCCTACCATCAGGTTCTCGGGGTTGAGGGCTATCCAAGGGAGGTGGGGCGTTTGCGTCTTATGGATGCGGCCATGGAGTCTCCCATCAGGATGGAGAAGATAACCTCAGAGCCTGACCGGGGGCCGAGAGTGCCGGATTCCGTCGCAGAAACCCTCGAAGATATTGGCCGGGAAATTCAGGGATGTCGGAACTGTGAGCTGCATGGGAAGAGGGTGCTGGCGGTTGTCGGTCGGGGCACCCCAAAGGCCAGGCTGCTCATTGTCGGTGGCTGGCTGAATCTTCCCGGGGGGCAGGCGACGGCTTCCGCCGAGCTCCTCTTTGGACTTGAGGAGGACCAGATGGTGGCGCGGATGCTTGCGGCCATTCAGCTTGACCCCCAGGACGTTTTTATTACCAATATCCTGAAGTGCGCGGTTCCTGCCTCCATCCAGCCGACGGCAGCCCATATTCAGTGCTGTCTTGCCTATCTGCGGCGGCAGATTGCGGTGATTGGGCCGGAGCTGATCTGTACCATGGGAATTATTGCCACCCGCGCCCTCCTTGATCTGCCCCAGTCCCTGTCGCAGTTGCGCGGTCGTTTTTACCAGTATCCAGCCGGCGCCAGGCAGATCCCGGTGATGCCCACCTACCACCCTTCCTATCTGATCCAGGCGGATGAGATGAAGAAGGAAACCTGGAGTGACTTGCTGTTGATCAAGAAAGCGTTGGCAGGATAAGAGCTCTCGAGCAATTTCTTTCTGTCCTGTTGTTGATGTCTCATCGTATATGAAGGAGAACCAGAGATGAAAATAGTAATTTTGTATTATTCCATGTATGGCCATGTTGGCAAAATGGCAGAGGCCGTGGCGGAAGGGGCGAGGAGCGTCGAGGGAGCCGAGGTGGTGTTGCGGCGGGTACCGGAGACCCTGCCCCAGGAGGTGCTGGAGAAGATGGGTGCCCTTGCGGCTCAGAGTGCCCAGGCCCAGATCCCGGTGTGCACGGTGGAGGAGCTGGGGGAGGCGGACGCGGTGATCTTCGGCACCCCCACCCGTTTTGGCAACATGTGCGGCCAGATGCGGCAGTTTCTCGATGGCACCGGCCAGTTGTGGCGGACAGGGGCGCTGGCGGGCAAGGCAGGCAGTGTCTTCACCAGCAGCAATACCCAGCACGGCGGTCAGGAATCGACGATTTTGAGCTTTCATATCACCCTTCTCCATCAGGGGATGGTGGTGGTTGGCCTGCCCTATACCTTTGCCGGTCAGATGAATACCACGGAAATCACCGGCTGTTCTCCCTACGGTGCCTCCACCGTGGCCGGTGCTGAGGGCAGCCTGTCTCCCAGTGTCAATGAGCTGGCGGGAGCCCGCTTTCAGGGGGAACATGTTGCCAGGATTGCCAAAAAACTGACGGCCTAGGCGGTAGTGTCAGGGCCCGGAAGAAAAAGCGGTCAGTTGCTCGGATCGGGGACGAAAGGAGTTTTCGGCAAGGGAAAATGACGCCTGATAAACCTTTCTTCCTCCTGCCTGGTGTGGAGAACCCCGTCAAGACGGGCGCTGATGAGTGCGTGCTGCATGGTCTTGAATTGTGGCCCGGGCGGATAGCCCATGGCTTTGAGGTCGGTACCGGTGAGTTCGGGTTTGATCTTTCGCAGGTCGGTGACATGGAGGGAAACGCCCTGCTTGATCTCCTTTTTTCTGGCGATGGCCATGAGATAGAGCAGGCCGACGTTTTCCAGTTCCTGGAGCAGCCAGTAGAGGGCTGACCTGCTGATGGTGGTTCGGTGGTAGAGGATGTGGGAGATCTTGTCGGCGGCAATCTTCTGCTGGAGAAGGAAGGTGTGAATCCGTGACGAGAGGCCAAAACGCCGACAAAAGGCCGTGAGTTCAGGGGCTTTCGAGCGGCCCATGATCGCCAGGAGATAAACCTGCCAGGGCGGAGGCGGCCCTTCCAGATAGAGGAGCTGAAACCAGGACAGGGCCTGGGCGGCCTGGGTCAGGATGTGGTTAAAGCGGCGGTCAATCTTCAGGGTGGGTTTCAGTTCCGGCCATAAAAACTGGAAGAGTTTGAATTCGGCCAGACGGTTGATGGCCGGCAGTGGATTGTCTTCGGCAAAGATAAGCTTGAGTTCCGTGAAAAAGCGGGGATCGTCGGCCTTGCCGAAGAGCTGCATCTTGACCGCGCTCTGGATCAGGCGGCAGGTATGGCCGTCGATTCGAAACTCCATCCGCTGTTCAAAACGGATGGCCCGGAAGATGCGGGTGGGGTCCTCGACAAAGCTGAGGTTGTGCAGGACCCGGATGATCTTGCCCTTCAGGTCATTCTGGCAGTTGAAAAAATCGAACAGAGTGCCGAATTGGGCCGGATTGAGCTGAATGGCCATGGCATTGATGGTGAAATCACGGCGGTAGAGATCAAGCTTGATGGATGAAAGTTCAACGGTGGGCAGGGCCGCCGGGTAATCGTAATATTCCAGCCTGGCCGTGGCCACGTCGATCTTGAGGCCATTGAAACTCTGATCCGGCAGCAGAATCATGGCGGTGAAAAACCGCTCATGGGCCTTGACCTGGCCCCCCAGTCTCTCCGCCAGCCTCTTCGCGAAGGCAATCCCATCCCCCTCCACCACAATATCTAAATCCAGATTCCTGTTCTGCAGAAGCAGATCACGGACAAAGCCGCCCACGGCAAAGACTCGACAAGCAAGGGCGTCCCCCACCTCGCCAATGGTTTGAAGCAGGGAGAGAAGCTCTTTATCGAGGCTTTCCACGAGGAGGGATTTGAGGTTCCGGGTTTTATCCTGGAACGATTGACTGGTCTCGTGCATGAGGTTTTTCGGCACATGGGCCGGGTCGCCCACCAGCCTGTTCAGGAGATCGGTGCGGGTGATCACCCCGGCCAGTTGGCCCTCATGGACAATGGGGACCAGCCGTTGCCGGCGCTCGATGATCAGGGCTTCGATATCGGCAAGGGTGGCGCTTAAGGGGAGGATCTCAATGTCGCTGGTCATATATTCGCTCACCGGCAGATGACCAAGCCCGTGGTGAATGGATTTTTCCGTGATCCGCCGGGTGATGATGCCCACCACCCGGGCCGTTGAGGGGCCGGCCGGGGCCGGGGCCGGGGCCTGGTCGGGTGTTGTGGTCTTTGCGGCCCCTGAGGCCACCACCGGCAGGGCGGTGATATTGTAGCGGGTGAGCAGGGTGTTGGCCTGGAGGAGGCTGGTTTCGGCAGGGACACTGATAACCGGCTGGGAGAGCATCTCCCGGGCCACGGACCGGGGATGGATATGGCGGTGCAGGGCCCGGATCAGCTTGTCCTCGGCCTCGATCAGGGTCATGCCGTGGATCGTGGCCGAGGCCGCGGTGGCATGGCCGCCACCGCCGAAATCCCGTGCGATCTCGCCGCTGTTGACCTCAGCCAGACTGCTTCTGCCAATCAGGTAGATCCGGCCGTCCATGGAGACAATGGCAAAGATGGCGTCGAGGTTTTCCATGAGCATAAAGCGGCGCACGATGAGGGCGAAGTCGTCGGAGTATTCAGGCAGGGTGAGGGTGACCACCACGATCTCGACGCCCTGGATGCTGTAGCTGCGCGCTGTCTCCATGAGGGTGTGGAGGAGTTCGACCTGATGGGCGCTGAGATCGTAGGTGATGAACTGGGAGATGATCTCCAGTTGCGCCCCCTGTTCAAGGAGCCAGGCGGCGGCCTGGAGATCGGCAGGCCGGGTGGTCGGGTGGGTGAGAGAGCCGGTGTCTTCGTAGATGCCAAGGGCCAGAATGGTGGCCTCAGCGGGGGTGAGGGCGATGTTCCGCTTGCGGATGATGCCGGTGAAAAGGGTGGTGGTGGAGCCCATATTCTCCACGACCTCCAGCTCTCCCTTCATGTCATCGGGGCTGTCCGGGTGATGGTCATAGAGGTGGAGGGACAGGCCCGGGTTGTCGAGACAGGCGGCAAAGGGGCCGATGCGCCTGGGGTTCCTGGTGTCCACGACAATGAGCCGGCTGACCTCCTTGAGATCGATGTGTTTGAGTCTGATAAAGGGATACTGGTCTCCCAGGATTTCATGGATAAAGTCCCGCAGATTCTTTTCCTGTGACCCGGAAAAGGCCATAACCGCTTCCGGGTAGAGCTTGCGGGCGGCAATCATCGAGGCCAGGCCGTCAAAATCGGCATTGAGATGGGTGGTGATAACGTGCATTGCCGGGGAACGGGGGCTCAGGGTGACTCTATTTTATGGTCGCGATCCCGGGTTCGCGGGGTGGCCAGGATGACCAGAAAGATGCCGCCGGCAATGACCGCCAGATTGGCCGCAGCCGAAATCCCGTGGAGTTTGCGGAACTGAACCCGGAGCGGATGATCAGGAGGGCTTGTGTCGAAGGAGGGAATGTCCCTTTTCAGGGCGGCAGCGCGCGGGACGATGAGAAAGGCCTGGGCCGCCGTCAGGCTGACCATGATGACAAGAAGAATTACGGCCACCCTGGCCGATCGACCTTGTGGTCGAGTCAGGAACAGGCAGAGCAGCGCGATGATGCCGCAGGCCATTCCCCAGTAAAAATACCCGGGGATAAGCACGCCCACGATTCCCCCTGCCATGTCCCGGGAATAGGATCTGAAGAGGGTGGGAGTCAGGGTGGTGGTGAACAGAGCGGCTCCGCCCACCCAGAAGGAGAGGGCGAGATGGTAGATGATGGTTGCAATGCGCATGGGCCTTTCCTTTGGTTGCTCTATTGATGGAGGGAGTGATGGTCTCAAGCACGTGCCAGTGCTGAAGGATCGGTTTTTTCGGTGCTTCCTGGGAATTTAAGATTTGCGGCTCTGTCTCTGAAATCCCTTTACTATACGTCGAATGACGGTGATCCGGCAACCTCTCATCCGCGGGGGTGAAATTTTTTATGAAGCTCCTTGAGTCGGTCCTGGTCGATGTGGGTGTAGATCTGGGTGGTGGCAATATCGGAATGGCCGAGCATGAGCTGCACGGAGCGCAGGTCAGCGCCATGGGTGAGAAGATGGGTGGCGAAGGAATGGCGCAGCATGTGCGGGGAAATGGCCTTGCTGATATTGGCTGCCCGGGCCGCCTCCTTGATGATCTGCCAGAAACGGAGTCTGGTCATGGCCTGGCCGCGGTTGCTGACAAAAAGGATGTTGCTGCGCCTGCCCTTGAGGATCAGCGGGCGGGCGGTGGCAAGGTACTGTTCGATGATTTCCCGGGCCGGAATGCCAAAGGGGATGAGCCTCTCCTTGTTGCCCTTGCCCATGACCCTGATGAAGCAGGAGCTGAGATTGCACGCCGCAAGGGGGATGGAGACCAGTTCTGACACCCTGATGCCGGTGGCGTAGAGAAGATGGAGCATGGTGTAGTTTCTTTGGATCTGGGGGGTGATGACGGCGGGTGGAGTCAGGAGGCTGGTGACTTCGCTGATGGACAGGGCTTTCGGGAGCCGGCTGCCGGGGCGTGGAAGGTCAATGGCGGCCAGGGGGTTGTGGCTGAGGGCCGCGCTTGCCAGCAAAAAGCCGAAAAAACTTTTAAGGGCCGAAATTCTTCTGGCATTGCTGCGATGGGAAAGCCTCTGTCTGCCGCAATGTTCGAGGAAGAGGTGCACGGTGGTGCTTGTAACTTCTTCCAGTGCGAGGATTTTTTGCTGCCGAAGGAATCTGAAAAAAATATTAATATCAGCCTGATAGGCCTGAACAGTGTTGTTTGCCAGGCGCTTCTCGGTGATCAGGTAGCGAAGATACAGTGATCTTGCGGAGATAAATTGCGGGGGGAAGGGGCGGGAAGAGGGAATCAGGCGATGTGTCGCAGGGTGTCAGGATAGAGAGGATTGGACGCCTGGAGTGGGAAGGGTCGACTCCAGGTGTCCCTGTCTCCTGAGACCTTACGCCTTTCGGGTACGGTTGAATTTGCGGAGTTTTCGGCGGGCCTCGGCCTGTTTCCGGCGTTTCATGATGCTGGGTTTCTCATAGCATTCACGCCGTTTCAGCTCTCGTTTGATCCCGTCAATCTGCAGCTTTTTTTTGAGTTGTCTGATGGCGTATTCAATGTCTCCCCGGACTTCAACTTCTATCATTTAGGACTCCAGTCTATCTTAAGATTCGGAAGGGGCCGACAGTGGCATCTCCCTTGGAAAGGTCTCTGTGAAAAAAAGCATTTATTCAAAAAACAATCCGCACTTATAAAAAGAACTTCTTTGTCTGTCAATGGATTTTTCTTCTTCGGAGATTTTTTCAGTCTGGCCGGGGGAACTTAGTGCCTTACAGATTCTATTCTTGTTTTTTTGCAAGAAAATAATCTGCGAAAG
>JACDZJ010000226.1_pt1 | contig 22617 bp, 16 predicted proteins | sample 7365721 | NCBI WGS metagenome assembly JACDZJ01 (sample SAMN15143480, study PRJNA637477) | pond metagenome | biome: freshwater wetland ecosystem [ENVO:00000243]; feature: pond [ENVO:00000033]; material: pond water [ENVO:00002228]; isolation source: pond water containing pink berries ... | reverse complement strand
GTAAAGAACTTGCAATGTATCTAAATGGAAAATGGCAGTCTGGTCAATACAATTTTCTGGACAGAACCTTCACCGGGAAAAACTGTCTGGCAAATATGGTCGACAGAGATTTCGAGGCTGCTTTTATCAAAATATCCCGGTAACATCCAGAATTTTTACACAAAACTAAAGGGTATAATGAGGACTAAGCCCCGTGTTAGAAACAACTCCTGTGGATTTCTTCATATCAATGGAATCGAACTCCAATCAACGGGATACGTGCCATGGCCTCTCCCATCCAGCTCTATCCCATTGAAAGTTTTATCTGTTTCCGGTAGGTTGGGAACATATTTGAGATATATTGCAGCGTTCAAGCCTGAGGGATTTCTGCCATCTGTGTATTGATATGTCCATTGATTTACATACCCATTCCAATTTTTCCGATGGAACCTTGACTCCCACCGAGCTTGTGAGTTTGGCACGAGAAAAAAAAATATCCTCGCTGGCTCTCACCGACCATGATACCATGGCGGGAGTGGGAGAGGCTGTCAAGGCTGGAGAGGCGATGGGAGTGGAGATTGTTCCGGGAATTGAGATCAGCGTTCTCCATGATAAGGTTGAATATCATATTCTGGGATATTGGGCTGATCCCCAAAACAGTGCGCTGGCGGAAGCCCTGGCCATACTCCAGGGGGCAAGGGCGGATCGGAACAGCAGGATTCTGCAGAAGTTGAATGATCTCGGTGTGGCAGCTAGCAGTGAAGATCTCGAACGGGTGTCGGAACAGGGGCAGACCGGACGGCCACATATCGCCCGGCTTCTGGTGCGATACGGGGTGGTGAAGACGATCACCCAGGCCTTTGATCAGTTTCTGAAAAAAGGAGCGGTGGCATACGTCTCGCGCTTTGCCTACAGCGCCATTGAGGCGGTGTCGTTGATTCATCAGGCCGGTGGGCTGGCGGTGCTGGCCCATCCCACCCAGAATGACCCGGAACTCACCCGCCTGCCTTCCGTGCTGGCCAGTTTAGTCCCGGCAGGACTGGATGGGATTGAGGTCTATTATCCAACGCATTCAAATAAGATGAAGAAAAAACTGCGGGCACTTGCTGAGAAGAAGAACCTTTTGCTCACCGGCGGCAGTGATTATCATGGTGATGTTCGGCCCGCGACCACACTGGCTGGTGGCGGAAATATTTTTGTGCCCCCGGAACTTCTGCTGAAGATGAAGGAAAGACTTCGCTCCCGGACAAACACGAATCCCTGACTCGAGGAAGTTCTCAATTCATTGATGGGCTGTTTGTTTGAACCCCGATGAACGGGATACGTGCCTTTCGCAGATTCTATTCTTGAAGAAAAAACACGAATAGAATCTGTAAGACACGAATGTCCCGGTTGTATGTCCTTTGCAAGAGTTCCTTTTCAAGACGTTATTCTGTAGCGGCTCCCCATAACCTCCAACGTACGAAAACTGACTATGAACTCCATACTGATCGTTGACGATGAACCGAATTACCTGGTGATCCTTTCCGAGTTGCTGCGCGATGACGGCTTTGAGGTCTTTACCGCCCCGGGCGGTGCGGAAGGTCTGGAGCTGGTGCGGGATGTTGATCTCGATCTGGTCATCACCGATATGCAGATGCCGGGAATGGATGGCCTTCAACTTCTTGAGGCCATCAAGAAGTTGAACAGCCATTTGCCCATTATCATCATCACCGCCTTTGCGGAGGTGGACAAGGCCGTTGCGGCCATGCAGGCCGGGGCCTTTAATTATCTGGCCAAGCCGTTTTCCAATGATGAACTGATCGTCACGATTAATAAGGCTTTGCAGCACTATTCCCTGATTCGTGAAAACATCCGCCTGCGCCAGTCGATTCTGACCCGCACCGGTTTCTCCGGCATGGTGGGCAAGAATGGGCGCATGATTGAAGTCTATGAGCTGATAGAAAAGGTGGCGCCGACCCCGTCATCGGTTCTGATCACCGGAGAAAGCGGAACCGGCAAGGAGCTGGTGGCCAAGGCCATCCACATAAACAGCCCTCGTCAGGAGAAGGCCTTTATCACCGTCAACTGCGCGGCTTTGGCGGAAAACCTGTTGGAGAGTGAACTTTTCGGTCATGAAAAGGGGGCCTTTACCGGGGCCTATGTCATGCGGAAAGGGCGTTTTGAGCTGGCCGACGGCGGCACGCTCTTTCTCGATGAAATAGGTGAGATCCCCCTCGCCTTGCAGGCAAAGCTCTTACGGGCCTTGCAGGAAAAGAGGTTCGAACGGGTGGGGGGGAGCAAGACCCTGGCCGTCGATGTGCGCATTATCAGCGCCACCAACAAGGATTTACGGGAAGAGGTGGATTCGGGACGGTTTCGTGAAGATCTTTATTACCGGCTCAAGGTGATTCATGTTCCGCTTCCGCCATTGCGGGAACGGATGGATGATATTCCGATTCTGGTGGAATATTTCGTCGGGACTGTGGCCGAACGGCTGGCCAAACCAGGCCTCACCATCAGCCCTGACGCCTTGCGGCTCATGGTTATGCTGCCGTGGGAGGGGAATGTGCGGGAGCTGGAAAACACCATTGAACGGGCGGCGATTCTTTGCAATGATAACCGCATTGAGGCCGATGATGTGCAGCCGGAGTCAACCAACAGGAATGCCCAGGCCCCCTGGAGCCATGCCATGGATCTGGGGCAGCTCATCCCTGAGTCTGCTGAACTGGGGGATGTACTCTATGCGGTGGAGGAAAAGATGTTACACCGTGCCCTCGATTCCGCAGGCTTTGTCCAGGCCCGGGCAGCGGAGAGGCTGGGGATCACCAAGAGTTTGTTGCAGTATAAAATGAAGAAATTCGGCATAAAAAAAGAGAAGTAAAAAGAGAGGGGTGGCTGGAGGCCTCTTCGGTTTCCGATATTGTGTGTTCCCCCCTGCATGGAAGCCCCTGCCTTTCGGTGCGCTGTTGTTTCTGCTCGCCTGTTATGGGGGGCTGAGATTATAAATTGCTGAAGGATTGGGTAATCCCCCAGTGCAGCTTATTGCGCAGGATGGAAAAATAGTCGCGGTGCGGTGAGGTGATCAGAAGCAGAGGATGTTCCGCCGCTGCTATTTCCAGGAGGTCACCTTTCTGCATGTCCCAGTCTGACTGGCCATCGATGATGATTTTGGCGGAGTAGCCTGGGCCGTTATCAATGCAGGTGCTGAGTCTGGTTTCGGGCGGCAGGAGGATCGGGCGGCTGCTGAGCATGAAGGGACAGATAGGGGTGACCAGGATTGAGGCCAGCCCCGGATAGACCAGCGGCCCGCCAGCTGAAAGATTATAGGCAGTGGAGCCGGTGGGGGTTGAAAAGATCAGGCCATCAGCCTTATAGGTGGTGATGAAGTCCTGGTTGGCCCTGGTGGAGAGTTGCATGACCCGATCCAGGGTGCCCTTGCTGATGACCACTTCGTTTAACGCGTAACGGTATTCTGTGGGCTGGAGTCCCCGGTTGTCACGGATAATTCTCGTTTTCAGCATCATCCGGTTTTCCATGGAGACAGATCCGTTAATGATTTCCTCCAGGGCAGGGAGTGCTTCCTGCTCCGTCAGTTCTGTCAGAAACCCAAGGTTGCCGAGGTTGATGCCGATCACCGGAATGGAGTAGCGCGCGGCCTGTTCAGCCACATGAAGCAGGGTGCCATCTCCACCGGCAATGATCAGAATATCCAGCTCCGGTGGTATCTCATTGATGGTGAGTGTAATTTTTTTATCATCCAGCCAACTTTTGAGCTTTTCGGAAAAGACATCCGCCGGCGGATGATTTTTTTTGATGATAATCCCAGCCCGCCGTACCCGAAAATCAGATACGGTGCGAAACGGTCTTGTCAGAAGCTGCAACGGTGCCGCCATCTTATTTCCCCAGCTCCGCAGAACGATTGGTTGCCGCTTCAACGGCATCCATGATGATTCCCTTGAATCCAGCCCTTTCCATGACCTGCTGGGCCGCGATGGTGGTGCCCCCTGGCGAGGTGACCATGTCCCGGAGGACGGCGGGATGTTTTCCCGTCTCCAGCATAAGCTTAACCGATCCGAGGACAGTCTGCACCGCCAGGGTCTCGGCAACGGGTCTGGCCAGGCCGACTTTCACCCCCGCGTCGATCATGCCCTCAATAAAGCTGAAAACATATGCCGGCCCGGAACCACTGAGGCCGGTGACCGCGTCCAGATAACGCTCATCCATGACGATGGCCTTGCCCACTGCGTCAAACAGGGATGTGGCCAGAGCCATGTCGGCAGGGGTGACATTGCTGTTGCCGCTGAGGGCCGATGCGCTTTCAAGGATCAGGGCCGGGGTGTTGGGCATGACCCGGACGATTCGGCATGGAAGACCATTGAGATGCTCTTCATAAAAGGAAATGGGAAGTCCGGCGGCAATGGAGATGATCAGGTGGCGGGGGGTAATCATCTTTTTTGCGCCGGCGAGAAGGGTGGCCATGACCTGCGGTTTGACCGCCAGGATAACCGTGCCGCAGGCCTTCCAGATGGAGGCTCCGCCCTCGAAGGGGTGCACCTGATAAGTATCTTGAAGATACCCGCGCCTGCTCTCGTCTGGTTCAGTGACCAGAATATCCCCCGCCGCGTAGAGCCCGGACTGAATTATGCCGCGAATCAGGGCTTCACCCATCTGCCCGCCACCGATAAACCCGAGCTTTGTTGTATTTTTTTTCATTTTTCCCCTTAATATCGAGATGATGCGATCGTGGCGGAGGCCACTCATTGTCCAGTTCTACTCTTTTGAATATCGGTTCCAACCATTTTCTGCTGATTTCTATTTACTGTGTGAAGTGACTTTACCATGTCATGGAAAAACAGTCCAGAATGGATGGACGCAATCTGCTTTCGAGATGAAATCCCACCGTGATTATGATAGGGTATGACCAGTATAAGGGAGAATTGGTCGAACAAGACAGGCTTGGATTGTCGTCGATATTTTATTGGAGGGGAAAATGATCAATAAAGATTTACTGGATATTCTGGCCTGCCCCAAATGCAAAGGGCCGATTAAGCTCAATGGGTCAGCGGATGGCCTGGTGTGTGAGAAGTGTCGGCTGGTCTATGCCATTCGTGATGATATTCCGGTGATGCTTGTTGATGAGGCCCGGCCCCTGGAGGCGGGGGAAGGCAGCTGAAAAGCGGAATAGAGCTTGAATCAGAAAAGGCATGATCCCATGGGGTCATGCCTTTTCTGATTTTTCATCGAGACGGATGGTGTCAATCGATCAGGGATTGATCCCCATTTCCTTTTCCTTCTGATGAACAGCCAGTCGCGTCTTGATGGCGGTATCAGGAATCAGGCTCATGGAATCAATGCCGCACTCCACCAGGAAGGTGGCAAATTCCGGGAAGTCGGACGGGGCCTGACCGCAGATGCCGATTTTTCTGCCCCTTCGTTTGGCCGTATCAATCACCATCTTGACCATATCCTTGACCGCCTGATTGCGCTCATCAAAAAGATGGGCAACCAGGTCTGAATCTCGATCCAGTCCCAGAGTGAGCTGGCACAGATCGTTGGAGCCGATGGAGAAGCCGTCAAAGATATCGGCAAAGGCGTCAGCGGAGATGACATTGGAGGGAATCTCGCACATGACATAGACCTCGAGATTGTTTTCACCCTGCACCAGACCAAATTCCTTCATAACCTCGATAACCTTGCGGCCTTCAGCGGGGGTGCGGCAGAAAGGCACCATCAGCTTGATATTGGTCAAGCCCATATCGTTTCTGGCTTTAAGCAGCCCCATGCATTCCATCTCAAAGGCAGCTTTATACTTCGGATCGTAATAGCGGGACGCTCCCCGCCAGCCAATCATGGGGTTGCTCTCCACCGGTTCGTAGAGCTTGCCGCCCACCAGGTTGGCATATTCGTTGGATTTAAAATCTGATAGACGGACGATGACATCTTTGGGGTAAAAGCCGGCGGCAATACGTCCAACCCCTTCAGCGATCTTGTCGATGAAGAACTGCTTCTTGTCCAGGGGGTAGGCAGAAGTCCTGGCCTCAATTTCCTTGACTATCGCGTCAATATCACGATCACCAGCCGCGGCCTTGGCCTTCAGCTTCTCAAAGTTGAAAAGGGCCAGAGGATGGATGCCGATGTGCGAGTTGATGATGAATTCCTCACGGGCAAGCCCGACGCCTTCGTTGGGGATCTGGCATTCGGTGAAGGCCTTCTCCGGAATCCCCACGTTCATCATGATCTTGGTTTTGGTTGCCGGGATATTGTCCAGATCGAGCCGCTCCACTTCGAACTTCAGCAGACCATCATACACCACTCCGGTCTCCCCTTCAGCGCAGGAAACGGTGACATCGATGTTACTGGGAATGGCCTTGGAACCATTCACCGTGCCGATGATGCAGGGGATGCCAAGCTCACGCGAGATGATGGCGGCATGACAGGTCCGACCGCCACGGTTGGTAACAATGGCACCGGCGATTTTCATAACCGGCTCCCAGTCAGGATCGGTCATATCAGTGACCAGCACCTCGCCCTTCTTGAAATCATGGATCCCGGAGACACTCTCGATGACCCTGGTGCGGCCTTGACCAATTTTTGCACCGACGGCTTGACCATGGGCAATTTGCTTGCCATGCTCTTTGAGCACATAGGTTTCCATGACCTTCTTCGAGGTCTGGGAGTGGACGGTTTCAGGACGGGCCTGAACGATAAACAGCTTGCCGGTGCCCTTGGTGATCCCGTCGCCATCCTTGGCCCACTCGATATCCATACCTTTTTTATAATGGTTCTCAATGACAACCGCCCATCGGGCCAGTTGCAGAATCTCGTCGTCGCTGATGACGTAGGACTCACGCTCTTCTTTGGTTGTGGGGATATTCTTGACCGGATGCGGGGTGTTGGGGTCGTTGTCATAGATCATCTTGAGCTCTTTCGAGCCAACCCGCTTGGAGACAATGGGGCGTTTTCCTTCCTTTAGGGTGGGTTTAAAAACAAAGTATTCGTCAGGGGTGACTGCCCCTTGAACCACGTTTTCGCCCAGTCCCCAGGCACCGGTGATAAAAACCGCATCCTTGAATCCGGATTCGGTATCAATGGTAAAGAGAACACCGGAACTTGCAGAGTCGGATCGAACCATCTTCTGGATAACAATGGAGAGATAGACGTCAAACTGACCAAAATCCTTGTCATGCCGATACGAGATGGCACGATCGGTGAAGAGACTGGCAAAGCACTGGCTGCAATAATCAAGGATGGCGTCATACCCGCGGACATTGAGATAGGTCTCCTGCTGGCCGGCAAAGGAGGCATCCGGCAGGTCTTCGGCGGTGGCGGAGGAACGGACGGCCACATCAACATCCTTGCCGTATTCTGCCTCCATAACTTTGTAGGCATTGATGATCGCATCCTGCAGATCCTGGGGGAACGCGGCTCCCCTGATTATGGCACGGACCTTTTTTCCTCGCTCCTGGAGATTTCTCAGGTCATGGGTGTCAAGACCATCGAGGGCCTCGCGGACAGCATCTTCAATGCCTGCTGATTGAATGAGATATTGATAGGCATAGGCGGTGATGGCAAAACCATGGGGCACGGCAACACCTTCGGAGGTAAGATGCTGGTACATTTCGCCAAGGGAGGCGTTTTTGCCGCCGACCATAGGGACATCGTCAATGCCGATATCGTCAAACCAAAGAATAAGTTCTTTGTCGTGAGTGTGACCCATGTTGATTTCTCCTGCTGGGATAAGTTTGTAAAAAAAACGGAAAACGTGTGTTTGTCATCGCCTCTATAAATAACATGTTTACTATATAAAAAATAGTGTCATTTCGTCAAGGTGTAGACTGAAATGAAGATCTCCATGGTCACGATTTGTACACTCGTCCCATCATTTTATGGGGGGCTGATCCCGGATTACACCGGGGAATCAGGTCGTCCCTGGGCCTCTATTTTGTTGACTTTTAGATACGTTTTCATTCATACTCTCAAAATCGGGAAGATGAATTATGGTTCCACTGGGGGTTTTTGCATACATCCTTGCCCCTTTTTTTGTTTTTAGTGTTGGCTGATGGCTTGGATCGTACAAAAAAAGCTGGTTTCACGGAGTTGACTGGCTATCTGGACGCGCGTTACAAGGATTGGGAAGAAAACCCGCAGATCGGAAGTTTATTTTTTATTGGGGAGATGCAAATGTTAACTGGTCGAATTGTGCGAAATTTGTCCTATGCAAAAATGGTCCGGCTTGACTCCGGTCTCTGGCGGCCCTCGGTGGATATTTATGAATCATGTGATGAAATAACAGTATATTGTGATCTTGCAGGAATAACCAAGGAATCACTGGAGCTTCTTGTGGAAGAGCATCAGCTGCACATCAGCGGCCGACGCCAGCTTTCCAGGCCGGAAACCATTGTCTGTATCCATCAACTGGAACTTGAGCATGGCTTGTTTGCCCGCACCGTGGCCTTGCCGGTGATGATTGATGTGGAAAAGGTAGCCTCTTCGTATCTGGACGGAATCCTTGTGGTTTCCCTGAAAAAGAAGAAGGTCGGAAGTCAGATAACTGTCAGGATACGGGTTGGGGGATGAAATATGGAAACGCAAAAGCAGATCACAGAAAAACAATCGGGAGAAAATGTTGATCCCACCAGCCTGGAAGTCCCGGGTACCCTTCCCATTCTTCCGCTCAACGGGTTCGTTTTTTTTCCGGGGATGGGTTTTCCCCTCCAGATTGCCGATGATTCATCGAAACAGCTCATTGATGCCGCTTTGCTCGGAGACCGGATGATAGGACTTGCCTCCACCAAAAAACCTGTTCCGGAAGGTGTGGATCACTTCTCGGAAGATGATCTGTACCGGGTTGGGGTCATTGGCTATATTCATAAACTCAGCAAGGAAAAGGAAGGCAATTACCATGTGATGATCAGTGGCACCAAAAAGATTGAAATTCTCAAAATCATAGAGACAACCCCGTATCATCAGGCAACGGTGGCAGAAATTCCCATGGAATGGCATGAGAGCCCCCAGGGACAGGCCATGATTCTCAGTCTTCGCACCCAGTTTGCCAAGCTTGTGCAACTGATGGAACTGCCCAAGGAATTGGCAGCCACCCTCAACGCCCTCGAAAATCCCTTTCATATCAGCTACCTGGTCAGCAGTCAGTTGAATCTCAAGGTTGGCGAGGAACAGGAAATCCTTGAGATACGGGATTTTGAAGAACTCCTCAAAAGAGTTATGATGGAGCTCAGCAAACGATTGGAGACCGTGGAGACCAGTCACAAACTGCAGGAATCGGTGAAAAAGGATATCGATGGCCGGCAGCGGGAATTTTTTCTTCGCCAGCAGATGGACTCCATTCGCAAGGAGCTGGGTGAGGATGGTGAGAAGGTAGAGGTGAAGGAGCTGCGAGAGAAATTTGGTGCCAAGATCCTGCCGGAAGAGACGCGGAGTGTGGTAAATAAGGAGCTGGTTCGTCTGGAGAGAATTTCCCCTTCCTCCCCCGAGTACTCCGTCACCCGCAATTATCTTGACTGGATACTTGATCTCCCGTGGCTCGAATCCTCCACCGATACCCTGGATCTTGACAAGGCGGAGAGTGATCTGGAACGTGATCATTATGGTCTGAGGAAGATAAAAAAACGAATCATCGAGTTTTTGGCGGTGCGCAAACTGAAGCAGGATATGCACGGCCCGATTCTCTGTTTCAGCGGCCCTCCGGGAGTGGGGAAGACCTCCCTGGGCCAGTCCATCGCCAAGACCATGAACCGGGAATTTGTCCGCATCGCCCTGGGCGGACTGAGGGATGAAGCGGAAATACGGGGACATCGGCGCACCTATATCGGCGCCTTGCCGGGCCGGATTATCCAGAGCCTGAAGAAGGCCAAGACCAACAATCCGGTTTTTCTGCTCGATGAGATTGACAAGCTTGGTAATGATTTCCGCGGCGATCCTTCATCGGCCCTGCTCGAGGTTCTCGACCCGGAGCAGAACTCCACCTTCACCGATCATTATCTGGATCTGGAGTTTGATCTCTCCAAGGTCATGTTTATTGCCACCGCCAATGTCCTGGATACGATCCCTGAACCCTTGCGGGACCGGATGGAGGTGGTGGAGTTGTCCGGCTACACCTTGCAGGAAAAGGTGGCCATTGCCAGGCGCCACCTCCTGTCCAAACAGATGACGGCGCATGCGCTGGGCGCCGATGACCTGGAGATATCCGATGAGGCCCTGGGTGGACTGGTGGAATCCTATACCCGTGAAGCCGGGGTGCGCAATCTGGAGAGGGAGATCGCTGCCATCTGTCGGGGGATCGCTGCCGAAGTGGCCCGGGGCCACAAGGGGAAAAGGGTGGTCGGGCTCGCTGATCTTTATTCCTTCCTTGGTCCCGTCCGATTCTTTCCTGAGATCAAGGCCCGCAACTGGGGACCCGGCCTGGCCACGGGGCTTGCCTGGACGCCGGTGGGAGGGAAGATCCTCTTTATTGAAAGCTCAAAGATGAAGGGGAACGGCGGCCTGACCCTGACCGGTAAGCTTGGTGATGTGATGAAGGAATCCGCCACGGCGGCGCACAGTTATATCCGATCGCACGCAAAAGAGCTGGGTATTGATGAGGAGCTGTTTTCAAAGGTTGATATACATGTGCATGTGCCGGAGGGAGCAATTCCCAAAGATGGCCCTTCTGCCGGAGTCGCCATGGTGGCCTCGCTGGTTTCCGTCATCACCGGCAGGTCTGTTCGTCCCGATCTGGCCATGACCGGTGAGATTACCCTGCGCGGTGATGTCCTGCCGGTGGGTGGAATAGGGGAGAAGGTTCTTGGCGCCCTCCGGGCCGGCATCAGGGAGTTGGTCCTGCCGGTGCTCAATGAAAAAGATGTCCTTGAGATACCGGAAGATATTCGGAAAGGGGTTCTTTTCCATTATCCCCAGACCATTAAAGACGCCCTCGGAATTCTTCTGGAAAAGAAGGGCCCCGTCAAGGTGAAATCTTCCAGGAAACAAGGTACTGATGCTCCATGATCCGTTCCATTTTTGAACCAAGCCTTTCACAGAGGAACTTCCATGACGTCACCATCTGAAACCGTTCGTGACCTGTATAAAAGCTGCAATATTGGGCCTGATCATACCAATAGTGATTATTTCGCCCTGATTCAGAAGCTTGTGGAAAGAAGAAGGAATGAAGGTGTGGTCTGGCAGAAATATATTGACCAGGTGTATCAGCTGGTTCTGGCCGAGATTGTGTCCAATGCCGGGCAACCGCGGGATGTGGTAAATTTTGGTACCTCCGGGTGGCGGGGAATATTGGGAAAAGATCTCTTTGTGCGATCTGTTTCCTCCGTTACCACCGCCATTATTCAGATGTATCAGGAACTTGATAAGTACCAGGATCTGGCACAATTTTTAGGTGTGGCAAGTTTGGCGGAGGCCCAGGTTAAGGGTTGCGTGGTGGGATTTGACAACCGTTTTGGTGGAGAGATTCTGGCAGCCGCAGTCATTGAGGTTCTGGTGAATGCTGGATTTACAGTGCATTATGCGGCAGAGTCCACCACCGGAGTGTTGTCAGCGGCCCTTCTGGAGCTGGGCGCGGCTTTTTCCATCAATCTCACCCCATCCCATAATCCTCTGCAGTATGGAGGGTTTAAATACAACGCAGCCGATGCCGGCCCGGCTGTCTCGGAGTTGACCGACAGGATTACGGCCAATGCCCGGACACTTATTGGGGAAGATTCCATTCCTTCGGTGCCATCATTCGCAAGCCTTGTGGTTCCCTCTGAGCGCACCGATATCCACCCCTTTGATTCACTGCAATGCTGGAAGTCTCTGGTGCGCCGCAATGTCTCCAGCCACGGCCTGGATCTGGACGGGATCATGCAGGCCTTTGCGGGCAATCATGGGTTCTGCGTGGCCATTGATTCCGTGCATGGAGCCAGTCGGCTCCATATAGCGCCTCTTTTTGAGGGTAAGGGCGGAGGGAGGCTGATTCATCTGCGCGCCAACGCGGACGTGACCTTTGACGGCATTGCCCCGGAACCCTCTTCGGTGAATATGGAGCAGGTGGGAAAAACGTTACGGGCACGCCCGGAAGGCCTCAAGCTGGGAGCCATCATCGATCCGGACGGTGATCGCATTCGTTTCACCGACGGCATGGTGGAGATCAGTATGAACCAGTTCGGGGCCATGGCCTACCATTTCCTGCACCAGATCAAGGGTAAAAGGGGAATGGTGGCCAAGACCATGGCCACCTCCAATCTTGCCAACGCGCTGGCCAAGGCCTTCCATGAAGAGATCTTTGAGCCCCGGGTCGGGTTTAAGGAATTCAAGCCGGTGATTGGTCGGGCTCTGGTCTGTTTTGAGGAGTCGGATGGGATCTCGGTCATAGGCCATACTCCGGAAAAAGATGCCTATATAGGTCTGCTGCTGGCCATGGATATGATCCTGACGCTGAATATCAATCTGGGTGAATATCTGCTTCGCATTGAAACGGAGTATGGGGCCTATTATCCCGATCGCGGTGGCCTTCCGGTGAGTGCCAGGGGAGAAGAGCTGAAGGTCATTCTCCAGGGCCTGCAAAAGTACGGGCCGGGTGTATCTGTCAGGGTGGGCGAAAATGATCAGCGTATTGCCGAGGTCATTGATATAGATGGCCGCAAGATGATTTTTGAAGATGGTTCCTGGATCATGATCCGGCCATCAGGAACGGAGCCAAAGGTTCGTTATTATGTGGAGTCCCGCACTGCCAGCGGCACTGGAAACCTTGTGCAGGCTGCCAGGGCAATGTTGCAGGAGGTTGGTTTGCTCGAACCTGCCTCCCTGTGAGACTGCCATCGCGGAGGGAGAATTCACCCAGGTTTTTTTGTCCGCATCACCGTTGTCAGAAGAATTGATGGCAACGTGAACCATCTTGAATTTAAGTTTTTTTGGTGAATTGATTTTTAATGACTTGAATTGTTCGTTGATTTTTAACCATGCAGCATTTAGTGTGATCAAGATTAAAAAATAGAGGTGAATGGGAAATGTTTTTTTGTTCACCTGTTTTTACAAAATGACAGGAGCAACGCATGTGGGAATATACCGATAAAGTTCAGCAGCATTTTTTGTTTCCCAAGAATGTCGGGGAGATTGAAAATCCCTCGGGTACCGGCAATGTGGGATCGCTGGCTTGTGGTGACGCCTTGAAGTTGACATTTAAGCTCGATGACAACGAGGTGATAACCGATGCCAAATTCAAGACCTTTGGTTGCGCCAGCGCCATTGCCTCCTCTTCTGTCCTGACCGAGATGATCATTGGCATGACCCTGGAGGAGGCCTCCAAGGTCACCAATGAGGATATCGCGGATCGTCTGGGTGGTTTGCCTAAAGAGAAGATGCATTGTTCGGTCATGGGCCGGGAGGCCCTTGAGGCCGCCATCGCCGATTATCGCGGCCTGAAGCTGCCCATGGCGGAAGGTGAGGTCGTCTGTGAGTGCTTCGGGGTCACTGATCTTGAGGTTATCAGGGCCATTAAGGAGTCCAATCTCCATTCCGTGGAAGAGATCACCAACTTTACCAAGGCCGGCGGCGGCTGTGGAAAGTGCCTGGATCGTCTCCGTGATATCCTGGTGGAAACCTCTCATCAGGGAATCAGTCTCAAAAATCTGGCGGAAAAAACCAAGCCCCGGATGACCACCCTGCAGAAGATCAAGAAGATCGAAGAAGCCCTGGAGCGTGAGATCAGACCCGGCCTGCGCAAGGATGGCGGTGACATCGAACTGGTTGATGTGGATGGCGATTTTGTCTTTGTTTCCCTGCGCGGCGCCTGTACCAGCTGTGTAAAATCACAAACCACCATCAAGGAGTATGTGGAGAAAAAACTCCGTGAGCTGGTTCTTGACACCCTGATCGTGGAGGAATCCAAATGATGACCCACAACGATGCCGTTTATATGGACAATAATGCCACCACCAGAATCGCGCCCGAGGTGTTGGAGGCCATGTTACCCTATCTGCACGATTATTATGGCAATCCCTCGTCCATGCACCGTTTTGGCGGGCAGGTTGGGGCTGCGATTTCCCAGGCCCGAAAACAAGTGGCGGATTTACTGGGGGCCGAACCGGAAGAGATTATTTTTACCAGCTGCGGCACCGAAAGTGATTCCACGGCCATTCTTTCCGCCCTCCAGTCATTTCCTGAAAAGCGGCATGTGGTTACAACCCGGGTCGAACATCCGGCAGTAAAGAATCTCTGCGAAAATCTTGACCGTTTGACCGGGCATAAACATCGACTGACCCGGTTGATGGTGGACGCCGAAGGGTGCCTTGATCTCCAGAAATACGAAGAATCCCTGGCCGAGGATACGGCGATTGTCAGTGTCATGTGGGCCAACAATGAAACCGGCGTGATTTTCCCTGTGGTCGAGATGGCCAGAATGGCAAAAGAACGAGGCATTCTGTTTCATACCGATGCCGTTCAGGCCGTGGGCAAAATTCCCATTAACCTGTCCGAAACCGACATAGATTTTCTCTCCATCTCAGGACATAAGCTGCATGGGCCAAAGGGTATCGGCGTCTTGTATGTGCGCCGGGGGACCCCGTTTATGCCCTTTCTGGTGGGCGGTCATCAGGAACGGGGCCGTCGCGGCGGCACCGAAAATGTGGCCTCGATCATCGGGCTGGGCCGGGCCTGTGAGTTCGTGGCTGCCAATATGGCGGATGAGAACAGCAGGGTTAAAAAGATGCGTGACAAGCTTGAGGCGGGTCTGCTCTCCTCAATCCCCCATTCCATGCTTAATGGGCACAAGACAGACCGGTTGCCCAATACCGCTAATATCAGCTTCGAGTACGTGGAGGGCGAGGCCATTTTGCTCCACATGGATCAGTATAATATCTGTGCTTCTTCCGGCTCTGCCTGTACCTCCGGGTCTCTGGAACCATCCCACGTCCTGCGGGCCATGGGTGTCCCGTTCACCGCTGCCCATGGCTCCATTCGCTACTCCTTAAGTGTTTACAACACTGAAGATGAGATTGATTTTGTGCTGGAGAAGATGCCCTCCATTATTGCCGGGTTACGCGAGATGTCTCCCTTCTGGAAGGCGGAGGTGTAGATGATTATTGTTGATCCCGGCTTTGAGATTCAGGATGAACTGGATCGGGCATCCCTTGCGGTGCGCTTAGAGGCCTGCGGTCGTATCTGTTACAAGAGCGAGGAGAAGATCACCGTTGATTCAGCCTTGCCCTTTGTCAAGAAGATCGCCGAGCATGGTCATAACTCGGTTATGGAAATGGCAGTGGTCACGCTGCGTCTTTGCTGCACAGCAGATCATATTGCTGATTTTTTCCAATGCCAGCCAAAATTTCTGACCATTGATATGGTGGAAAATGGTCTGCTGGTGACCGGCTCCATCCGCGCTTTCCGGGAGCTGTACAGTTCTTTTCCAGAGGTAGAAGTGGTTTCCGCCATGGTGGATTTTCTCGGTTCCCGGCATCCCTACCTTTTCGAAAATGTTTGGATACCTGTGCAGAGATTGAATACCCCGGTCATTGGTGTCGAGAAGATTTCTTTGGATGAAGTAGAGCATCTTGCGGTGAATCTTCTCCTCCGCCATCGGTATTTAGGGGTAAAATTTATCGTCAACAGGGCCGTTACCCATGAGATTGTCCGCCATCGCCCCTGTTCGTTTTTGCAGGAAAGTCAGCGCTATTGTCGATATAGTCAGGATAAATTCGGCAATCAGGTGACCTTTATCCGGCCCATGTTTTTCGCCCCTGATTCCCCCGAATATAAACTCTGGCAAGAGGCCATGGAAGAGACGGAGGACTTGTATCTCCAGCTTCTTGAGACATCCACACCCCAGGCGGCAAGGACCGTCCTGCCCAATTCCTGTAAAACCGAGATCATTGTTTATTGTAATCTTGCTGAATGGCGGCATATTTTCAGATTGCGCACCACCTCTGCCGCCGAACCCTCCATGCGTGAAGTCATGATTCCCCTGGAGACTGAAGTGAAGAACAGGTATCCCCAGATATTCGTCTGAGAGTAAAAAGCATGTTTTTTGAGGCCCTTTATCATGGAATTCTCTGATAAGGGGCTTTTTTTTATCTTCATCCTCAATGGGAATATTTTAAGAATTATTTATAACATACTAAAATTAAAGGAACAAATAGAGCCGCTGGACGGATGATGATCTGTGATGCGGTTGTAATTGAAGGGTGCTCTCATATTGACACTTTCTTAACGATTAGTTATATGAATCATCAATTATGATTAAACTTAACGTGTCAAGGAGCAAGTTCTTTCGATGAACCCTGCTTCCCTTTGATAGTGTGATTTTTAACCCTTGCCTTGAAAGGAGTAGACTATGGTGCTTGATCCAACCAAACATGCCGATTGGGAGATTGCCCATGAAGCCGAATGCCGGATGAAAACCGTGTATGAGCTGGGTGAACAACTCGGCCTTGAAAAGGAGGAGATCCTGCCGCACGGTCATTATATCGGGAAGCTTGATTTCAAGAAGATCATGAAGCGTCTGGGCAATAAACCTGACGGCAAGTATGTGGATGTGACCGCCATCACTCCCACTCCCCTTGGCGAGGGAAAATCAACCTGCTGTATGGGCCTGGTGCAGGGGCTTGGCAAACGCAACAAGAGTGTTATTGGTGCCATTCGACAACCATCCGGTGGACCGACCATGAATATCAAAGGGTCTGCCGCTGGTGGGGGCCTGGCCCAGTGTATCCCGCTCACCGAGTTTTCCCTTGGCCTGACCGGTGATATTAACGCCATCATGAACGCCCATAATCTGGGGATGGTGGCATTGACCTCACGCATGCAGCATGAGGCCAATTATACCGATGATCAGCTTGCCAAGCGGAATCTGCGGCGGCTTGATATCCACCCCAAAAAGGTCGAGTTCAACTGGATCATCGACTTCTGTGCCCAGGCCCTGCGCAATATCACCATCGGTATCGGCGGCAAGATGGATGGCTATACCATGCAGTCCTCCTTTGCCATTGCCGTTTCCTCTGAGATCATGGCAATCCTCTCGGTGGCCAATGACCTTGCCGATATGCGAAGGCGCATGGGCAAAATCGTGGTCGCCTATGACCGTCAGGACAGGCCGGTGACCACCGCTGATCTTGATGTGGACGGTGCCATGACAGCCTGGATGGTACAGGCCTTGAATCCCAATCTGCTCCAGACCCTGGAAGGCCAGCCGGTTCTGGTCCATGCCGGGCCCTTTGCCAATATTGCCATTGGCCAGTCCTCGGTCATTGCCGATCGCCTTGGCTTGAAGATTGCCGATTACAACGTCACCGAGTCCGGATTCGGCGCTGATATCGGCTTTGAGAAGTTCTGGAATCTGAAGTGCCGCTTTTCCGGCAATAAGCCCAACTGCGCGGTGGTCGTGGCCACGATCCGGGCATTGAAATGTCATGGTGGCGCTCCCATCCCGGTTCCCGGCAAGCCCATGCCCGCTGAATATGGAAAAGAAAACGTGGGCTGGGTGGAGGAGGGATGTAAAAACCTGCTCCATCATATCAAAACGGTGAAGAAGGCGGGAATAAATCCTGTGGTCTGTATCAACGCCTTTTACGCCGACACCGATAACGAGATCAAGGCGGTACGTCGAATCTGCGAGGCCGCAGGTGCCCGGGTTGCCCTTTCCCGTCACTGGGAGCATGGTGGTGAAGGGGCCTTGGAATTTGCCGATGCCGTTGTGGACGCCTGTGAAGAACCAAATGATTTCAAGTTTCTTTATGATCTGTCCGACCCTCTGGAAAAACGCATCGATCTGATTGCGCGCGAAGTCTATGGCGCCGATGGCGTTTCCTATACCCCTGAGGCCCAGGCCAAGTTGAAACGCCTGGCCGACGATCCTGATATGAAAGAGATGGGAACCTGCATGGTCAAGAGCCATCTTTCCCTGTCCCATGATCCAAAACTCAAAGGCGTGCCCAAGGGTTGGACTCTGCCCATTCGGGATATCCTGACCTACAAGGGAGCCGGTTTCGTGGTCCCAGTCGCCGGGGCCATCAGCCTGATGCCGGGCACAGCATCCGATCCTGCCTACCGCCGTGTCGATGTTGATGTGGAGACGGGAAAGGTGAAAGGGGTATTTTAAAAATGGGTAAAGAGCGGGGCAATCTTTTTATCCGTTTGTTTTGCCGAACCCATTGCTGAACAAAAATTGAGTTACCCCATTCGGCTCCACATTTACTGGAAAACGAACTGGTTTTCCTCGAGATTATAATCTTAAAATCTTAGGAGTATTCCAAAGTTCATTCAGATTTTTGTGTCTCCGCGACCAGTTTTCTCGGGAACTCCGGCATTTCATTTTGAATGCTGGCCATTATTTCGGGTTAAAAAGATTTATTCTTTTTAACCCGTTTGTTTTTTAAAAGAAAAAGAGGTATCATCATCATTTTTATAGTCTTGCTGATGTGGTAACTCCGGCGTATTTTCTTCTAAACTTTTTTCCTTGTGAGTTCAATGGCCGTTTCATCTGACAATATGATGTCACAAAAAAAAACCGGTCTGCGAGGTACCGTCAAGGACCAGTCCGGGGCAGGTAAATACAAGATTGGTGAGCTTCTATGCAAGGCGGGGTATATCACCCCGACTCAGCTGGAAAATGCCAAGCAGCAGCAGAAGAAGAATGGCGGACGTATTGGCGCGATTCTGATTCATTCAGAATTTATTGACAAAGATACGATCAGCAACCTGCTCAATCGGCAGTATAATATTTCATCGGTCGTCATTGCTAATGAGGCTCCCGCCAAGGATGCCATCAAGCTTATGGCCTATGAGACGGCCAAGAAATTCATGGCGTTTCCCCTGCGGAGTATCGGAAATACCTTGCAGGTCACCATGGCCGAACCCACCGATACGGACGCGGTTACCAAGTTGCAGGAACTTGTTGGTCGTGAGTTATCAGTCTGCGTTTCCACGGAAGATGATATTATTGCGGCCTATCAACAGTACTATGGCATTGACACTGCTGAAGTTGAAGCTTTGCGCAGCGGTCAGACAGAGAAGGCCGAAGAGGAGATGTCAGTCACCGAGATTGACAACTTCGGATCCATTGTGGCGGAAGCGGCGGATGGTTTTGAAATTGAGGCGCTGGATGACAATGAGGGTGCTGAGCAATTTGCCGCCAATGATGCCCCGATCATCAAGCTGGTGAACGGGATCATGGTCAAGGCGGTTCAGGATGGTGCCTCTGATATCCATCTGGAACCCTATGAAAAAAACATGCAGGTTCGCTATCGTAAGGACGGGGCCCTTTTCAAGACGATGAATCTGCCTCTGACGATTAAGAACGCCCTGGTCGCCCGGGTTAAAATTCTGGCAAATCTGAATATAACTGAACGACGTATTCCTCAGGATGGCCGGATCAAGATGCGTTTGGGGCAAAACCGCTCCGTTGATTTTCGTGTTTCCACCTTACCCACGCTCTTTGGGGAATCGGTGGTCATGCGTATCCTTGATAAAAGTTCTTTGAATGTCGATTTGACCAAGCTTGGCTTTGAGGTTGAGACCTTTGAGATGCTGAAGCGCTGCTTAAATCGTCCGCAAGGGCTTTTGCTGGTTACCGGACCCACTGGTTCCGGTAAAACAGTCACCCTCTACTCAGCCCTGAACTCCCTGAACAAGGAGGATATCAAGATTCTGACGGCCGAGGATCCCGTTGAGTTTAATTTTAAGGGAATCAATCAGGTGCATGTAAATCCTGAAGTCGGTATGACCTTTGCCGCTGCCCTGAAGGCCTTTCTCCGTCAGGATCCGGATATTATTATGGTGGGTGAGATCCGGGATATCGAAACGGCTGAGATTGCAATCAAGGCCGCCATGACCGGACATCTGGTTTTTTCAACCCTCCATACCAATGATAGTGCGGCAACCATCGCCCGACTTATTGATATCGGTATTCCCCCTTTTATGCTGGCCTCCTCCCTGACCATGGTCTTGTCCCAGCGTCTGGGCCGAAAGTTGTGTCAAAAGTGCAAAAAACCCGTGGTACACGACCCGCTGTTTCTTATTAATGTAGGGTTCAACGAAGAAGAAGTGGCGGGTTTAGTCACATTCGGGCCGGTGGGATGCCCTGATTGCAACGGGGTTGGCTATAAAGGACGAGTCGGATTTTTTGAACTGATGGAAGTTACCGATGAGGTGGCCACGGCCATCAGCGCAAAAGTTTCGGAAGATAACCTTCGCAAGGTGGCAATTCAGTCAGGAATGGTTCCTTTGCGGGAGGCAGCCCTGCAAAAAGTTCGTGATGGCATAACCAGCGTGGAAGAGGTCCTGCGCCGTACCGTTGCCCATGAGGAGAGCCTCCCCGCCTATCTGGTGAATCCCGATGAGGAGCACTATGAAGATGGTGACATTATCATTCGAGAGGGAAATCGGGATATTGATTTTTTCAAGCTGATCCGTGGAACCTTGACAGTTATCAAGGGCGGCAAGAAAATTGCCGAAGTGACGGAACCGGGCGAGTATTTTGGGGAGATGGCGGCAATCTCGGGAGAGCAGCGGGCCGCCTCGATCATTTCCCAGGGCCGATCAACGGTGAAGCGTTTTCCTGGTGACAAACTTGACGAGGTGATTCGGAAATTTCCCAAAGTCTCAGAGTATCTCTTCAAGACCCTCGCCACCAGATTGCAGAAGTCAAACCAGATTATCGTCAAACTGGCAGGCGGGGGAAGACCCTCAACCCCACCTCCGCGTCTGGAATAAGCCGGATTTCTTTCCGTCTTATCTTTCCATTTTCCCTTGTGATTCCACTGTCTAAATATCTGAACGCGTGTGTCAGTCCTGCGAATCAGGAAAAAATAAAAAGTGTAATATGGATTTTCGGAACACTAAAAAAAATGGGGCATGATTCCCTGCCGCTTTCAGTGGCCATCATCACCAAGAATGAAGAAGCTCGTCTGCCGGAATGCCTTGCCAGTATAGCCAATGCCGCGGAAGTGATAGTGGTTGACAGTGGCAGTTCTGACCGGACGGTGGAGATAGCGCAAAACTTTGGAGCCAAGGTCTATCATGAAAAATGGTGCGGCTTTGGAGAACAAAAGCAGAAGGCCATAGACCACTGCACACAGCCCTGGGTTCTTGTGCTGGATGCCGATGAGCGGCTTACGCCGGAACTGGTGACGGAGATACTCGGGGTGCTGGCTCAATCAGGGAGTGTCGCTGCCTGGAGCATCCCCAGGAAAAATTATTTCTGCGGACACTGGCTCCGAAATGCTGGGTGGTGGCCGGATCGTGTGGTTCGTCTGTTCCAGCGTGGCCGTTCCCGGATGAATGACCGCATGGTGCATGAGTCCTTGATAGTGAATGGACCGGTAGCCGAGTTACACTCACCCTTACTCCATTTCACCAATCGGGATCTCACCCAGACACTTACCAAGATCAACCACTACTCCAGTGCCGGTGCTGAAGATCTTGCTCGACGTGGAGTGCGTGGCACAGTGGCCAAGGCAATGGCTCGAGCTGTCTGGGCCTTTTTCAATTGCTACTTTCTGCGGACTGGTATACTGGATGGTGCCCCTGGCCTTGTCCAGGCCCAGACGCACGCCGTCAACACCCTCTTCAAATATCTTAAGCTCTGGGAATTACAGCAGCAGGGCCGCCAGTCCGGCAAACATCCCCGCCCTGAAGACCAATGAAGATTCTTATCGTCAAGACCAGTGCCATTGGCGATGTCATCCATACTCTGCCCGCCCTCAATTGTTTACGCAAACACTACCCTGATGCTCGTATTGACTGGCTGGTGGAGGAGGCTGCTTCTGAGGCAGTGCTGGGCCACCGGGCCGTGAATCAAGTGCTGGTGTCCGGGCGAAAACGTTGGATTGTCTTGTTCCGACAAGGCAGGTGGGCTGAATCCTGGCGTGGATTTATTACCTTGATTCGGCAGATACGTGTCACTGAATATGATCTCGTTATTGATTTTCAGGGTCTGCTCAAAAGTGGGATCTTTGTTGCCCTTGCCAGGGCTAAAAGGAAGGCCGGCTTTGGCAGGGGCATGGACCATTCCGAGGCCAGCTGGCTTTTTTTGAACGAGCGCGTTCCATCGGTGGATATGGATCAACATGCCTTAACTCGGGAGTTACTCCTCCTTGCGGGACTGGGCATCCCCTGTGACCAGATCGTTTTTGATTTCCCAATCGATGACCAGGACAAGGCCCAGGCAGATGCCTTGCTCAAAGAAAATGATCTTGACCTGACCCGCCCTCTGGTCGTGATCAATTCCATGACCACCTGGCCCACAAAACATTGGATTAATGATCGTTTTGCCCAGGTTGCGGACCGCTTGCAGGCTCTGGGTATGAACCTGATTTTCACCGGCGGTCCCAAGGATGTTGGTGATGTCGAGGCCATATGCGTGGAGATGAAGGGCAGGGGGATCAACCTGGCTGGTCGAACCTCTTTGAAAGTCCTGGCGGCGCTGTATGAACGCGCCAGTCTGGTGGTCACCATCGACAGTGGCCCCATGCATCTGGCGGCAGCCATGGGTACGCCGGTGGTTGCCCTGTTTGGACCCACGGCCCCGTGGCGGACAGGGCCATTTGGTGCGGAACATACGGTGTTGCGGGTGGAGATGGCTTGCAGCCCCTGTCTGAAAAGAACGTGCAGGTATAATCATGAATGCATGGAACAGCTGTCCGTTGATCAGGTGGTGGAGGCAGCAGCGAAGGT
>JACDZJ010000225.1_pt1 | contig 22627 bp, 13 predicted proteins | sample 7365721 | NCBI WGS metagenome assembly JACDZJ01 (sample SAMN15143480, study PRJNA637477) | pond metagenome | biome: freshwater wetland ecosystem [ENVO:00000243]; feature: pond [ENVO:00000033]; material: pond water [ENVO:00002228]; isolation source: pond water containing pink berries ... | reverse complement strand
ATGGAGGAGGCCCTTTCGCTGAAGCATGGGGTGGTTCCGCCCAGGGCCATCATGTTTTTCGGCCCTCCCGGTACCGGAAAGACCCATTTTGTAAAGGCCATAGCCGGGGTTCTGTCCTGGCGCTACATCGAGATTGCTCCCAGCATGCTGATGGCCGACGGGGTGGAAAAAATCGGTGCCAACCTGCGGGAACTGATGGAGAAGGCCAGGGGCCTTGACGAGGTCGTTCTCTTCATCGACGAGTTTGAGGAGATTGCCGGCAGTCGTGATATGGGGGACCGCATTGACAAATCCATCACCAATGAGTTTCTCAAGCAGATTCCATTACTCAAGGAGCAGGGTAACAAGATCCTGCTGGTCTGTGCCACCAATTACATCCGCGACCTGGATGCGGCCATGCTCCGTCCGGGAAGGTTCGACTGCATCATTCCCGTGGGCGGATTGGACCGGGCGGGCCGGACAACGATTCTCGAACACTATCTTTCCACCCTCAACACCGGCCCCATCGATCTGAATTGCCTGATCGATATGACATCCGGCTTCACTCCCGCCGATATCCAGTATCTCTTCCAGCAGGCTGCCCTCTTTGCCTTTGAGCAGGAGCTTGCCACCCAGGCAAATTATCTGGTGACGGCCGAGACCTTTCTCCACCTCACGCCCAAGGTTCTTCCATCCTTGAGCGATGAGGTGATTCAAGAGTTTGAAAAAGACAGCGTCAACTACGCCCGAGTCTAGGGCGCTGTCCCCCGCCACCACAGACTCCCCGGATCAAAGATCGCGGCGGAACCGGTGGCGCTGCGCAAAAAGATTCAGTGGATGGTCTCCAGGGGCCCCGGCTGGCGCCGTGGCATATGGCACCACGGGGTCATCGGGGCCGGCGAACCGCCACCGGGGCGAGTTGGGGGGCATGGTGAAAAAGAAATATTCAGGGCACGGGGGGAAGGGCTCCATCCTCCATCCCTGCCATGGTAAACCAAAAATAGTGACAGGAGCGACCATGCATGGAACACCTTGGGAGGAGAACGATGCCGATCGCCGGCGCGGCATCCTGGATGACAATGCCCTTTGTGGTGATCTGGTGTCAGCCTTTGCCGGCGATCGATTGCTGACGGAAGACGAGGGACATCGTCTTGAAGATCTCAAAATGATTCGCGGTGTCAGATTCTTTTCCGATCTCCTCTATTCCATTACCCACCAGTTTTTCCCCCCGGAGGTGGCCGAAGAGCTGTGGAAGAGTGTCCTGCAGCACAAAACCCAGCTGTCGAAGGTTCTCGGGAGAAATGTCAAAACCGTGGTGGCGGCACTGGATTATCTCTCCAATATAACCGGCAATCTGCCCTTTCCGACCCTGGTGGGAGAGGCTTTTATTGAGGAAATAGTCGGGCTTTCATTGCGGGACGGCCTCACCGGTCTGTTCAATCACACCTATTTTTTTCAGCAGATCGATCTCGAAGTACGGCGCGCGGTGCGCTACGGCGTGGTCGTATCCCTGATGCTCATCGATATCGATGACTTCAAGGCGGTGAACGACAGCCATGGGCACCAGTTCGGCGACACCATCCTTGCCGCCATGGGGAAAACACTTCTGGCCGTGGCCAGGGATTCGGATATCTGCTGTCGATACGGAGGTGATGAGTTCTCGGTGATTCTGCCTTTGACCAGTGCCGATGAAGCAGGTGAGATTGCTGAAAGGATACGGACAGAAATGGCTGCATATATGCCCGTCGGCCAGACGGTGACCGTGAGCATCGGCGTGGCCTCATTCGGGAAAAACGTCCGAACCTATCGTGATCTCGTGGAGAGGGCGGATGCCGCGCTCTATGACGTCAAGGAGAATGGAAAGAACCGGGTGGCGACCATTGCTGACAGCGGATGGAACGGGGTTTTTCCGGCACGGAAGGAGAACCTGAGCCCATGGCCTCCGGTATTCCCCGGAAAAACCGATGAAATGGCACGCATGGCCAGTGCGGGGCTCCGGCGCGAAGGCGGCGCGGGGGAGGGAGATGAGGGCTGAACGGGGATGGCGCCCGAGGGGTTCCCCGCGAAATGGGGAAAAGAGTCTAGGGCTTGCTGATATTGAGTTTTACCATCCGGGCCCGCAAGGTGCTGCGATCAAGGCCAAGGATCTCCGAGGCGCTGTTTTTTCCGCTCACCTTCCAGTTGCTCAACTCCAGCACCCGCAGGATATAGTCTCGCTCAACGGCCTCCAGGGTTTTCGGACTTGCGGGAAAATCCCTGGACGGTTTTTTAAGCTCATCGACCAGGCGCAGCTTCGGCCCCGATGAGTTGATCACCGCCCGCTCCAGGACATTTTCCAGTTCCCGTACATTGCCAGGCCAGTGGTACTCCTGTAACGCCGCCATGACACCCACCGGAATGACTTCAATGGTTTTCCCCATGCGCCTGGCAATTTTTTTGACAAAGGCATCGACAAGCAGCGGGATATCATCCAGGCGTTCCCGCAGCGGCGGCACGGTGATGGGAAAAATATTCAAACGGTACCAGAGATCGGCGCGGAAATGGCCTTTGTTGACCTCCTCCTCCAGGTTACGATTGGTGGCAGCCACAATCCGGACATCGGTTTTTATGGTATGGGAGCTGCCCAATCGCTCAAACTCCCCTTCCTGCAGGACTCTGAGGAGTTTTGCCTGGAGCTCCAGGGGCAATTCGCCAATCTCGTCGAGAAAAAGGGTGGCGCCGTTGGCGACCTCAAATCGTCCCAGATGCCGGGACAGCGAACCGGTGAAGGCCCCCTTTTCATGGCCGAACAGTTCGCTTTCGATGAGGCTGGCGGAGAGCGAGGCACAATTCACCTTGAGCAAGGTCCGATTTTTACGCAGACTCAAGTCGTGAATAGCCCGGGCCACCAGCTCCTTACCGGTTCCGGTCTCACCAAGAATCAGGACCGTGGTTTCGCTGGCGGCAATTTGTTCAACTTTATAGAGGACATACTTGAGGCTCTCACTTTGCCCGATAATATTCTGATGATTCTTTTCCAGCCTGATTTCTTCCTGCAGGTAGGCCCGTTCCGCTTCCAGTTGCCCTTTTAAGCGGATCGATTCGGCAAGGGCGGCCTCCGCCACCTCCCTTCTTTGCTCCGCCTCATCCCTGGCGACGACCAGTTCGGCGGTGCGTTGGGCTACCTCGTGTTCAAGCAGGGCATTCTGGCTCCGCAGCGATTCCGCCATGGATTTCAATGCCAGATGATTCCTGATACGGGCCATGAGGATGGGCGGGCTGATCGGCTTGATGATATAGTCAACGGCACCGAGTCTCAGTCCCTTCTGTTCATCCTCAATATCCGAACTGGCAGTGAGAAAAATCACCGGAATGTCCATGGTACCGGGGTCCCGTTTCAGTCGTCGACACACCTCATATCCATCCATGCCGGGCATCTTGATGTCAAGGAGGATCAGTTCCGGCGGCGGGTCCGCGGCCGCGATCTTCAATGCCTTCTCACCCCCGTTGGCAACCTTCACCGCATACTCTCCCTTAAGCAGGGTGCTGATCAGAATCAGGCTGTCGGGAGTGTCGTCAACGACCAGGAGCGTCATCCTTTTGCCGGAATCATGTTCATCCATACTCATGGTGATGTCCTTATGGCTGTCTTTAACGCTGCCAGGGCGGCCTCAAACTCAAAGGAGCGGATGCCGTCGTCAATATGGCGAAAGTAACCGGGAAAGGCGTCCTGCAGCAGCTCCGCGTTCTCCCCCAGCACATCCACCGCCTCGGCGTTGTCATCGGTCAGCATTGTCACCAGTTTGTCACACACCGCCTGAAGCTGGTCCTGGTCTCCCGGTCCAGCCGGTTTGACCCCTTCCTCCGACAACTGCTGTTCCAGTTGGGTGACAAGGTCCCCGAGCAGGACCTGCAAACGGTCCAGGCGGGCATCAATCTCCTGGCGTGAAAGGCGTTCCCTGATCGCGGTTTCCAGTTGTTCCGCCATTTGCTGGAGCTCGTCCGCGCCAATGGTGCCGGAAACACCCTTCAGTGTGTGGGCGAGCCGTTCCGCCGACTGCCACAGATTGTCGTTCAGGGCCTTGCTGATTTCCATGGCAACGGATCTCTGCCCGGCCACAAACTTGCGCAGCAGTGAGAGGTAGAGCGGCTGCCTGCCCAGAACCCGGCGGAGACCTTCGGCCACATTCAACCCGGTGATGCCCGTCGGCAGTTTGACCTCAGCCACCGCCCGCGGTTTCACCTTGAGGGTGGAGGCGACCGTCGATGGACGGGGTTTGACCCATTTCAGCAGCGCCTCCCATAACTTTTCCGGTTCAATGGGCTTGGCCACATGATCATTCATGCCCGCCGCCATGCAGCGGTCACGGGCGCTCTGCAAGGCGTTGGCGGTCATCGCCACCACCGGAATATGTTGCAGGCAATCATCCTTGCGGATCTCCCGGGTCGCGGTCAGACCATCCATCACCGGCATCTGCATATCCATAAGGATGATGTCGTAATCGGCACCGTCAGTCCTGAGCATTTCCAGGGCGATCTGGCCATTGCTTGCCAGATCCACGGTGAAACCGGCATCGTTCAGCAGTTCCATTGCCACTTCCTGGTTGAGATCGTTGTCCTCCACCAGGAGGATACGAGAGCCCTTGATCGTGGCAAGTTGCAGAAAACTATCGGTCGGCGCATCACCTGCTCTGTGCACGCGTTCTTCAAACCCGCCAAAGATACGAATCAGGCTTTCAAAAAGCACCGAGGAGCTGACCGGCTTGATCAGGAAATCCGCAACATCCAGTCCTTTGGCCGCCATTGTCACTTCCTCGCGGCCAAAACCGGTCACCATGATCAGGTACGGAATGTGAGCGAGGGAAAGCCCTCTGATATGTCTGGCCACCTCATGGCCATCCATGCCCGGCATTTTCCAGTCGAGAAAAACCACATCATAGGGCGTGCCCTCCTTGTCGGCTAGAGCCACAGAATCAATGGCAGCCTGCCCGGAATCGACCTGATCGGCCTTGATGTTCATGTTTCTGAGCTGTCCGCCGAACATCTGGCGGGCGTGCTCATTATCATCCACAACCAGAGCATGTATCTGCCGCAGATTGTCTGACAGGGTAAACTTTTGCGGTTGGGAGACACTCTTGACAAGACGAGCCGTAAACCAGAAGGTGCTCCCCTTGCCCAGTTCGCTGATGACGCCCACCTCACCACCCATGAGCCCGGCCAGTTTTTTGGAAATGGCCAGCCCCAGACCGGTACCGCCGAATTCGCGGGTGGTGGAGGTGTCCGCCTGGACAAATCGGTGGAAGAGCCGGCCCATCTGCTCCTCGCTCAGGCCGGTTCCGGTATCACGCACCGCGCAATAGAGCAGCACATCCCTTTCGTTCTGCTCCTGGAGGCGACAAACGATCTCGATCTCGCCCTGCTCGGTGAATTTGACGGCATTGTTGCAGTAATTGATCAGAATCTGCCCCATCCGCAAGGGATCACCGATGAGGTACCGGGGAACGTCACTGTCAATATTGAAGACCAGTTCCAAACCCTTGGCAAAGGTCTTTTCGGAAATCAGGTTGGACACCGTATCGAGCATCTTTTCCAGCTCAAACTCAGTGGATTCGATGGTTAACTTGCCCACCTCGATCTTCGAGAAGTCCAGAATATCGTTGATGATGCTGAGTAGATGCCGGCTCGAGTCCTGGATCTTCTGGATATAGTTGCGCTGGCGCGGTGTCAGTTCGGTCTTCATTGCCAGATGGGACATACCGATGATGGCGTTCATCGGAGTCCGGATCTCGTGGCTCATATTGGAGAGAAAATCCGATTTGGCGAGATTGGCCTGTTCCGCCAGGGCCTTGGCTTTTTCCAGCTCGACGGTCTTTTCCAGGAGGACCTGATCGAGAATCTTGCGCTCCGTGACATCCCTCGCCGCCGCGAAAACGCCCTGCAATTTCCTGTCCCGATCATAGAAGGTGGTTGCGTTGAGAGACACCACCGTTTCCTTGCCATCCCTGGTGCAGGAGGTGAGTTCGTAGTTGGTGACCTTCTTTTCGTTCAGCACGAGTTTGATGCTGGCCTCGGCCAGCTCAGGATTGGTGAAGTAATTTTTAAACGGCGCCCCGATTAATTCGTCACGGGTGCAATCGGTGAGGGTCTCCATCTGTTTGTTGACATCGGTTATGATGCCGGAGGGATCGGTGGTCATCAGCGCGTCAATGTTGGATTCGAACAGGGAACGGGTATAAAACTGATGATCCCGCAGACGCTGGCTGAGCTGCTTCTGCTCGGCCTCAATCTCCTTGCGGGCCGTGTTATCGATGCCGATAAACAGATATCCGATAATGGCGTCCTGCTCGTCACGCAGAGCCGTCACCGACACCACGGCGGGAAAGCGGACGCCATCCTTGCGGATGTAGGTTAGCTCGTAAATATCCTCAATGCCGCGCGCAGCCTTGCACACCATTGCCTCAAAACCGGGGGGAACCGGGGTTCCAAGCTCGGCGCTAAGTGTTTCGGCACGAGCAAGTATCTCCTGCGGATCAGAAATGTCAGCCGGGGTGACCCTGCTGATGACTTCGGCCGCGGTGTACCCCAACATGCTTTCGGCGCCGACATTGAAGATCTGGATGACGCCCTTGACATCGGTGGCAATGCTTGAAAAATTGGCGCTGTTAAAGATTGCGCTCTGCAGGGAACTCGCCTTGCGCAACGACTCTTCGGCCTGTTTGCGGACGCTGATATCGCGCAGAATACCGGTGAAGTACCGCTGGCCCCCGAGCCACATCTCACTGACCGCGATCTCCAGGGGGAAGGTGCTGCCATCCTTGCGCCTGCCCACAACCTCGCGTCCACGACCAAGGGCGCGGGCCTCTTCACTGGCGCTGTAATAGTCAAGGGAACCACTCTGCTGGCCGCGATTCAGCTCGGGGATTAACTGACAGAAGGGTTGTCCGATAATCTCTGCCGCACCATCGCCAAACATCTGCTCGGCAGCTGGATTCACCGTCCCGACGATGCCGCCATGGGCGTGGAAGGTGATAATTCCATCCTCAACGGTCTTGAGAATCGTCTGGATCAGTGCCGTGCTGTCCCGCAATGCCTGCTGCGCCGCATAATTCCGGGTGACATCGCGAAAAACCAGCACCGCCCCGATCACCTTCCCCTCCCGGTCACGAATGGGCGCGCAACTATCGGCGATATCATGTTCACTTCCGTCCCGGGCAATGAGCACGGTGTGGTTGGCCAGGCCCTGTATCGTGCCCAGCGCCAGGGTCTTGATAACAGGGATCGTGGCGGGTTTCCGGGTTTCCTTGTTGATAATATGGAAAATTTCATGCACCGGAACACCGCTGGCCTGCGCCTGCGTCCACCCTGTCAGTTTTTCGGCAAGGGGATTTAAGAGTGTCACCCGGGCGTTGGCGTCGGTGGCGATCACCGCATCACCGATGGAGTTGAGGGTCACGGAGAGCTTTTCCTCGCTTTCCCGCAAAGTGATATTGGCCAGCTGGAGTTGCCTGTTGGTCTCTTCCTGAATCTCAAGCAGATGCTGTCGTTCCTCCTCAACCTGCTTGCGGGCGGTATTATCGGTGCCGATGAGCAGATACCCGATGATGATGTTTTGCGCGTCGCGCAGGGCCGTGACCGAGACAAGGGCCGGAAGGCGGCTGCCATCCTTGCGGATATAGGTCAGTTCGTAGATGTCCTCGATCCCGCGTGAGGCCTTGAAGACCAATGCCTCAAAGCCGGGAGTGATGGTGGTTTCCAGTTCCGCACTGAGGGTCTCGGCACGGATAATCAGCTCCTGGGGATCGGAGATGTCGGCAGGGGTGATGGTGTTCATCACCTCGGCTGCGGTGTAGCCCAGCATGCGCTCGGCGCCAACGTTGAAGATCTGGATGACGCCTTTGGCGTCGGTGGCGATACTGGAGAAGTTGGCGCTGTTAAAGATCGCTCTCTGCAGGGCTCCAGCCTTGAGCAGCGCCTCTTCAGCCTGTTTGCGCAGGGTGTCGGCGGGGAGTTTTTTGAGGTCATTCATAGCACAGGGTTTGCACAGTATGGCGGAGATTGTATTGGTAAGCTGAAAAAAAAATCAGCGCGGGGGTTGGACAATTGTGTCGTTCGAGGGGAGAGGGAATGGGCCCTCAATTATCATACAAAGTGTCACCCTAACGATCAACAGAGATCGGAGTTGCGGCACGGATTCACGGAACAAATCATCCAGTGATGGAGAGGGGGCGCCAAGAAGTTTCTCCGCAATGTCTTCAGGTGTTTTCATCATTCCCTTGATTTTTCTGAGCTTTTTCGAAAGAATCGGGCCCCTTCGGTGCATTGCGCGGGGGCTCCTCGCGCCGCTCCCGTCACCTTATCGGCCCTGGTATTCTATTGCGGCGGCTGGGTATCCTCTTGGTCGAACCAGCCCCTCCGCGCCCCGCGGCCACTCATTTATTGGCGGCAGCCACGGGCGTCGCCGCCAGTTTACTCTTTGGCTGTTTCTCGGCCTTGCTCTGATCTTTTTGTTTATGTTTGTCGTCGCTCTGCTTCTGACTCTTCTCTTTGTTCTTTTTTCCGCCCTTGTCGCCCATGATCGTGCTCCTTTCTGAAAAATGATTCACCTGCTGATTCCATTCGTAAACGGGACATTCCCTTAAACTTGAAAAATATTCAGGCCCCACCCGCCGGGTTCCCCATCCTGACCTGAACCTGATGGATCACCAGCCCTTTTTCCAGGGCAATGACCCCATCGGACAACCGCTGTCCGTCCATCTCCACCCAGGCGACCCCCTGCTCGCAACCATCCGGATTCTCCACCGCAATGGTATAAATCGCCTCACCGTGACGATAGCGGAGGCTGAAGCCCGGCCAGTTTGCCGGGATAACAGGGTCAATACGCATCTGTCCGGCACGGATCTGCACACCCAGAATCTCCTCCAGCCAGGCCCGGTACATCCACGCCGCCGAACCGGTGTACCAGGACCAGCCCCCCTGCCCTACCCGGCCCGGCAAACGGTACACATCAGCCGCCACCACATAGGGCTCGACCCCATAATGCCGGACCCCTTCCGCATCGCGGGCGTGCTCAACGGGATTGAGCATGCGCAGCAGCTGCACCGCCCGCTCACCGTCGCCCTTGCGGGCCATGGCCATGGCCATCCACAGGGCGGCGTGGGTGTACTGACCGCCGTTCTCCCGGACCCCCGGCGGATAGCCCTTGATATAGCCAGGTGAGGGTGTCGAGTGGTCAAAGGGCGGGGTAAAGAGCAGGGCCAGACCGTCATCGGGCCGCACCAGCTGACGCCAGGCCGACTCCAGGGCCTGATCGGCGCGCGCCGGATCAGCGGCTCCCGACAGCCAGGCCCAGGATTGCGGCAGGCTGTCAATCCGTGCCTCCCGGTTGGCCGAGGAACCGAGCGGGCTGCCGTCATCAAAGGTGCCGCGCAGATACCATTCACCGTCCCAGCCGCTTTGTTCAACCCGCTGGATCAGGGCCTGCCGGTCTGCCAGATAGCGCAGAACCTGATCCGGCTGCCCCAGAAGCTTGGCCAATTCGCCCATTCCCTGGAGGGCATCGCAGAGGAACCAGGCCAGCCAGACGCTTTCTCCTTTTCCCCTGGCCCCCACCAGGTTCATGCCGTCGTTCCAGTCCCCGGTACCGATCAATGGCAGGCCGTGGGGGCCGATGGTCAGGCCGCGGCTGATGGCCCGTCGGCAGTGTTCATAGAGGGTGGCGCGTTCAAAGGTCACCTCCGGGGTGGAGAACTGCTCGTGTTGATCATGGGCGAGGATGGGGGCGTTGAGAAAAGGCACCTCCCGGTTCAGGATTTCCACATCTCCGGTGATTCGGACGTAATGGGCAACCACATAGGGCAGCCAGAGGAGGTCATCGGATATGCGCGAGCGGATCCCAGATCCACTGGGGGGATGCCACCAGTGCTGGACATCCCCTTCCTTGAACTGCCGGCCGGCGGCCACAAGGATATGGTCGCGCGCCAGCTCAGGCCTGGCATAGAGGATGGCCATGACATCCTGGAGCTGGTCGCGGAAGCCGAAGGCACCGCCGGACTGGTAAAATCCGGAGCGGCCCCAGATGCGGCAGCTCAGGGACTGATACTGGAGCCAGCGGTTGATCATGAGATCGACCGCCAGCTCCGGGGTCTTCACCTCAACGGTGCCGAGCAGATCATCCCACCAGGCCCGGGTCTGATCATACGCGGTTTCAAAGGCGAGATCCTGGCGGTAGCCGCGCACCCATTCCCGGGCCTGGGTGGCGGATTCGGCCTGACCGAGCATACAGATGATATCCCGCTGTTCATGGGGCGCAAGCTCCAGGGTCAGGCGCAGAACCGCGCAGGGGTCAAGTCCTGCCCCGGTTCGGGGTGACAGTCGGGTCAGTTCCATGGCGACGGGACTGGCCAGGGACCGATTCCGGCCGATAAAGGTGGTGCGGTCGCCGCTCCAGACCTCGGCCCCGGGACTGATGGCCACAAAGGTGACCCGTTCCGGATACTCAGGATGATAATGGTTCTGGGCGAGAAGGGTTTTGACCTCGTCATCCCAATGGGTCAGGACGTGCATTCGTGAGCTTTCGCGGTTTTCGTCCAGGGTCAGCTCCACATAATAGGTGACCGAGAGTCGCCGCCGTCGTGAGGATCCATTGCTGAGGCGCAGACGCTGGAGCTTGACCGGCACCCCGCCGCTCTCATCCAGCGGCACGAGGACGGTCAACTCCTGCTCAATGCCGTGGCTGTTATGTTCAAAAACCGTGTATCCCGCTCCGTGCCGGGCTCGATAGGCGGTGTCTTCGCGGATCGGGCTTGCCGTGGGGGACCAGTAGATCCCGGTTTCCTCGTCACGGATATAGACCACCTCCGACGCCGGATCCAGCACCGGGTCGTTCGACCACCCGTTCAGACGGTTGCGCTGACTGTTCCCGTACCAGGTAAATCCGGATCCGGTTTCGCTGATCAGGGTGCCGAAGGTGGGCCCGGCGATGACGTTCACCCAGGGGGCCGGGGTATTGCTGCCCGGCCCGAGATAGATCGCATATTCCCGCCCGCCCGGGGTGAAACCGCCAAGGCTGTTGAAATAGTCAAGTTCCATAAAGGGCAGCGGGGCCGAGGGTTCGCGACCGCTCCCCTTTGGAATCAGCCGCTTCACCTGCTCGGGCGCTTCCATGGGCAGGCCCAGTTGCTGGGGAAGGGTGCCGCGGGCGGCCACCAGCACCACGCTGGCCGCAGCCTTGAGCAGTTTGAGGTCATCCTTGGGGATTTGCGCCGCATTCTTGAGGAAGATTCCCCCCGTCTGATTCACCGCGGCTGAAAGGGTATGGGCATGGATCATCTGCTCCAGTCGTTCCTGGAGCGGCCGCTCATAGGTTCCGCCCTCTTCGTTGAGGATGACAAGATCGGTGGAGAAGCCATGCATCCGCCAATAGGTATGGGCCTGGAGAACCTGGCGGATGAGGCTGATCTCCCGCACCTCAGCGATGGTGATCAGGACAATGGGCAGATCGCCGGAAATGGCGTAGGGCCACAATCCCGCCTGGCCCTTGCGGTTTTCCTCCAGTTGTCTGGCCGGGGCGCGGAAGAGTTTATTCGGGTAGAGCAGATGGCTTGCCAGTTGCTGGAAACGACGGGCCTCGTCGGCCTTGATCCGCAGCATCTGCAACTGCTGCTGGGCTGAATGCCAGGAAAAATCCATGGCCCTTTCGGTGGCATGGGGATCCCGGTACTTGGCAATGAGCTGCAGCACCTGCTCCCGGCTGGCCCCGGCGGCAAGCACCAGGGAAAGGCGGGCCCGCTGACCGGGCTTGAGGGTGAGTTTTCGTCTGGAACTGAGAACAGGATCCAGGACATAGCCCTGGGTGTTGCCGAGTTCCCGCACCGCCCCCAGGGGACGGGCCATGGTTCGGCCACGTCCGATAAATCGGGCCCGGTCGGTTTCAAACTGCCAGTGGCCTTCCTCCGCCCCATCGTTTCCCCTCTGTTCGAGCATCAGGCCATGGGCAAGGTGGAGCGGCGCCTCGTCTTCGCTGCGCAGGCGGCGATGGGCGAGCAGGATCTGCTCCTCGGGCAGGGCCTCGGTCTCGATGAACAGCTTGTTGAACGCCGGATGCTGGCGGTCGGCCTTATGGGACGCCATGGAGAGCTCCACATAGCTGGTCAGGTTGAGGATACGGGTGCGCGATGAACGATTGATCAAGGTGATGCGGCGCACCTCGACATCGTCTTCGGGCGAGACGACGACCTCGGTTTCGGTGTGAATCTTGTCATCAACACGATGATAAACCGCCCGATCCAGGGTGAAATCCACCGAGTAGCCGGCAACCGGGCCGCCCACCGGCTGGGGGGTGACGGACCAGAGCCGATCGGCCTCCACCTCATGGATATAGCAGAAGGTCCCCATGCCATCGCAGGTTAAATCGGCCCGCCAGCGGGTCAGTTCCTGGCCGTCCCACTGACTGTAGCCGCCGCCGCTGTTGGTCAGCATCAGTCCATAGCGGCCGTTGGAAAGGAGCAGGGTCACAGGGACGGTGGTATCGGGGGTGAGACAGGTGCTGCTGATCGGGACCACCGATTCGTCACTCAGCAATTGCGGCTCGACTTGTCGGGTGGAGATCAGGTACAGGGGCGGCAGATTGGGGATGCGCTCCTGGAGCAGGGCCTCAAAGGCCCGCACCCGTGGGTCGCTGTGGAAACGGCGGGGGAAAGGGTTGCCGTGGAGGAAGTTGGTCAGGGCGAGAAAGGCCATGCCCTGATGATGGGCCATATAGGCCTCGATGACCACCCCCCGTTTGCGGCGCTGATTGCTGCTGTCGCGCTGGGGCTGGCGGCTGAAATCCATGGCCTCGAAATAGCCGTAATCGCCGAGCAGGCCAAGGTCGGAGAGTCGTTTCAGATTTATCACGGTCTCCCTGGGGGCCAGATTCAGGGCCAGGAGAGTGGCATAGGGCGCCACCACCAGCTGTTCTTCAATCCCCCGCTTCAGACCCAGCTCGGGTACGCCGAAGGCCTTGTATTGATAGGTCTTGTTGAGATCAAGGTCGGCATAGGCGGACTCGGAAATACCCCAGGGGACATGATGGGTGCGGCCATAGGCGATCTGGACGGTCACCGCCTCCCGCGCCGATTTATCCAGCAGCGAGTTGCCGTACGAGTGCTGGAACAGGAGCGGCATCAGGTACTCGAACATGGTCCCGGTCCAGCTCAGGAGCACCCGTTGTCGACCGATGGCGCCGTAGGGCCGGCTCATGGAAAACCAGTGCTCGAGGGGAACATCGCCCCGGGCGATGGCGACGAAACTGCCCAGTCTGGCCTCACTGGCAAGGAGATCATAGCTGGACTGGTCAAGGGTGGCGGTGGAGACATTGTAGCCGATGGCGAACAATTTGCGTTTGGGGGCATAGAGAAACTGCATGTTCATCCCCGCCGAAAGGGTCTGGATCTCGCGGGTCAGCTGCTCGATCATCCCCAGGGTTTCGCCTGCCAGCCATCGCGCTGTGGCAAAGGCGGCCAGCAGCCGGTCGATCCAGACGAGCAGGGTGGTGGCGATGGGGATTGAGGATTCCTTCAGGGCAGTCAGAATGAGGATGGACGAGACCTCGCCCTGTGCCAGCGAGGCAAGGGTGGGCGACTGCGAAAGATCGTGGTGGATGGCAAGCTGGATCGGGTGACCCAGCGGCTCCAGCTCTTCTTCTGTCTTTTCCGCAAGAATTTCAATCCAGCTCAGGTATCGGTCACTGCTTTCATCCCAGGCCAACCGCTGCCGGGCCAGCTCCGCAACCCAGGGCATGCCGCCTGCCACTGCCACCAGCTCCGCCACCGGGGCATGCAGGCGCCGTTGCAGGGCAAGCCGTTCGACAAGGCTTGAGGGCGGGGCATTGCAATCCAGAATCAACTGGTCGAGCAGGGAATGGCAAAAGTTGGCCACCCCCTGCCTGGTCACGGTCTGTTTGAGGACAAGACCGGTATCTGCCAGGCCGGTGAAGGCCCGGTCATGGAGGATGGGCTGCCGGGTCAGTTCGTCCAGCCCCTGCTCCAGGGTCCAGAGGGCGCCCAGCAGGTTGCCGCTGTCCACGGTGGAGACATAGCGGGGTTCCAGCGGAGTCAGGGTTTTGATGTCATACCAGTTGAGCAGATGACCCTGATGGCGATGCAGGCGGCCAATGGTGGCCATGGTGCGGCCCAGATTTTCGATGGTCTGGTCGATGGTCTGGTAGCCGCAATCATGGGCACCCAGGGTGCTGGTCAGCCAGAGGCCGATATTGGTGGGGCTGGTGCGCATGGCCAGGCTGCAATTATGGGCAACCTGATAATTATCGGGGGGCAGCCAGGAGCTGCCCTCATTCACAAATGTGGAAAAATAGGACCAGGTGCGGCGGGCGATCTGTCTGAGAAGAAGGCGATCCTCCTCCGGCAGGGGATACTCGCGCAAGCTCAGGGCCGGACGGAGATTGAGCAGCCACCCCAGCAGGGGCGCGCTCATCCAGAGCAGGAGCCAGGGCAGGGCCTGGGGCAGGCTCTGCGGCTGGAAGCTCCAGATTGCGGCGGTGGCCGCCAGACTGAAGCAACTGCTCAGGGTCAGCCCGGCGACAAAGAAAAACTGCTGCCGGGACTTGCGACCGGAAACAACCTGGGTTCTCCACTCCAGCAGCCCGCGGTGCGAGATGGCCCGGCGGTACCAGACGCGGAGGATGGCACCCAGACTCACCGCCGCCTGGTGCGGCATCAGGGAGGCATCGGCGCTGGCCCGCAGAAGGTCGTGGAAGACCTTGGACAGTTCAAAATATTTCAAGCCCTTACGGCTGGTGGCCATGGTCAGGGGCTGGGCCAGGGGATGAAAAAGGAGCTGGATCCCCACCACGGCCGAGGCCAGTCCGCCGACGCGCGGCGAAATCAGCCAGGCGCTGAGGAGCAGGGCCAGGCTGGTGGCGGGCAGCAGGCTGCGGCGCAGGTTATCAAGGATCTTCCAGCGGTTGAGCAGGGAGAGGGGATTGGCTTGGGTATCAGCGCCGCCATTGGCGGTGGGGACACGGCCAAAAATCCAGGCCGCGATCTGCCAGTCGCCGCGAATCCAGCGATGGGCCCGTTTGCTGTAACTCTGGTAGCCCTGAGGGAAGTCATCGAAAAGCTCGATGTCGCTGGCCAGGCCCACCCGGACATAGGCCCCTTCGATCAGGTCATGGCTTAAAATCCTCTCTTCCGGGAAGCGTCCTGACAGCACCCGGCTGAAGGCGCGCACATCATAGATCCCCTTGCCGTGATAGGTGCCTTCACCGCTGAGATCCTGATAGACATCGGACACCGCCTGGGAATAGGGATCAATGCCCACCGCGTCGGCAAAAAGGCGGCTGAACAGCGACACGCTGGTGCTCGCCAGGGTCGGGCTGACCCGGGGCTGGATCAGGGTGTACCCGGCTGTGACCCGGCCGGTGCCATCGAAGCGGGGCTGATTGAGGGGATGGGCCAGGGTTTCGATCATCCTCCGGGCGGTGGAGTTGGGCAACTGGGTGTCGCTGTCCAGGGTGATGATGAAACGCACATCCGCCAGCCGCTCCCCATCCCCCACCACCACCAGGCCGGGGACCTGCTCCGGGCGGGTGCCGTCGATGAGGCGGTTGAGTTCTTCCAGTTTACCCCGTTTGCGTTCCCAGCCGATGAAATGCTGTTCGGACTCGCACCAGACACGATCGCGATGGAAAAGGAGGAATCGTTCGTCGCCATGGCGCACGTTGAGTTCTGCCACGCAGTCGCGGGCGATCTGGAGCAGCCCGCTGTCTTCGGGGAGGGAGAGGCTCTGGGCATCGGTATAGTCGGCGAAGAGGGAAAAGAGCAGGTTGTCTTCCTTGTTGGCGAGAAAGCGGATTTCCAGTTTCTCCACCTCATCCCGGATGGCCTCGCCACTCACCAGCATCATCGGCACCACCACCAGGGTGCGGAAGGCGTCGGGAATCCCCGACTCCTCAAAATCCATCTTGGCCAGGGCCCGGGTCGGCAGCAGGCGGGTGATCAGGTAATTGACCATTTCCATTGCCAGCTGGCTGACCGGAATCAACAGGAGCAGTCCCAGGCCCAGACCAGCGAGGGGCGAGGACGGGAACCCCAGGGGCAAGAGGGTGAGGAGCATCCCCACCAGCAGGGTGGTGATGGTGCCGATACTCAGGAGATAGATGCTGCTGTGATGGCGGAAAATCCATTGCAGCAGACGATGGCTCAGGGTCTCGCGGCAGTCCAGCAGCCGGGCCAGGGCCACCCTTCCTTCTCCCACCAGCCAGGCCCCGACATGATTCCGGTACTCCTCGCCCTCTGAGATCCCTCCAGCCTCGGTGGCCAGGATATTCACCCGCTCCGCGACCTCCACTTCGGTGCGCGCTGACCCCTTGGCGAGCTCTTCAATGGCCCGGCGGCACTGATCGCGGGTGGCAAAATCCATGTGCGGATAGACTCCGGCAGGATCAAGGCGCAGCAACTGCTCCACCCGGCTCGTCTGCTCGAAGATCTCCCGCCAGTCCAGCAGGCCGAGCTGGCGCAGGCTGGTGAAGGCGTTGCCGCAGGATAACTGCTCCCTGGTTTGGCGGTTTTGTTCCTGGAGATTGAGGTCGTAGATGGGAATCTTGAGGGTTCGCTCCAGCCAGCTCTGCACCTGACTGAGGGCCGTTGCCTCGTCGTAGAGCTGGCCCACCAGTTGAACCCCGAAATAGGCACTGGGCTGGGGTCCCGTCCGGGCAAGTTCCGCGAGGATGGAAAAGAGTTGATTGGGGTCGCGGCGGCTGGCAGCAATCAACCGGTTGGCCCAGAAGCCGGCGAGCTGACGTTCACGCAGGTCGTCCAGGGCAATCACCGCCAGGCTCTGAATGCTTTCGATGAGGGCCAGCCGCATCATCTGGGGCAGTGCCCAGAGTTCGCCGCTGGTCAGGGTGCGGGCCGATTGATAGACCTCGATAAAGGCCAGGATATTTTCCCGATCCAGGCGCATCTCGGTATGGGCGACGAGATCTTTGGCGAGACCATAGATGCAGGGCAGCCCGTAATAGGGATTGGTGGAGAGGAGGGGTAACTGCTGGTAAAAATGACGCGGCAGGTTGAGAAGAATATCGCGGACGTTGCCTTCCAGGACATATTCGTTATCAAGAATCCAGTCCGCCGCTGCCGTGTTTTTTTGTTCGAGATTGCTGGCAACGGTGAGATCGGCGCAGACCTGACGGACCCATTTTCGCGACTGTTTGAGACGAGCCAGCAGTTCGCTGGTGTGTTGCTGGGCGGGATCCACCCGCTCCTCCCTGGCGTGGCGCCGGGTATGTTCGAGAATCTCCGACGGGGAGAGCATGACCGTGGTCGGCCGTTCCTGCCCGCGTCGGTCAAGCCGGGGATAGAGGACGAACAGGGCGGGAGGGGTATCCCCGATTTCCCGGAGCAGGATCACCGGAACCTGCAAAGACGACACCGGAGCCCGCAGGATAAGGACGTATTCCCCGGGCAGGAGCCAGCGGCAATGATCCCGGATATCATCGGGATCGGCATTCTGCAAAAGACGACGAAACCAGAGGAGGGCCAGCACCAGGCCGATGGCGGCACCGGCGGCAATCACCCCCCGGGATGTGGCAGCACTCCACAGGGGGAACAATTTCAGCACCAGGAGGATAAAAGGCGCCAATCCCGCGATCACTCCGAACAGGCAGACCGCCAGGGCTACCTTGATCGGAAGCCGCTGAATAAAGAGACTGCCGGTATGGACAGTTCCGTCGGCATCCTTCGAGGCAAGGGCGGCGCGGTGGAAACCATGCTCACTGAGTTTTTGGAGTGCCTTCCGAGCCTGGTCCTGTTGTGCGAAATACCCGATGAGAATGCCAACGCCCACTCTTTCGTCCTTGGTTCACTCAATTTTCAGGGTACCCGGCAATGATGAATTTCACGTGCCGGTAAAAACCCGGAGAAGGAACATTGGGAAGCAGTTCCGGATGCATTGATGACCTCCCTGCAAGTTTCCAGGCAGTCAGATCAGATATCGCCTTTGTGGAGAACATTTTTGTTTTGCACGGCCTGTGCCATCTGTTCGGAGATATCAAGAAAGGAATCCACATCGAGGCTGGCCTGGCCGACCATAAGTCCCGCGAGTTCCGGCAGACCGATGTAGTCTTTCACATTCTCAGGTTCCAGGGAACCACCATAGACAACCGCTTTGCCATAAAGATTGCGGGCAAGGGAGCGGGCGGTTTCAGCAGCCTTTATGGGCGGTTCGGGAACCCTGCTGGTGGTGGCCTCCATCGGACCAAAGGCAATAATCATCTCCTTGCCGTCGTTGTCATTGAGGGGCAGGATCTGAGATGCGGCGTAGGGGAGATCCACGCACATAATGGGAATCAGGCCGGCGTCCATCGCTTCCCCCATCTTTCTGGTAATATCAGCCTCTGTTTCATGGAAATAAACCCGTCGTTCCCAGTGACCAAGGATCACATAATCAGCAAAATACTTGACCATGTCGGCGGCCACCGCCCCGGTATAGGAACCCTTGGGAAAGGGGGAAATATCCTGGGCGGCAAGGGACACATTTTCCAGACCCATGGTCTTTATGGTGTGGGAGAGGGAGGGCAGGCTGATAAAGGAGGGGGCGATAATAATGGTCAGCCCCTGCACCGGACGATACCGCTTGGCAAAAACATCAAACCAGCGCTGCGCCTCTTCAATCCCTTTGTTGCACTTCCAGTTGGCAATCAGATAGTTGTTCATTTTTTTATTCCTTCTTGGGCTCTTGTGAATAAATCAGGACACTGTAGGGGCCAATGGCAACCTTTGCCTGCCAGGGAAGCCCGTCCCAGTTCCCTGCCTCGGCCAGGACATCGGTACTGGGATGATTGCTCAAATCACCATTGTACCCCTGCCAGTCGCTGTTCAGCCGGAGCCGCCAGGTTCCCGGGGCCGGAAAACCGATACGGTAGCCGTCCTGCTGTTCATGGAGAAAATTGACCACGACCACGACATCATCCCCCGGCCCACCCTGATCCCAGCGGTGGAAGGCGAGAACCTTGCGCCCTTCGTTGAGATGATACACCTGGGTGGACTGCCCGCAGAGACCGCGAGTCAAGCCCGCGCGGTTCCGGCGCAACCGGATAAGATCTCGATAGAAGAGGACAATGCCGCGAAACTCATCGCGCTGATCCCAATCAAGGGGTACCGTATCGCGAAACCACCCTCCCTCGAGGAATTCCTGTCCCTGAAAGATCATGGGAATTCCGGGAGCGGTGAAAACCATGGCGGCGGCCAGCATGGAGCGTTTTTTGGCATACCAGTCTTTGGGGTCCTGCGGGCTGATCTCCTGGGGCACCCGGGCCTTGCCGTTGGCCACCTCGTCGTGGGATTCACTGTAGATGACCCGGTCGAAGGCATCATCATTATAGCGGTAGCAGATGGCGTCACGGATGGCGACAAGGGAGCGCTCCTGATCATCGGGGGTGATCACCGCCCGACGGATGGGGTGGACAAACATGGCGTCCCACTGCGAGCCGAACCCGGCACCACCGGCACCCACATCCCTGGTGAGCCACCTGTTGTTCTGCAGATCCTCGGCAATGGTGATCCGGCCCGGAAATTTCTGCGCGACCTGCTCGTTGATCCACTGGAGCAGGCTCCAGCCATCGGGCAGATCATGGGCGTCGGCGCCATCAATGGTGCGGATAAATTGGGTGCAGTCGAAACGAATACCGTCAACGTGATACTCCTCCAGCCACATCAGGACGTTATCGAGGAGATATTGACGAACCTCGCCCCGTCCGTAATCGGGACGGGTTTCCCCCCACGGTGTCCTGGCCCGGTCATCGTTGTAGAAATAGATGCCGCCGCGATTGTTCTCGCTCCAGCCGTCAAACTGCCAAAGATCCAGATCATCCGGGCCCAGGTGGTTGTACACAACATCGAGAATCACTGCGATTCCCTCCTGGTGGGCACGCCTGACAAACTGTTTGAAGGCGAGCGGGCCGCCGTAGGCACGCTCCACGGAGAAGATCTGGGCGGGATTGTAACCCCATGACCGCTCTCCGGCAAACTCCCCCACCGGCATGATCTGGATCGCGTTGATTCCCAGTTTTTTCAGATGTCCGAGACGGGCCGCCACCTTGGAAAACTTCCCAGGATGATTGGCATCATCCTGGTCGTTGAAGGTTCCCACATGGAGCTCATAGATGACCAGTTCGTTCCATGGCGCCAGTTGAAAATCATCCCCCTGCCAGTCAAAGTCCGGATCGTGAACCATGGCGTTGCCCACGGAGCTGCTCACTTCACGGGCATAGGGGTCCAGGCGGCTGAACTCGCCATCGGGGGTGGAGAGGAGAAATCGATACTGATCACCGATAGTGGCCTCGGCCACAGTGACATACCAGCAACCATTCTCCTCAGCCTGCATGGCAGCCCTGGTCCCATCCCAGTCGTTGAACGACCCGATAACGGAAACCTTCCGGGCATGGGGTGCCCATACCCGGAAGGCAACGCCCTGCGGGTGAGGTGTCGACCCCATACCTTTGATTCTCATTGCATCTCCCATGATTGATGGCCTCGACGAACCGAAATAAAGGGGATACCAGCCTTGCAGATTCTTTCATTTTCAAGACAGGAAGATATTCTGCAAGGCACTCCATAACTGACGCTGAAGACCTGATGCGGAAGCTCACCGGCCGCCATGGCACGGAACAGTGTCAGTGGCCAGGGGGCAGAGAGCACCGGTTCAGGGAGTTCAGCCCTTTTTCTGTCCCAGAACCAGCAAGGCAATGCCACCCACGAGGGCAATCACCCCCACAATGGGCGGTAAGGGCAGCGTTTTTCTGGTCTCTGCCGTCACTTGCAGGGCGCCGAGATCAACGACCTTTTCTTTTGAGGTGTAGGTGATTCCCTGATAGCCAAAGGCCACCAGGCCCAGGGCAATAAGCAGAATGGCAAGAATTGTGGTTGTTCTCATATGATTCTCCCTGGGCAGGATTTACCTGCCATCTCTTCCATGGTGGTTTTTCTCTTCTCCTGAATTCCTTTCCTGCGGCCGGAATCCCCGCTGCCCATCATCCATGGCACGATTTTTTGGTTCCGTCCGAGGATTTAGCCGTTGATCACCTTCCCGAAATTGCCGGGGCTGCTGATTTATTTCGCGGTGCCGGCCCGGCTGCTGAATGGTCTCTCGCTGCGGTCGGGGTTGTGGACGATGGAAACCTTCAACGTCCCAGGACTTATGTTTCTCCCAGTACCTGCTCTTTTTCCATGCCTGCCAGTTCTGCTGGACATGGTGCTGGGGGATATGCTGGTAATTCCATTGATGCCCGCGCCAGCGATGCTCACGATAGTCCCTTCTCCAGTTTGAGGGGATCGAGGCATAAAATGAAGGGATATGGGAATAATGGCTCCAGCCCGAACGATAATCGCGTGAGCGATACCAGCGTCCTTGCCAGGGACGCCACCACCAGCCATCGGAGAAGAATATCTCCTCTTCCATGGCAGGGACGACATAGACATTCGTCTCCGGCAGCACGACCATCTCCGGCGGCCCCGCAAACAGCATGGGTTGCGGCGAAGAGATATGAATCCCCACAGCCACATCCGCCTTCACCGGCAGCGGAGCCAGAAATACAAGCGCTAAGAGCATGGTCCGGAAGAGTATTCTGTTCATTGTGTCAATTCCATAAGCTGCCTTTTTTTGTTTTCCTTAGGTATGGACCGGATCAGCGGTCTAACCGCGATTTTTGTACTGGTGCCAATAGCGGAAAACTTCTTTGACCATCACCACCCCCATGGTCAGGTTGCTCAACGTGCTCCGCAAGCCGAGGAAGAAACCCTCCAACTCGATATGGACCAAGCGGCGGCGCAGATCACAACACACCATCAGGTTGTTTTTTCTCTTCTGGATGTTCCTTAATTTCTGGTCGAGAAACATTGCATATCCTTTTTCAGTTCAGCCAGACTCTGGTCAAAGGCCAGCGGTTTTTGCTCAAGATGGCGGCACAGGACCATAAACACGACCACCCCCGCCAGGATGCTCACCGCTGCCGCCAGGGCAAGTCCGAGCAGACGCCATTCCGGGGGTAAGACGGAGAGCCCGGCCAGAACCAGCAGCAGGAGCCCGAGGAGGGAGAAGACCACCGCCATGCAGGCCAGAAGTAATGCCTGAACTAAATGAATTTTAGCCTCGCGCAGCTCCAGGGCCAGAAGCTCAAGACGGTCCTGGAGGATCTGGACGACCACCCCGCTGAACCGGCCGGCAAACCCTGTGAATCCCGAAAAAAGTAATTGTTTCGTCTCCATGCTATTTCCTGGCCATAAACCAGCCCATAAGCAGCCCGCCGATAAAAGTACCGCCGATGGCGTAGTATGGTTTCACATGGATAAACTCATCGGCAGCCTGAACCTTGTCGAGAATTTTGGTTTCAATCTCGGCAAAGTCGGCCGGGCATGAGTCCAGACGTTCCTTGAGGGCAGCCCGGGCAGCTTTTATCCCGTTGTCAAGCTCTCCCGACGTGGCATCCACGAGGGCATGGGCATGATTCATGATGGCCTGCAATTCCTCTCTCATTGATTTTGAAATCTCTTCTGTTGTCATGCCGGGTAATCTCCTTGAAGTGTTGAGTTCCTTAGTTTCTTACAGATTCTATTCTTGTTTTTTTTGCAAGAATAGAATCTGCGAAAAGCTCGTATCCCGTTCATCGGGGTTA
>JACDZJ010000224.1_pt1 | contig 22630 bp, 16 predicted proteins | sample 7365721 | NCBI WGS metagenome assembly JACDZJ01 (sample SAMN15143480, study PRJNA637477) | pond metagenome | biome: freshwater wetland ecosystem [ENVO:00000243]; feature: pond [ENVO:00000033]; material: pond water [ENVO:00002228]; isolation source: pond water containing pink berries ... | reverse complement strand
GGGGGTGACCAAAGAGCCCCTGCCCCGTCTGGTGCAGGCATTAATCGCTGGAAAACTGAAAGAGGTCATCAATCATGTGTGAAGCAAGCGCGTACCTGAGTAAAGACGGCGAAGAACAACTGCTTATGGAATCAGTGGACATCATTGAGCCCCAGGGCGAGAATGTCTTCCGCCTGGTGGGGATCTTTGGAGATCAGAAGATCATCCATGCCCGCATCAAGCTGATGAACCTGGTGGATCACCGGATTATCTTTGAAGAATAGGGTACCGGCCCCAAGAGAAAATGCGTTTTCCTGCAAGGCATACTTTTTTGGTGCAGGTGTATTGCACATTGAGCGAAGAGTCTGCGCTGCAAGCGCAACACACGAAGATTGAGCAAAGAAATTAGTTATGTAAAGTTGTCTGGACTTCTTCAGGACACCATTTTTTGCTTATAAAGTTTTGAAATTACTGAAGTAATTTTTTCAAGGTAAGCCCGTTATATATATTTGGGATTGAAATCCCTGGTAGTTATAATCTTTAAGCCACGAAGGCTTTGATTCTGTCTAATTCGAACAGAACCAAGGCCTTCGTGGCTTTTTTTTTGTCCTGGCACTGTACCTGAGCGAAACCTGAACGTTAGGGAGACAACCATGCTTCTACCCCTTGATCTCGCAATCCTGGCCTGGAAAGAGAGTTATGTGAGTCCGGAGCTGGCAATTGGCTGGCGAATTGGTCGTTACGCCCATGAATTTTTTGATGGATTGGAGCAAGTACGGATTGCCGCCATCGGGCATGATTCTACCATTGCTGCCCTGCAGCGTCAGGCCCGCTACCCGGAACCTGGTCTGGTGACAAAACCGTTGGGGAGTCGGCCCTGGGATATGCTTTTTTATCACGAGCCCACTGCCACCGCCCTCAAGGTCGTTTGTATCAGAAACCAAATTTTTCCGGCGCAGGCACTGCGGTCACTGGAAGAATGTTTGAAATCTGGCAATCTCGACGTCAGGCTGCACTATCAGGTAGGCGTAAACGCTATGGTGCAAAACATCATCAACGCGGACATTATGCGCCTTTGCTCTCTGACCCAGATTCGCTGTCGGCGACTGATTACAACTGAAGGTCACTCTATGTCTGCGTGTCCTTGGTGCCGACAGGCAGGTTCCGCCATTCGGCTCGATTTGGATGGCCGTATCTGCTGCCCTGAGTGTGCCGGTTTGGAACCATCGTGGCATAGTCTTGCCTCGGGAGAGGTATGATCAAGCCTGGTGGTCCTTGCTGGGATATCAAGGAAAAGCTCGGCAAATTGGTACAAGACCCAGCAGTTCCCCTTGATGAGAAACGCCGAAGTCCAAAATGACTAGAATTTGCAATATTCAACTGCATGATAAAGCCTTCAAAATGCACTGCGAGAAAAATGATTCCATTCCGTTTTTGGTTCATCATTCAGGCTCTGCTATTGCTGACTGTCCCGTCTGAAACAGCTTCTGCTGGAGAAGAAAAAACCAGTAATGAGGGCGTAGTCTTGAGTGAGGTGGTGATCACTGCTGAAAAAATTGAGGAGTACGTCAAAAATCATCCCCAGGATATCAAGGTCGTGCAGCGTCAAGAGATTGTCGAGCGGAATTTATCCAGCATGGAAGAAATACTCAAAATCATGCCCGGGGTGGAGGTGTACAGCTCATCGGGGATCGGGTCACGTATTTCCATTCGTGGATCAGGACGTTCGAGTGGTGTCCTTGTGCTGCTAAATGGAAGGCCGCTCAACTCCAATCAGTACGGCAGTCAGGACTTGAGCTCCATTCCGGTCGATATCATTGAATCGGTTTCTCTGTTCAAACCGCCCGTGCCGGTGTGGCTTGGGCCTGGAGGCAGCGATGGCGCCATCAATATTGTCACCCGATCGCCGGAAAAGAAAGAGGACAAGCAGAAAATCAGCTCCAACGCCAAAATCGGCGGCGGCTCTTATGGCTTGGCTGAGGGCAGCCTGAGTCAGCAATTACCCCTTTTCGATGGTAACGCTCTGGTGTCGGCCACAGGCAAGCATCGGGATGGAAAGCGGGAAAACAGCGATAGAACGGACGGGTCTCTGGCAATGAACTGGAACCGGGGAGGCAGTGACGGCAGCAGCTATGATGTTAATGGTCGCTACTATCAGGCCGAATTCGGTTCACCCGGCCCCACTGACAATCTCACACCCGAAGCACGGCAGGACTATAAAAAGTTCTCGTTGGACACAAAATATAAAGGAGCGCTCTGCGAAATCGGCTCCCTTGATGCAACCCTTTATACTGATTTTACTTCCCTGGATGATCATGCTCAGTCCGGTGTTCTTTCCACCGTCGATGATCGAAAAGTTGGGGTTAAGGCCGATACAACCTGGTCGGAGGATGGTGGTGGTGCAGATTTGCGGGTGGGGGTGCTCTCTGAATGGGATGCTTATGACCAGAGTCTGGCCGGTGATCAGCACCGCTTCCGCAATGGAGTCAACAGTCAGTATGATCGCCGTTTTGGTGATTTTACCCCGACTTTTGGTCTGCGTGGTGATCTGACCAATGACTTTGGGTTCAATCCCGGTCTTCTCACCGGGGTCGGCTGGGCAGTCTCAAAGATGGTTCTTTGCAAGATTAAAGGCGGCTATGCCGTCAATGTCCCCACTTTTGAGCAGCTCTACCAGTCAACCCACGGCTCCATCGACCAGACCAGAGGCAATCCCGATCTTGAGGAGGAACGGGTCTGGTCTTATGACCTTGGGATCGAGTACACCTTTGCCAAAAACCGGTTGCTCCAGATGACCATTTTTAGATCCGACACCTCAGATCTGATCACCTATCAACGGGGCGCTGATCTGATTTATCGGCCGACAAATCTGGACAGCGCCGTGCGTCAAGGGGTGGAGTTCATCGGAAAGTATCTTTGGGATGTCGGTTTGGGCTCTGAAACATCACTCACCGTTCAGGATTCGGAGAATCGGGATACCGGCAAAAAACTCCCCTACACCCCATCGATCAAACTGAAGGAAACCTTGCGCTATACCCTCTCCGAATACAAGACCCGGCTGGAAGGCAGCATTCGCTACGAAGGCAGTCGTTATAGTCAGATGGAGAATCTCTTGACCCAGAGGCTGGATGACTTTGTCGTCGTCGACACGAAGCTGATCCAACCCTTTAAGCTGGCCGGGATGTCCCCTGACGGTTACCTGAAGGTGGATAATCTCTTCGATACGGCCTACGAAAACCATATAGGCTACCCCAATGAAGGAATTGTGTGTTCCGTCGGGGTGCAGATGAAATTCTAAACCAGCAGAGGTTTGAGTGAAATTTTGGAAGGAAGGGAAGAGAGGAGATATCCTGAATCATACATCTAAAAAAGGAGAAGCGGATCGTTATGAATGTTTTACGAACAGAGAAAAAAGTATTGCTGGCGGCATGCGTCATCGGATTGGTGAATCCGCTTAACGCCATTGCCGGGGATACTGATGTGAACAGAGAGGCAGTCAGTCGTCTTGAGCCAGTGGTTGTTACCGCCACCAGAACTGAGAAGACAGTTACCAATGCCCCGGGCAGCATCTCCGTGGTGACCAGACAGGATATTCAAGATCGTAATATCAAAAGTCTCGACGAAACACTGAACACGACTGTCGGCGTTTACGTCGACAGTAAGGGCAAGGGCCTGATGGGAACCACATCTTCAGTCTCCATGCGAGGTTTGAGCTACGACAAGCGAGTGCTGTTCCTGCTCGATGGCATGCCATTAAACGACGGCTATACGGGCGGAGTCACTTATCAATTGCAGTCGATAGAGAATATAGAGCAGATTGAGGTAGTAAAAGGGGTCGGGTCCAGTCTTTACGGGGGGAACGCCATGGGTGGGGTTGTCAACATCCTCACCCGGATGCCGAAAAAGCAGGAGATAATTCTGAAAACCGGCTACGGATCTGCCTGGGAACGGGGGGATGGCCTGGATGATCTGTCCAAGGTTTATTTTTCCTATGGCGATAAGGTGTATGATAAACTGAGTTTCCTCGGTAGTTACGAATATAAAGAGACCAACGGCTATGCCACCGGTTTAAATATCCAGAGCAGAAATCCGGCCACAAGCGGACTCAGCGGCGCAATACCGACCACCGATACGACCGGTGCAAGGCGCTACTGGATTGGTGACAGTGGTGATAACACCTGGAGGGATGACCAGCTCACCTTGAAAGGGGCTTTGGATCTATCCACGCAGACGAAGACAGGCGTAACATTTATGCGCAGTCGTTATAAATACGAGTACGAAGATCCCCACAGCTATTTACGGAATGCAGCTGGTAACCAGGTTTGGAGTTATGGTACGGGCACCTCCATAGTGCGGGAAAATACCTTCCTTGCAGGGGATGGCGAAAAGATACAGAATATTTACAATGCCAATTTTGAGACCGAATTTTCCAAAGTACTGGCCAAGATGACCCTTGGTTATCTTGATGTCGAGAAAAACTGGTACGTCACCAAGGGAAGTACGGCATCCACCACCAGGGCCGGTGGCCCAGGTGTGCTCAGCGAAACACCGGGGTCAACCGTTTCCGGGGATCTGCAATTCACCATTCCAGCCGGGGAAATTCAGCTTGTGACTGTGGGAGGGGGCTATCGTGCGAACGAGGCAGACAATCAGGAGCATAACCTTACCAACTGGCATGATGAGGATTCGACGGGTGCCCTGACATACGAGGCCGGAGGCAAAGACCGTACCTACTCCTTTTATCTTCAGGACGAAATTGCCATCCTCAATAACCTGACCGCCTACCTTGGAGCCCGCGAAGACTGGTGGAAAGGCTTCGATGGTTATGCGAACAGTGTCGGCGCGGTTGGATATCCAAAAACGTTTGCCAGCAAGGACGATTCTGCCTTTAGTCCCAAGGCCGCATTGGTCTACAAGCCCCTTGATGCGACCACCCTCAGAACCTCCCTTGGCAAGGCCTTCCGGGCCCCAAGTGTTTATGACCTCTACCGGACCTGGGTTTCATCCACCGGAGTTACCTATAATGCTAACCCTGACCTCACCCCTGAAACGGTCACCTCCTGGGAAGCCGGGGTTGAGCAGGGCCTGTGGCCAAGGATGAAGGTCAAAGCTACATATTTTGAAAATGAGATGAAGGACATGATCTATGCAAAAACGATCAGTAGCACCAGGCAGGATAAGATCAATGCCGGCAAGGCCAGCAGCCAAGGGGTGGAACTGGAGGCCGAACAGGGTTTTGACTGTGGCCTGACCCTCTTTACCAACTATACCTACACCGAATCAGAGATGCTGGAAAATGCGGCTCAACCGAGTTCTGTGGGCAAAGAATTACTCCAGGTCCCTAAACAGATGTTCAACGCCGGTGCCCGATACAATGACGGCCCATACTCGGGATCGCTTATCGGACGGTATGTGAGCAAAAGGTACGGCAATGATACCAACACCGATATTGTCAGCGGTGTTTACACTTCTTATGACCCCTATACTGTCGTTGATGCCAAGGTCTCTTACCAGGTCAACAAATCAGCCAAGGTCTCGTGGTCGGTGGATAATCTTTTTGACGAAGACTACTACGGCTATTATCCAGGCACAGGACGTTCTTTTTTCTGTGAACTCACCCTTACGTTTTAGTGACTTACAGAATATTTTCTTGCTTTTTACGAGAAAATATTCTGCGAAAGGCACTTATCCCGTTCATCGGGGTCAGGAATCATGCGACGACTTTTTTTTATTCTGTTCTTGATGATGCACACGGTGGTCCATGCCGGGACCACCGTGACCTACACCGACCGGCTGAACCGCACCGTCGACATCCCGGTGCCGGTTGAGCGTGTGGTCTTCCTGCAGATGTATGAACTTTTGCCGGCCATGGATGTCTGGGACAAGGTGGTGGGTGTGGCAAGCTATGTTTACGGCGTTGACATTATTCGGCAGGCCAAGCCGGACATCGAGAGCTATCCGTCGGTGGGCAGCGGCTCGAATGTCAATGTCGAGGCGGTCATGCAGTTGAAACCCGACCTGGTGATCACCTGGGCCTGGGATCCGGCGCCCATTCGTTTCATGGAGGAAAAGGGAATCCGGGTCATCGCTGTCTATCCTGAGAGTATTGCTGAGCTCTTCAAAGTCATGCAGCTGCTCGGTCAGGTGTTTCAGCGGGAGGACAGGATAAAAACAGTCACGGATGAGATGGAATCATTATTTTCAATGATCCGGGAGCGGGTGAGTAAAAGACCGGAGAAAGATAAAAGGACGATGCTCTATCTGGGAGGAAAATCAAACTCGGTATCCTGTGCCCGTGGCATTAATCATGAAATCATGACCATGATCGGTGGAGTCAATCTTGCCGGTTCCATTCAGCAGCAGAGCACCCAGGTTTCTCTGGAACAAATCGTGATCTGGAATCCGGAGGTGATCTTCATCTGGCCCAGTGCCGGTTATTCCGAACAGGATATTCTCAACAATCCCCAGTGGCGGCACATCCGTGCTGTTCGGGACGGGCGAGTCTATAAGCTGCCCAAGGAGAGCACCTGGTCGCCGCGCATAGCCCTGGCCGCCCTATGGATGGCAAAAAAAGCTTACCCGGAAGAGTATCATGACATTGATTACGCTGCTGTAGCGGACAGCTTTTATCGGAAGATCTTCCATATTTCCTACAAGCCAAAGGCCACCCCTTGAAAAACAAATTAACCCTGTATGCGCTCATTCTTCTCTCTCCTTTTTTAATGGCTTGGTGCGCCATGTTTATCGGCGCCTACCAGATCTCGCCACTCCTGGTGCTCAAGTGTCTGGTCAACGAAATTATTCCCCTTTCCGGGATGACGGATTTGCCCGAGAGGGGAATCATCCTTGACATCCGTCTGCCCCGGGTTTTGCTGGCAGGTATTGTCGGTATTGCCCTTTCCGGTTCCGGGGTGACCCTGCAGGGGGTCTTCCGCAACCCCCTGGTCGATCCTTTTATTTTAGGTCTTTCCGCCGGGGCGGCCTTTGGCTGCGCGGTGTCGATTGGATTTTTCCCCGCCGTGCCGATTCAGGTTTCAGCCTTTGTTTTCTCAATCGCATCAGTACTCCTGGCCTATAACATAGCCAAGTGTCAAGGGGAGGTCTCCCGCCTGCCGCTGATTCTGTCCGGAGTAATTATTTCCGCCTTTTTCTCGGCGCTGACTTCCATTATTAAATTTCTGGTTGATCCGCATAAACTGCAGAACATCGTTTTTTGGCTGATGGGCAGTTTTTCCCTGGCGGACTGGCGCACCATCTCATTCACCGGTATCGGCATTTTGCTTGCCCTCTGCCCTGTCTATCTGATGCGCTGGCGTCTTAATGTGATCAGCATGGGAGATGACGAGGCCAAGCTCCTGGGTGTCAATGTCCGACGTGACCGCTTGATCTTCGTGGTCGCCTCGACACTGGCGGTGAGCCTCGCGGTTTCGGTCTCCGGCATTATAGGCTGGGTCGGACTGATGGTTCCCCATCTGGTTCGGATGATGACTGGGCCCGATCATAAAACCCTGGTGCCCCTCAGCATGGCAGCCGGTGCCACGTTCATGATCTTTGCCGACACCATGGCTAGAAGCTTGACCACCTATGATATCCCGGTGGGAATCATTACAGCGTTGAGCGGCGCTCCCTTCTTTGTCTATCTCATGAAAAAAGGCGGCAGGGAGAGTTGGGGAAAATGATCACCATCAATGACGTCCAATTTCGCCACCCTCATGCCACGAATGCGGTCTTAAAGGGGATCAATCTGAGTGCCAAACGCGGCCAGTTGACCACCATCCTTGGGCCTAACGGTTGCGGCAAGTCCACCTTGTTCAAGTGCATTGCCGGTCTCTGGAAACCTGAGCGGGGAGAGATTGCCTTCGGCGGGAAAAGCATTCTCAACTACAGCCATCAGCAGCGGGCCAGACTTATTGCAGTGGTTCCCCAGGATCACGAGCCACCCTTTCCCTATTCAGTCATCGATGCGGTGCTTATGGGTAGGGCCGCCCATATCGGTTTGTTTTCAGCTCCTTCGGAAATCGATGTGCAGGCAGCGGAAAAGGCCATTGAGGAGGTAGGCATCGGTCATCTGCGTGACAAGATCTATACCAAGATCAGCGGCGGCGAGAGGCAGATGGTTCTCGTTGCTCGCGCCCTGGCCCAAAATGCCCCTGCCATGCTTTTTGACGAACCCACCTCGCATCTGGACTTTCGCAATCAGGTGCTGGTGTTACGCAAAATCAGAGAGATTGTGGCTGAACGGCAGGTGACGGCGGTGCTGACCATCCATGATCCCAACGCAGCCATGCTCTTTTCGGACAGTGTGGTGCTCATCAATGGAGGCCGAGTGGTGGCTCAAGGTCCGCCACATGAGGTTATCACTGAGGAGAGCCTGCATGCTGTTTACGGCATCGAGGTGGTGATCGGTCGGGTCAATGGAGCCACGGTTGTCAGTCCCCACCTTCATGCAAGATTGGGAGGCGTGCAGTGATTTCGGCGTCAGGTCTGATCAAGCGGTATGGCCCGGCGGACAATCGCTGTACGGTGGTTGACGGAGTCTCCTTTCATCTTGCGCCGGGAACTGTTTTCGGTCTGCTTGGACCCAACGGAGCCGGCAAGTCAACCATCATCAGGATGCTGACCACCCTGTCCCGGCCTGACGCCGGGCAATGCCTCATAGACGGTATTGATGTGGCCGCACAGCCAATGGAGATCAAAAAACGTATCGGTGTGGTGCCGCAGGAGAACAATCTCGATCGGGAACTGAGCGCCCGTGAAAACCTGATGATTTATGGAATGCTGCATCGGGTCGTTCATTTGCCGGAAAGAATCAGCGCGGCCCTGGAGGTCGTAAGTCTCTGGGAAAAAAGAGATACCGTCGTCAGTCACTTTTCCGGTGGCATGCAACGTCGGCTGCTCATCGCCCGCGCCTTGTTAACTGAACCCACCGTCCTCTTTCTCGATGAACCGACCATCGGCCTGGATCCTCAGATCCGCCGACAGCTTTGGGATGTGATTCGAAAAAGCCGGCGAGCCGGTCGCACGGTGATGCTGACCACCCATTACATCGAAGAGGCGGAGGCTCTCTGCGATATGATCGGCATTGTTGTCGCAGGAAGGATGATCGCCCTGGACAGTCCGGAAAATCTCAGGAAAATCATCGGAGAGTATGTCATTGATTTCCCTGACGAGTACGGTAATCAGATCCAGATCATATGCCGTACTCGGGAAGAGGCCCATGAAAAAGCCAGGGCATTGCCCAATGGCGTTACCATCCGCCGGTCCAATCTGGAGGATGTCTTTATCAATCTTACCGGCGAGAAGATAGAATGAACGGCTGGTATCCGATCTTTCTGCGCGAGATGCTGCTTTTCAAGCGGAAGCTCTTCAAGCTTGGCTATCTCTTCTCGGCCATGGTGGTGCCGGTGATTTATCTGATCACCTTCGGTCTTGGAGTGGGGCGCTCCATGCCCATTGAGGGTACCGATTATATAACATTTCTGATCCCGGGCCTGGTGGCCATGAGCTCGATGACCAACTCCTACACCTGGGTGGCCAGCGCCCTTAATCTTAATCGTCTCTATTTCAAGACCTTTCAGGTGCTGGTTCAGGCGCCGATTAATCCCTTTGCCATCATGATTGGCGAGGTTCTGGCCGGGATGACCAAAGGGCTCTTCGCTTCCATCCTGATCATCACCGTTGGTTTACTGGTCGCACCGCAATTCCATCTTTCCTGGCTGCCGGCTCTGACCCTGATACTGAACTGTTTCCTCTTTGCCTGCCTGGGGGTGATTGTCGGCATGATCACCAAGTCGCATGAGGATACCTCCACTTACAATAACTTTTTGATCATGCCGATGTCGTTTTTCAGCGGCACATTTTTTCCGGTGAGCCGGATGCCGGAGTTCCTCCAAAAGCTCATTGCCATCTTTCCTCTGACCCACACCAACATTCTGATCCGTAAGAGTGCCATGGACAGTCAGGGGCTTTTGGCCCTGGCAGTTCTCATTGCCTATGCCATTGTCTTTTTTTTCTTTGGTTCACGGCTGATTCGAAAATATTCGGAATAAGTTGCGAGCCATCATTGGATATTAAAAAATAATTAAAGGAAACGGTATGTTATCAAAGAAAATAAAGATTGTCTCCATCATGTGGAATTCTTATCTGCCCACCTTTCTCAGCGCCATACAACAGGATGGAGAGATTGAGTTGACCCTGTTTTCCAATAAGGAGATTGAAAACGATGGCGACCGGCTGGAGGCCTTTATCGCTGCGGCGAAGAAGGCGGATATCCTCTTTTTTTACCGGACTTCCGATGGTTTCTGGGCGGAAATCGATGCCCGACTTGACGAAATCGGAGCAGGAAAAACCATCATCACCACCTCCTTTGATCCGGCAGAATGGGGGCGGTTCGCCACCGTTGATCTTGCCGTCTGTGCCGCAGCCTATGGCTATCTTGCCGAGGGTGGGGTTGAAAACGCCCGGCGCCTCCTGGGCTTCCTGGCCCATCAGCACAATCCGGATATTCCTGTAGAAGCCCCAGTGCCATTGCCCTGGCAGGGAATCTATCATCCACCGACGCCAGAGGTCTATGACTCTGTTGAGGCTTATCGAGAGGTGCATCCAGCGTCCCATACCGCCACCGTTGGGCTGCTTTTTTCCCGCCATACCTTTACCAATACCGACGGTGCCCTTGAGTTGGCATTAATTGAGGCCCTTGCAAGCCAAGGCCTTGATGTCCTGCCGGTCTTTTCCCATGGAACCAGCGATGGGGAGTCCGGTTCTCTGGGGCCGATTGAGACGGCTAAACAATTTTTTATCGGCCAGGACGGTAAGCCGCGAATCGCGGCGCTGATTAATCTCCATTATTTTTTCCTGGGCCGTGAGGCGAAAAGTGATACCTCGGAGACCGGGGTGGCGGCGCAGAGTGTGGCCTTCTTTAAGTCTCTGAATGTACCGGTTTTCAAGCCGGTGGTCTCATACAGTAAGTCCATCGCTGAATGGGAAGAAGATCCTCAGGGGCTTGTCACAGAGGTAAGCTTCGGCATCGCCATGCCCGAATTCGAAGGCCATATCGAACCGATTATCATCGCCTGCAGCAAAAAACTTACCGATGAGCGAACCGATACCTCGTATGAACTGCGGGAGGTGATCAGTGATCGGGTTGAGCATATCGCCGAACGGGTGGCCCGTTATGTGGGGCTTTCGGCCAAGCCGGTGGCCGAGCGAAGGGCAGTCTTTGTCTTCCACAAAAATGAATGTGCCGGCCTGGAGGCGAGTATTGGCGGGGCAGCCGGGCTTGATTCCGGAGAATCTGTGGTGCGGATCATGCGCCGCATGGAACAGGCAGGTTATCATCTGGATGGCATTCCGGAATCAGGTGAGGCCTTGATGCAGACCATCATGGACAAGAAGGCCATTGCCGAATTTCGCTGGACCACGGTGGATGAGATTGTTAAAAAAGGCGGTCATCTGGCCCTGCTTGACAATGACCTCTATCTGGATTGGTATAAGGCTCTGCCCGAAAAAACCAGGGCCGATCTGGTGTTGGCCTGGGGGGAGCCTCCAGGTACGGAGATGAACGGGGTGCCGCCGGCAATGATCTTCGACGGCAAGATTGTTATCACCGGGCTGAACTTCGGCAATGTCAATGTGATCATGCAGCCCAAGCGAGGCTGTGCCGGAGCTCGATGTGACGGTCAGGTCTGCAAGATCCTGCACGACCCGGACATCCCGCCCCCGCACCAATATTTAGCCACCTATCGCTACATGGACAAGGTTTTCGGTGCCGATGTGATCATCCATGTCGGCACCCACGGCAATCTGGAATGGATGCCGGGCAAAGGGGCCGGGTTATCCAATGCCTGCTGGCCGGACATCGCCATGGGCACCATTCCCCATCTTTATATCTACAACGCCGATAACCCGGCCGAGGGGGTGATTGCCAAACGCCGCAGTTACGCCACCCTTGTGGACCATCTGCAGGCAGTGATGAGCACTTCCGACACCTATGGTGAATTGGAAAATCTTGAAGAACTTCTGGAAGAGCACCATCGGGCCGCCATCCTTGATCCGGCTCGGGCTCATCAGTTGGAGCACTTGATTCGTGAGGCCATGGATAAGGGCCATTTGACGGACGAGGTCGAGGCAAAAGGCCCTGCAACTTTTGACGAGGTGGTAACCCTTTGCCACGAAGCCATCTCGCGGATCAAAAATAGCCAGACCAGGATCGGCATGCATGTCTTCGGCGATATCCCTGCGCCGGCAGGAGCGGGAAAGGGAGAGGAACGGGCCGAGACCATTAACACGATTCTCCGATTCGACAGCAACAATGAGCTCAACAGCAGGCGTCTGATCTTCGATCTCTGGGGTGAGGACATTCTACGCGCCCTGGAGTCTCCTGGCGCCAGGGGAAAATTTGGTCAGATCTATGGCGACCTGCTGTTTTCCGCCGACCGGCAGGCCATGGAATTGATAGGGGGACTGCTCTCCGGGAAAACGCGGGCCAATCTCTTTTCTGATCTTGCCGGTAATTGTCAGGATCCAGCCGGGGTTCGCAATCGTTTTGACCGTTTTGCCAATTTAGTTGAAGAAATCGATCAGCGGATCAGCGCATCCACCGAAATTGAATCCTTACTGAACGCTATGAACGGTGGCCATGTCCCGGCTGGTCCATCCGGATATCTTTCCCGAGGGCGCTACGATATCCTGCCCACCGGTCGCAATTTCTATAATGTCGATCCCACCCGTATTCCTACCAAGGCTGCCTGGCGGGTAGGGGTGCGGCTGGCCGAGGCCCTCATTGCCCGTCATCAGAAAGATGAAGGCCGCTGCCCGGAGACTGTGGGTATGGTCTGGATGGCCTCGGATATTATGCGGGCCGATGGCGAACAGATTGGTCAAATCCTCCATCTTTTGGGCGTGCGTCCTAAATGGAAGGCTAACGGCCAGGTCGATGGGATCGAGGTTGTCCCGGCAGCTGAACTGGGCAGGCCTCGTATTGATCTCAATATCCGGGTGTCAGGGATTACTCGTGACTGCTTTCCCGATTCGGTCAGGTATGTCGATCAGGCGGTGCAAGCCGTCGCCATGCTTGATGAAAAACCGGAGGACAATCTCATTCGCAAACACATCGTCGAACAGGCCCAGGCTCAGCAGGCGGAGCTTGCAGACCCTGAAGAATTCCGTAAGCTCTCCTATCGGATTTTTTGCGCCCAACCTGGCGTTTACAAGGCCGGGGTGAATCTTGCGGTTTATGCCTCAGCCTGGAAGACCGAGGCCGATCTTTCAGATATCTATCTGTTCTGGAATGGCTATGCCTATGGTGGTGGGGCCGGAGATGCCTCTTATGGTGTTCAGGCCCATAAAGAACTGGTGGAAAATCTCCGGCGGGTGGAGGTAACTTTTGACAAGCATATCTCTGATGAAGGCGATTTCCTCAACTGTTGCGGCTATTTCAGCAACTACGGTGGTATGACTGTTGCCGCCAAGACCTTGTCCGGTAAAAAACCCCGTACCTATTACGGCGATACCCGTGACCCGGCCCAGATCGGAGTCACGGATTTTGCCGATGAGATGCGGCGGGTGGTGCGGGCCAAGCTCCTCAATCCAAAATATATTGAGGGGATGCGGGAGCATGGATATAAAGGAGCGGGCGATCTTTCCAAGCGCATTGGCAGGGTTTATGGATTTGCGGCCACCACCGGCGAGGTTGACGACTGGATCTTCGACGAGATCAGCGAGACATTTGTGCTGAACAAGGAGATGCGTGAGTGGTTCCAGAAGGTTAACCCCTGGGCGCTGGAAGAGATCGGACGACGTCTGCTTGAGGCACAGAGCCGTGAGATCTGGAAACCCGACCAGGAACTCTTGGATCGCTTGAAGGACGCTTATCTTGAAGTGGAGGGTTCCATTGAGGACACCATGGGCGAGGTCACCGGCGAGTTTCAGGGTGGCAGCGTTGACATTATGACCCCTGATGATGTTGGAGCGTGGAAGGCGGAGATGGGTAAGATATTGGATGGTCTGGGGATCAAGAAATGAGCGGTAAGACGTTATATCCCTTTTCGGCCATTATTGGTCAGGAGGAACTGAAGCTTTCCTTGATCCTGATTGCCATCAATCCAGGCGTTGGCGGGGTGTTGATCCGGGGAGAAAAAGGTACCGCCAAGTCAACGGCGGTTCGAGCTCTGGTGGCTCTGCTGCCTGTCATTGAGACCCTTGCCGGCTGTCTCTTTTCCCTCGCTCCGGAAGAGGCTGGAGAGCGTTGCAAAGATTGCCGATTGTGTGACCGGAAGGGGGGTGTGGTCAGTCGGCAGGTCAGGGTTATTACCCTCCCTTTGAATGCCACTGAGGACCGGGTCATAGGTGGCGTAGACTTTGAAAAGACCACCCAACACGGGAAACGGACGGTCCAACCAGGGCTCCTGGCCCAGGCCCATCGGGGTATCCTCTATGTTGATGAGGTGAATCTGCTGGATGATCATCTGGTGGATGTCATACTGGCGGCGGCAGCAGCCGGAAAAAACCGGATCGAGCGGGAAGGGGTTTCCTTTTCCCATCCATCCCGATTCATCCTGGTGGGAACCATGAATCCGGAGGAGGGTGATCTGCGTCCTCAGTTTCTGGATCGTTTTGGTATCTGTGTTGAGGTGAAGGCTGAGACTGATCGGGAAATGCGGGTAGCGACCATGGAACAGAGAGAACTCTTTGATACAGAACCATCGCTCTTTATTGAAAGATATGCCGAAGTAACGGCTATGCTGGCGCAAAAGATTGTCGGAGCCCGGAATCGTCTGCCCCGAGTGTTCATTTCTGGTCGTCAACGGGCCCTGATCAGCGAACTCTGTACCGGGGCCATGGTGGCTGGGCACCGGGCTGATCTGATTATAGAACAGGCTGCAAGAGCCTTAGCCGCGTTCTCGGAGAGGCTTGAGGTGGAGGATGCGGATATTCTCCGGGTGGCCCCTCTGGTCCTGCGCCATCGTCGGAGGGAGCAGGCGCCCCCTCCTCCTCCCCCCAAAGAGAAGGAGCATGACCATCGGCATGACGAAGATCCTCCCGAAGAAGAGCAGGAGGAAGAAGAACAGCAGAATCAGGAGAACCCTGAAGAGCAACAGCCACCCCCTGATTCAAGCCTTGATCAGGAAGATGGTGAAGACGATGCCGACGGCAATGGAGGCAACCCCGATGAGAGTCGGGAACCAACCGAGCCGGTAAGCCCCAATGCGCTTGAGGCGGTCTTTGAGGTGGGATCCACTTTCAAAATCAAGCCTTTTAGCGCGCCGAAAGATCGGGTCTTCCGGCGTGGTTCGGGACGGAGGTCACGGAGCAGAGTCAGCGGCCTGCAGGGCCGCTATGTCAAGAGTACCATGGCTCGGGGGACAAAGGATGTGGCTCTGGACGCGACGCTCAGGGCCGCAGCCCCACATCAGCGGAGCCGGCAAGGACAGGGGAGCTGTGCCATCGCTATCCGGCCCGAGGATATCCGGGAGAAGGTTCGGGAGCGGCGGATTGGTAATTTTCTTCTTTTTGTGGTGGATGCCAGTGGTTCCATGGGGGCCCGAGGCCGGATGACCGCCACCAAAGGAGCGATCATGTCGCTTTTGCTTGATGCCTATCAAAAGCGGGACAAGGTGGCGATGATCTCCTTTAATAAGACTGAGGCCCGTCTTAATTTGCCGCCAACCTCGTCCATTGATATGGCCGCTCGTCTCCTTGCTGAGATGCCGGTTGGGGGGCGAACGCCTTTGAATCATGCGCTTGTTAAAGCCGATGAGGTACTGCGTGGCCAGCTGGTGAGGGATCCCACCTCACGGCCCATCGTTGTGATTATCACCGATGGCCGTTCAAATGTGGCATTGGGTGTCGCTAAGCCCATGGATGAGTGCCTGGAATTGGCTAGGCGCCTGGCCCGTGAAGAACGGATTCGCTTTATCCTGGTGGACACCGAGGAGCAGAGCCTGATCCGTTTTGGTTTGGCTGTAAAAATTGCTGAGGCTCTGAATGCCCGCTATTTTCAGACAGCCGATTTAAAGGCCGATACATTGATCGACATTATGAAGGCTGAAGTTTGAAAGCAAGGGGCTGATCACTGACGCCCGGAGGAATATTGAGACCCTTGTCTCAAGTTTTTCGACGCTTTTCCTTCAGCCTCCAATCTGAAATTAATTTTAATCTGGAGAACAACACCCCATGAGTTGTCAAACAATTTACCCCTTTGTTGCCATTGTCGGTCAGGAACAAATGAAGCTGTCCCTGTATCTGAACCTTATCAATCCCACCCTCTCCGGAGTGTTGATCCGCGGTGAAAAGGGCACAGCTAAATCGACGGCAGTTCGTGCCTTGGCAGATATCCTGCCAAAAATTGAGGTAGTGAAAGACTGTCCCTTCCAACTGGCTCCGGGGGATGGCCTGAATCTCTGTCGGGACTGTTTTCATGTCAATTGCCGGGAGCGGCGGATCACCGGGCAACAGGTCGAGGCAGTATGTCGCCATATCAAGGTGGTAGAATTGCCGGTGGGGGCCACTGAAGATCGGGTGGTGGGCACCATGGATTTGGAACATGCCATCCGCAAGGGTGAAAAGCGCATTGAGCCAGGCCTGTTAGCCTCCGCCCATCGGGGTATCCTCTACGTCGATGAGGTTAATTTGTTGGATGATCATGTGGTGGATGTGCTGCTCGACGCTGCTGCCATGGGGGTCAGTACCATCGAACGGGAAGGCATTTCGTTTTCCCATCCGTCCCGTTTTGTTCTGGTGGGGACGATGAACCCCGAGGAGGGGGAGCTCCGACCGCAGCTCCTGGATCGTTTTGGCCTCTCAGTCCGGGTTGAGGGTATAGCAGATCGCGACTCCCGGGTGACGGTTATGGAGCGGCGGGTGGCCTTTGATGAATCTCCGGAAACCTTTGCTTCTTTGTGGAAAGACCCTTCCCGGGAACTGGTGGATAGGATTGAGGCAGCTCGTCGTCTTTATCCTGAGGTAACGATTAGTCGGGAAGAATTGTACACCATCGCTGATTTCTGTCTTAATGTCGGGGTCGATGGTCATCGGGGTGACATCATCATGATGAAGGCGGCCAAGACCCTTGCTGCTTTTGATGATCGCAGGCAGGTGCGGAGAAGTGACGTGGAGGAGGCGGCAGAACTGGCCCTGCCCCACCGGATGCGCAGGCAGCCGTTGATGGAGATCGGAGATAACGTTAAAAAAATCAAGGAAATGCAACGATGATAAGCGTTACCGACCTGACCCGAAAATTTGGTGCCAAGGCGGCCTTGTCCGGGGTCTCTTTTTCAGTGGGTGCAAAAGAGATTTATGCCTATCTTGGACCTAACGGTGCCGGCAAGACCACTACCATCCGCATTCTCACCAGCCTGACCCGAAGGGATGGCGGCATGGTGCGGCTAAATTCTTTTGATATCGAGAAGAATCCCCTTGAGGCCAAATCACAGTTCGGCCTGGTGCCCCAGCAGACGAATCTGGATAGCGATCTCTCGGTGGAAGAGAATTTGTTGATCCATGGTCTTTTGCACCATATGGACAGAAAGACAATCCGCAGAAAGATTGAAGAACTGCTCGACTATATGGAGCTCAGCGATCGGCGGCAATCCCTGATCAAAACCCTGTCCGGCGGGTTAAAACGGAGACTGTTAATATCCAGAGCCTTGCTGCACAGCCCTCGAATCCTCTTCATGGATGAGCCGACGGTGGGCCTGGATCCGGCCATCCGCCGGAGTATTTGGGGGTTTATTAAAAAAATCAGAAATGACGGGGCAACGATCTTTCTGACCACCCATTATATTGAGGAGGCGGAATTCCTGGCTGACCATGTTGCCTTTCTCGATGCCGGCAAGATCGTGGCCGAGGACAGCCCGGCTAACTTGGTATCTGGTATCGGTCAGTGGGCGGTGGATTATCTTGATGATAATCGCCTGCAGACTGCCTTTTTCAACTCCCGTGAAAAGGCTGGGAGCTATGTCCTGAACCGGGCCAACGGTTGCACTGTCAGACGGGTAAATCTGGAAGACGCCTTTATTGCCATGACCGGGAGAAAAATATCATGACCCGTGGCTGGACCGCTGTTTATTTACGAGAGATATTGATTTTAAAGCGCCGACTGGCCAAGCTCCTTCCAACCTGGTCGGTATCCCCCCTCCTCTACCTGATCGCCTTTGGCTATGCCGTTGGCCGACATGTGGAAGTGGGCAGTCACAGTTATCTGGAGTTCCTCCTACCGGGTCTTACGGCCATGGCCAGTATGACCCAAGCGTACGCGGTTGCAAGCGAAATCAACATTGCCCGGTTTTACTGGCATATCTTTGATGAGTTTCAAACAGCGCCAATCAGCAACCTGGCCTATGTCATGGGAGAGGTCTTGGCCGGAATGACCAGGGCTTTCCTTGCCAGCCTGGTGATCCTTGTCCTCGGCGCCTGCTTTGGGGTGGTACTGTTTTATGGACCCATGTTCTGGATTGCCCTGCTTCTCAACAGCTTTGTCTTTGCTTCGCTGGCGGTGGGATGCGCCATGCATGTCAAGTCCCATGCCGACCAGACTCTTTTGACCAACTTTATTATTACCCCGATGGCCTTTCTGGGAGGGACTTTTTTCCCGTTATCGCATCTGCCCGACTGGGGCCAGATGCTTCTGGGGCTGCTGCCTCTTACCCATGCCTCCCATGCGGTTCGGGCGGCAGCATTTCAAGAACCGGTTCAGAGCATTGATTTTCTGGTGCTGATTGGTGCCGGGGGGCTCTGCTTCCTTTTTGCCATCCTGTCGGTGAACCGGGCCAAGGCATAAAGGGAGGTGTTATGGCGAGAGAGGAATGCGGGACTAAAGGGGGCCTTCATCGGTATTGTCAACGCGAGAGAAAAGTGCTTTCAAGTAAGAGCATTGGTTTTTTTGTCTTTCATTGCCTTAAAAGATATGTCCTATGATTGAAACAAGAAGCAAAAAGTACCTTGGAGAGCGGGCATAGTGTCCGCTCATTATTCAACTCAGCGGGAGGATCGAGCTATGGATGGAAAAAACCCACATAAACATGAGCACGCCCATGATCATCATCATGAACATGGGCATCCGCATACGCATGATGATGGTAAAATGCATGAACACCCCCATGGACATGACCATGCCCATGGGCACAGTCATGTTCACGACCATGAACAATGTGGAAGCCATGAGCATGAACATCCTGAGCATACAAAGGAGGAGCACAGTCATGATCATAGTGGTCATGACGAAGAAAAACACGATCACAATCACTCCGGATAGTTTGGAAAGAGTCGTTATCATGACTGAATAATCTGGAAAAAGCTGGTCTCTCCGGCAAGTTGTTCGCTGCCATGGCACAATTCGTTTCCGATATGTGCCCACAATAGACTGGGGCAGATCAACATGGCCAGGAAGCTGAGTTTTCGTTAGAAACAGCTTGACTACTCATGCAGAAATTTGTTTATATCGGTCATTCAGCTGATTACAGAAGTAATCGAACAGGTGGAAGAAAGTACTCAGGATTGAGGTTTTCAGAACTGATTTCCCCATAAAAACAGCCGTCTGTCATTCAAGCCACGAAGGCTTTTGTGTTCCCTGGAGGAACCAAAGGTCTTCGTGGCTTTTTTTTGCCATAACGAAATCCACCAGTTTTATGGTCCGAGCGGATCAACGCAGTCCCATCAAAACTGGCACAAGGCCTGGTTGACTTCAAGAAGGACACAGGGATGACTTTCATCACCAGACAAGGAGCAAAGGATGAAGTTTCAAGGAAAAGGAGTGTTACCAGGGTGTTTTCTTGCCGCCATGCTGTTCCATTCATCGCTCGGTGTCAGTCCAGCTGGAGCCGGTGCCGAGAAAGCGGCGCAAGATCCTCAGGCCGTACCGGAACAGGCAGCGACGCCGAAAAATATCTCAGAGATCGTGGTCTCGGCTGACAGGATCATCACCCCGATCATGCAGGCCAGTGAAACGGTGTATACCGGCAGTGAAATAACCGCCAAAGGCATAGAAATTCAAGGGCCCAGGGCGGACACCAGTGTTTCCAACGCCCTCAACCTGCTCCCCGGGATCAATGTGGAAAGTGCGGACAGCAACGGGCTGGCGGCGGAAATGGGCAATGTTCGTGTTCGTGGCATCCGAGGTTCTCTGGGCTCCCTCACCGTGGAAGGCGTTCCCAACTATGGCGGCAACCCCATCGGCCCCCGCGACTATCTCTATGATCTGGAGAACATGCAGGGGCTCTCCGTGTATAAGGGGGCGGTGCCCGGAGATATCGGCACCGGCATCGGTTCGCGGGGTGGCGCCATAAATCTGAAACCGGACTGGCCCCACCAGGAGACTGGACTGCTTTTCAAGCAGGTGCTTGGTTCAAACGACTACACCCGCACCTTTGCCCGCTTTGATTCAGGCGAAATTCCAGAGGTCAGCACCCGTATTTCCGGCTCCTATTCCTACACCGATGCCGAAAAATGGCGCGGCCCCGGTGATCTTGGCCCTCGCAAGAATGCCAATATCGGGGTGGACCAATCCCTGGGGCAACGACTCAACGCCAGGCTCTGGGTGAACCATAATGATCTTGACCAACATCTCTACCGGGCTCTCAGTTATGCCGAAATTCAGAACCTGTCTGCCAACTACAGCAAGGATTTTAACCCGACCCGAACCGGTATCGCCGCCAAAGATAAAGATTTTTACGATTACAACCGGGGCAGTTATCAAAATGATGATCAGCTCGCCATCCTCACCCTGCGGGCCACCGATAGCCTCAATTTTTCCCTGAAACCCTACCATTCCAAGGAAGATACCGAGATCCTTCAAGGTGTGACCACCAACGGCGGCATGGTGCAGAAACGGCTGAGGGATATAGACCGAACCGGTGTCATCGGCGAAGGAACTCTTGATCTCTCTGGAATCAAGACAACCTTGGGACATCATTACGAAAGCTCGGACATGGATATCTCCACCGAGAATTACGCCATCACCGGTTCAACTCTTTCCTATCGCGGCATGGGGGTCATGGGCACCAGCGGCACCACCTATCTGAACAGCCCCTATCTGAAGCTCGCTGGAGGGCATGGCCCCTTTGACTGGCAGGCCGGGCTGAAATACTTCCTCTTTGAAGACGCGGCCAGCGACGGCTTCATCACCGGTCCCGGCCCCGGCTATGCCCCGGTACGGGCCACCGATCTTGACCGGGAGGCCCAGGATTATGACATCTGGCTGCCCACCCTGGCCGCCGGCTATGATATCAACGAAGAGCTTCAGGCCCATACAAGTTACGGGCGAACCTTTATCCGACCCTATTCCTATCTGCCCTTAGTCTCTCTCTACAATGCCAACCGACCCGCCTTCCAGAAGGCGGGAGTCAATCTCCAGCAGATGTTTGACGGCTATGGCATCGAACAGTCCGATACCGTTGATCTGGGCTTGCGGTATACCAGCGGCCCATTTGATATTGATTCCACCATTTATTACGGCAAGCACAAGGATCTGCTCACCACCATCTACGACCCCCGGGTCAAATTGAACTATCAGCAGAATATCGGCGAGGCCACCGGTTACGGGCTTGATGTGGAGATAAATACCACCCTCACCGACACCCTTACGATCTTTGTCAATCCTTCCTGGACCATCATGACCTATGATGGGGATCTGTCATACGCGGGAGCACAATTGGACACCGATGGAAATCAAGTGGTGGACACTCCCGAGTGGCTGGTCAAAACAGGTCTCATCTATCATCCCGGCAACCTTGAGGTCATCCCCATGGTTCGTTTTCAGGGCAAACGGTACAGTGATGCCGAAAACAAGGGTGAAGTGGGTTCCAATGCCATCGCAGATCTTCGCTTAACCTATACCTTGAACGGGATAATGAAATCAAAAGCCCTGAAAATCGCCCTTGACTTAACCAACCTCTTCGATAAAGAGTATGTTTCCGTGATCAACGCCTCCGATGATACCAGAGACGGGGTTGCCACATACTATCAGGGGGCGCCCTTCGCGGCCATGTTGAGCGCCACACTGGAATTCTAACCTCGATAAACGGGACAGGTTCCTTTCGCAGATTATTTTCGGATAAAAAAACAGGAAACAAAGAACGAGCACCATTTATTCAACATCAGATCAGGAGAACACTCACCATGTGCATGACCACGACCACAACCCCGATGACGACGAAAAACGACTGGGACCGCTGCGTTGAATTCCACGGCCATTCCTGTCCGGGCCTGGCCATTGGCTACCGGGCCTGCCAAGCGGCCCGTGAAAAACTGAACCTGCATTTTTCAAAAGACGAGGAGCTGGTGTGCGTCACCGAAAACGATGCCTGCGGGGTGGACGCGGTGCAGCTCCTCACCGGCTGCACCATGGGCAAGGGAAATCTTATCCTACGACCCGTCGGCAAGATGGCCTTCAGCTTTTTCTGCCGCCAGAGCGGCGGCAAGCTGCGCACCGTCTTTAAGGCGCCTTTTTCGAAAGATATGGATCGCCTGGCCTGGCAGCAGCGTATCCTCAGCGCGCCCCTGGATGAGCTCTTTGATTTCAAGGAACCGGGCTACGAGCCGCCCGCCCAGGCGCGGCTGTTCAATCGCCTGATGTGCGCCAAATGCGGTGAGGGCATGGCCGAGAATACCGGCCGCTTTGAAGATGGTGAGACCGTCTGCCTGGACTGCCACGCGG
>JACDZJ010000223.1_pt1 | contig 22699 bp, 24 predicted proteins | sample 7365721 | NCBI WGS metagenome assembly JACDZJ01 (sample SAMN15143480, study PRJNA637477) | pond metagenome | biome: freshwater wetland ecosystem [ENVO:00000243]; feature: pond [ENVO:00000033]; material: pond water [ENVO:00002228]; isolation source: pond water containing pink berries ... | reverse complement strand
GCAAAGTAACTAATTTTATTTCAATTAATTACAACTTATATAATGTCTAATATATACTACTTATCATTGAAATTTTAAAAATCATCTGATTCTTCAATTATTTGAGTCAATTCCGAGAAGTCCATATTCCATTTTTTTTACTTGTATACCGACAAACAGGCACTAAGTTCTCAAATATTCTAGACGCAACGCTCAGATTTACAATACCTTTATTTCTTAACGGGTTCGCAACTTTGCTTCTATATGTTTAGATAATATTTTTTAGGAGTGAACTCATTATTTGAAAAAATAAATTTTTGTTTTTTTTTAGCATACAAAGAAACTTCGTTATAATTACAGACTGATTTCAAATGTGTTATTTTATTGTTACAAATAGTAACATAAAGTACTATAAATAAAAAAACACCTTATTGAAATTCGAAATTATATTTTATTAAGTACATGCTGAAAATTAGTTAATAATAAATTGTTAAAAATCCAAATAAAGTCTACAAATACCTGCAATTGATTGCAGCATTTCGCATACTGGAACTAATGTTTTATCATTGCATTAGTATTGCAGAAGATTTTTTTGTATCGTGTTGTCAAGGTGTTAAGGTTTGATCAAAAAAAATGAATTACATTAACCACCATTAACATTGATTTCACATCATAACTTGCATCTGGAGATTTTCGTGGGCTTTTTTTATATATGGAGCATAAAAATTGACTTTCAATATTTTTTTGTAAATTTGCAGTTTGTAATTAGCTTTTCGATAGAAAAAATATGCGCATTCTTATTCAACGGGTTACAGAAGCAACGGTAGAAATTGACAAAAAAATAAAGTCAGTCATTCAGACCGGTTTATTGGTACTTGTAGGGATAGAGGATGCTGACACAAAGGATGATTGCGACTGGTTGATTGGAAAAGTATTGAATATACGGATATTCGACGATGAAAAAGGAGTTATGAATCGTTCGGTGATAGATATTGATGGAGAAGTTTTGGTGGTGAGTCAATTTACATTGCACGCCCAAACAAAAAAAGGAAACCGACCATCGTATATCAAAGCTGCAAAACACGAAATTGCTATACCACTTTACAATTATTTTTGTGAACAAGCCAGTAAAAAACTTGGAAAAGAAGTAAAAAAAGGAACCTTTGCCGCTGATATGAAAGTTTCATTGGTCAATAATGGACCAGTTACGATATGGATGGACTCAAAAAACCCCTAATCCCCAACTGATAGCTATAGAAGTTGGAATTTAATATTTAATAAAAATACCCAAAACATGAAAGAATCAGACAATTCTAATAAATCAAAGGCACCTCTTGCTTCCAGTACGGGGGTTGGGAGGCTAGTACTTCATATTCCAAATATAATCACTTGCCTTAACCTGTTTTCTGGTTGTGTAGCCATATTTCTTGCTTTCAAAGGGAATGATCAAGGTGCTTTAATTGCTATTTCGCTATCAGTTGTTTTCGATTTTTTTGATGGTTTTGTAGCCCGAATGTTCAAAGCATACTCACCAATGGGCAAAGAACTTGATTCGTTGGCTGATGTTGTGAGTTTCGGAATGGCACCTGGTGCAATAGTTTTCTCACTTCTATCTGAAACCAATATCAATGAATGGCTTCCATATCTCGCTTTTCTAATTCCTGTTTTTTCTGGACTAAGGCTGGCAAAGTTCAATATTGATGACAGACAATCCGATTCATTTTTAGGACTTCCTGTACCGGCAAATGCCATTTTTTGGTCAGGTATCGTCTATTCTTTTTCGCCATTTTTAGTGAATAATATCTGGATATTACTTTTATTACTGGGATTATTCTGTTTTTTTTTAGTTTCAGAAATTCCAATGTTTGCCTTGAAATTCAAGAATTATAGTTTTAAAAATAATCAAATTCAATACCTATTTTTACTTGTAACTATCGTTTTATTAGCTGTATTTCAACTGAATGCATTTGCACCAATTATTGCTTGGTATATTTTGTTATCAATATTATTAAGTGTACTAAAAAAGAAATCTATATAAAAATTTACTCTGAGAAATTATAATTACAATTTACTTTTATAGCTAACAAAAACCATGCTATCAAATTCCCCTTTACGGGGTTAGAGGTTTTTCATTATGTCAATAAAAATATCCAATCTGACTAAAAAATACGGTAATCAAACCGTTCTAAATAACATCAATATCGAAATAATCGAAGGCGAAGTAGTCGGTTTTCTTGGACCCAATGGTGCAGGTAAAACAACAACTATGAAAATTATGGCTGGAGCATTGAATTATTCTGTGGGTTCGGTAAAAATTTGCGATGTTGAAGTAAGTCAGGACATATTGAAAACTAAAAGTTTTGTAGGATATTTACCTGAACAAAATCCCTTGTATTCAGATATGTATGTAAAGGAATATTTACTTTTTGTGGCGGAAACTTACTGTTTAGGTAAAGAAAAAATTCATAGAGTAAATGAATTGATTGACATAGTTGGCTTACGACCCGAATTTTATAAGAAAATTGGTCAACTATCTAAAGGTTTTCGGCAACGTGTAGGCCTGGCTCAAGCTCTGATTCCAAATCCGAAAGTGCTGATTCTGGACGAACCCACTACCGGACTCGATCCCAACCAATTGGAAGAAATCCGAAGTCTGATTCGGGAAATTGGAAAAGAAAAAACCGTATTGCTGAGTACGCACATTATGCAGGAAATTAAAGCAATATGCAACCGCGTTATAGTTATAAACAAAGGAGAAATTGTGGCCGATTATCCTGACATTTCTAAAATAAAGCTTTTCGATAAAAATAGTTTTCGTTTAGAAGTGGAATTTTTGAATAATGTTTCGGGCAAAGAATTTGAAAAGATAAATGGTATTTTAGATATGAAAATGCTGAATGAAAAACATTTTATCCTGATTACTTCTACCGATATTCGTGCAGATATCTTTGATTTTTCGGTAAAATCAAATAACAAAATTATTACAATCAACAAGATTGAAAGTAGTATGGAAGATGTATTTAGAAGTTTGACAAATTAGCAAAAATTTCAACTTTTCCGAAAATTGAATATCAGGAGAAGCTAGATAAAAACAGTAATGGAAGAAAATTTCGATATAAGAAACAATCAAAACGGCGAAAAAGAGTTCGAGAATGCATTGCGACCATTGACTTTTTCGGATTTTAGCGGACAAAATAAAATTGTCGAAAATCTGAAAATTTTTGTACAAGCTGCTCGCATGCGTACCGAATCGCTCGACCACGTCTTACTTCATGGACCTCCCGGGTTGGGGAAAACCACGCTATCAAATATAATTGCCAACGAGCTGAATGTAGGCTTTAAAATCACATCTGGTCCGGTGCTTGATAAACCAGGCGATTTGGCGGGCTTACTCACCAGCTTGGAAACAAATGATGTGCTTTTTATCGATGAAATTCATCGCTTGAGTCCTATTGTGGAAGAATATTTATATTCGGCAATGGAGGATTATCGCATTGATATTATGATTGATAAAGGACCAAGTGCACGCTCCATTCAACTAGAATTGAATCCATTTACACTTATTGGTGCTACTACTCGAAGCGGTTTGCTTACTTCACCATTGCGTGCTCGTTTTGGCATAAATTGTCACTTCGAATATTATGATATTGAGGTAATTACTACAATTATTAAACGTTCGGCTCGATTGCTTAATGTTGAAATTGGTCTCGAAGCGGCGGTTGAAATTGCCGGACGAAGTCGTGGAACACCACGTATTGCCAACGCATTACTGCGTCGTGTTCGTGATTTTGCTCAGGTTAAAGGTAATGGAAGTATTGACATTGAAATTGCCTGCTATGCGCTCGAATCTTTGAACATTGACAAATATGGATTAGACGAGATTGACAATAAAATTCTTATAACAATTATCGAAAAATTTGGTGGTGGTCCGGTTGGTTTAACAACGATTGCTACTGCGCTTGGCGAAGATGCAGGGACAATTGAAGAAGTATACGAACCATTTCTGATTAAAGAGGGATTTATGAAACGTACTCCGCGAGGTCGCGAAGTAACGGAACTTGCCTATAAACATTTGGGAAAAATTAAGTTGGGAGAAACTGGAACTTTGTTTTAGACCCCACCTAGCCTCCCCAAAGGGGAGGAGAAGTGCAGGAAATAAATGCAAGAAAAACTTGAAACAGTTTATTTTCGAGTGAAATATATAATGTGTTGATTTACATCTGCTATCATGCCAATTGATTGATTTCTACTTTGAAATATCATGATAATCCAAAGTGATGGTTCGAATTTTCATGAAAGAATTTGAAAAAAATTGTGGAATGGAGAAATAATCCCTTAATACTATATTATGACCGAACTTATAACAGTGCGTACTTTTAGTTTATCAACTGAATTTGAGATGGCAAAATCTTATCTTGAATCGTATGAAATTGAATGTTTTGGACAAGATGAACTTATCAACCGCGATTATGTAAACGCAAATGGTGGTATTAAACTTCAAGTACGAACGGAACAAGCCGAAGAAGCTGTAAAAATTCTTATGGAGGCTGGGTATTTGAAACCAGAAGATTTTGAACCTATAGCAGAAATGAAATGGGTAGAAAAAGTATTGAAATTTTTCAATCGGAAATTGACATAAACTCAAATAATAACAGATTAACTAATCAACCAATTTCCAATCAACCATTCCATGGCAGAACAAATGAAAAAATTGGCGAAGGACACCGCCATTTATGGAGTAAGCAGCATTTTAGGGAAATTCCTGAACTGGTTGCTAATGCCATTTTATACATTTTTCTTGGTGGGTGGTCCTGCCGATTATGGAATTGTAACCAATTTATATGCATGGACATCGCTTTTGCTTGTAATGTTGACTTATGGTATGGAAACAGGATTTTTCCGTTTTGCAAATAAAAACAAGGACGATGAGCGAAATGTGTATGGAAATACATTAATTTCAGTTGGTATCACATCAGTTATTTTCATAGTTATTTGTTTTCTTTTTGAGCATCCAATTTCCGGCTTTTTAGGTTATTCTACAAATCCCGAATTTATTACTATGATGGGGGTCACTGTTGCAATTGACGCATTTGCCTGTATTCCTTTTGCGTATTTACGTTACAAAAATCGACCGATCAAGTTTGCTGCATTGAAAATGCTTTACGTGGTTTTTAATATTATTCTAAACATTTTCTTCCTGGTTGTTTGTCCCTGGTTATTGAAAAATGCACCGGAAACAGTTAACTGGTTTTACAATCCCGCTTATGGTGTTGGCTATGTGGTAGTTTCAAATGTTATTGCCACCATTTTTCAAACCTTGTTTTTGATACCAAGTATTTTCGTAGGTAAATTCAACTTTGATTTCAAATTATTGAAACAAATTCTGAAGTATTCGTTTCCGTTGCTTATATTGGGAGTTGCCGGTATCATGAACCAAAATTTGGATAAAATTTTATTCCCTTTTTTAAGAACCGGTGAAATTGGTAAAACTGAACTCGGAATCTACGGTGCAACATCAAAAATAGCAATGGTAATGATGATGTTTACACAAGCTTTCAGGTATGCTTATGAACCGTTTATTTTTGCCCAACATAAGGATAAAAACAGTCTGGCAACTTATGCAGATGCCATGAAGTTTTTCATCATTTTCTCATTGTTGATTTTTCTGGGAATGGTACTTTATATCGATGTTTTTAAACATATCATTCAACGCGATTACTGGAAAGGTTTTGATATTGTGCCAATTGTATTATTTTCTTTTATTTTTCAGGGAATATTTTTCAATCTTTCGCTTTGGTATAAACTTACCGACAAAACCATTTATGGTGCATGGTTTTCCATCTTTGGAACAATTATAATCGTGCAAATGAACGTAATATTTGTACCAACTTACAGTTATATAGGTTGTGCCTGGGCAGCTTTCATTTGTTATTTTGCCGTTATGGTGGTATCATATTATTTTGGTCAAAAATTTATGCCAATTAAATACGACTTGAAAACCATTGGACTTTATACCGGTGTAACCATTTTACTTTACGTATTAAGCTTGTTTATAAAAACTCCTTACCCTATTGTAAACGTAACACTTAAATCAGTTCTAATGCTTGTATTTTTGGTTTTGTTGGTTAAACGTGATTTTCCATTACGCACCATTCCATTAATCAATAAACTTATTAAATAAGTCTGTAAATGATCAAACTGCATATTCTTACGCCGGTTAAAGATTCCTTGGAAACTACCTTGCAAACTATTGACAGCATTATGACCTCCGAATGCAATGTTGATTTCCATTACACCGTTTACAACGATTTTAGTACAAACGAAACTACCACTCAATTGCAATTATATTCCGAAAAACAAGGTTTCACCTTGGTCAATCTCAAAGATATTATTACACATCCTTCTCCCAATTATTTGTTCGTATTACAAACAGCACAGCAAAAAGCAATTACTGAAAATGCTCACCTTTTGATTATTGAGTCCGATGTGGTTGTTGAGAAAGATACAATTCAAAGAATGTACGATTCTGTTTCGACATTCAAAAAAGCAGGAATGATAGCAGCAGTGACAACCGACATAAATCGTAATATTAATTTCCCGTATTTATATGCTCGCAAGTTTGATTCGCGTGTTATTAACACCCGTAAACGACTCAGTTTCTGTTGCACTCTTTTATGTTTAGACTTTTTAATATCTTTCAATTTCAAGGAATTAAACCCCGAAAAAACATGGTATGATGTGTTTATATCACATAAATCAATAGAACTTGGTTTTCAAAATTATTTACTAACTTTGTTGCCTGTGTTGCATTTACCTCATAGTAGCCGACCATGGAAGCATTTGAAATATACGCATCCATTGAAATATTACTGGAATAAATTAACTAAAAAACGCGATAGAATTTAATGACTGTAGCCAAAGAAGATATTGTTAGCATTATTATTCCGGCATACAATGCTGAAATATACTTGGAAGAAACGGTCAATTCGGCTTTAGCATCATCTTATCCGTTTTTAGAAATCGTGATTGTGAACGATGGTTCAACTGATAATACACAACGAGTTATTGAGAAAATTATATTGCAACATCCCCAAGTAAAAGCCTTTCTACAAAAAAATCAGGGAGTATCCGTAGCACGTAATTTTGCCATTGCACAATCAACGGGAAAATACATTCTTCCATTGGATGCCGACGACCTAATTTCCTCTAATTATATTGAAAAAGCCGTTAAGATTTTAAGCCTAAATGAACGCGTAAAAGTGGTTTATGGCAAAGCGGAGTTTTTTGGCACCCGTACCGGTGATTGGAATTTACCAACATTCAGTATCCGTTTATTGGCACGAAAAAACATGATTTATGTAAGTGCCATTTTTCGTAAAACCGATTTCGATAAAACGGGTGGTTATTGTCCTTCAATGCCAAGTTTAGAAGATTGGGATTTGTGGATTTCGATCCTAAAAAATGGTGGCGAGGTGGTTTGTTTGACAGAAAAATGTTTCTTTTACCGCGTTCACGAGAAATCAAGTCGTGTAGCTACTCGTGGATTGAAAAAGAAAATGATTGATATTATTAACGAAAGGCACAAAATATTTATTTACAGAGAGCTAGGTGGCAAACTGCATTACAATCGTACCTGGTCCAGATTTTTTAATTTCTTTATTCATTTTTTTAAAAGAAATAACGGATGAAAGCCTCACTTATAATCTCCATTTACAACAATATAGCTTTTTTAAAAGCCATTTTAGATTCTCTCAGGTTTCAAACTGAAAAAGACTTTGAAATTATTATTTCTGAAGATGGTGAAAATGATATTGTTAAAGAATTTGTAAATCAATATCCGTTTTTGCAGCCATGGCAACACCTAAATCAAAAAGATGAAAGTTGGCGAAAAAATCATGCATTGAATAAGGCCATACGAGCCTCAAAAACAGAATGGTTGATCTTTATAGATGGCGATTGTATTTTACATCCTCACTTTATTGAAATGCATCTTCGATATGCCTCTGAAAAATCAATTCTGGCAGGAAAAAGGGTGAAATTGGATGAGATGATTTCATCTAATATATTGGACCAAAATGATATAATTCTTAATCTGCAAAAACAATTGCTTTCAAAGCTCATTTTTGGGAAAGGAGATATTAAATTCATCGAAGAAGGAATTTATATTTCTCCTGATAGTTGGCTTGGATTCATTCCGAGGAAGAGAATTAATAACAAATTGGTTGGCAGCAATATGTCATTTTCAAAGAAAGCAATTTATGCAATTAATGGATTTGATGAGGATTATATTTTACCTGCAGTGGGCGAAGACTTTGATCTAACCTGGCGTTTTGATTCTGCAGGATATAGACATGTTTCGTTGAGAAATCTAGCGGTTCAATATCACTTATATCACAAGGAAAACTGGGTGAATCAAGATGTAAATAAAGAAATTTGCCGCAAAAAACAAGAATTGAATAATTTCATTTGTAAGAATGGATTAGATAAATTTTAAATAAATACTAATTCCTAACTATGTCAAAACCGGTCAGTTTAATTATTTCATTTTATAATAAAATTGAATTACTAAAGCTTATTTTTGCTGCTTTAGAAATACAAACTTATCGTGATTTTGAAGTCATCATAGCGGATGATGGCTCAAAACCCGAAGTAGTTGAAGAAATAAACCGGTTAAAGTCAAATTACTTTTTTCCAATTAAGCATGTTTGGCACGCAGATAATGGCTGGCAAAAAAATATAATTCTCAATAAAGCCATAGTGTCTACCGAAGGTGAATATATTATTTTTATCGATGGCGATTGTATTCCTCACCGTAGGTTTATTCAAGAACATATTGAAAATCAGAATGAAAATCAAGTAATAGGCGGACGACGCGTGATGTTAACTGACAGAACATCTACATATCTGACTAAGGAAAATATTAAAAATGGACATTTGGGATTAATAATCCTTTTTCCGTTGCTTATTGAAACAGTTTTCCGTAGAAAGGAAACATTTATGGAAAATTTGATTCGGATTAGAAACCCGTTACTACGTAAGTTATTTTTAAAAGATAGACAGAGGTACTTGTTAGGCTGTAATTATTCTATCTGGAAAGCTGATTTGATGAAAGTAAATGGCTTTGACGAACGGTTTGTATATCCTGGAACTGGCGAAGATACTGATTTGGAGGCACGACTGGCAAGAATCGGTATAAAATCAATATCAAAAAAACATTTAGTGACCATATTTCATTTTAATCATGTACATTTCGACTGTAATTATGAACCAAATAAAATACTTTTTGAAGAAAATAATACTAATAACAGGAGTTATACTGACTATGGTATTAAAAAAAACATTATATGAATATCGGGCTTTATAGGTTGATTTATTATTTTGACAGTACAATTTATGTTTATCAATGCATTTAATAACAAATTGTTCCCAAATAGTATAAATTCAATATCTATTGATTAAGATGATATCAATTATTATTTGTTCTCGAATTTCTTTACTACAACAACAATTGGTGAAAAATATTAAAAAACAATAGGCGTTACTTTTGAAATAGTTAGCAATGACAATACAAGAAATCATTATTCTATCTCTTCTGGCTATAATTATGGTTTTAGTCAAAGTATTTATTAATAAGTCTGTTTTGTACATGACAATGTATTTTGTTTTATTTACAATATTGGGGGAGTAGAGTAAAAACATATTTTGAGTAACCAAAAATAGGACTAATGGTGTTGTAGGGAGTGTTATTGTAAATAGTATACTTGTATTATGCTCAAATTATGACACGCATTAACATAATTCAATCTGATAAAGATAATAGTAAAAAAAATGAAAAATAAAATACCGCATGACTATAAAAAAATAACTTGCTCTGTAGTATTGTTAATAGGTGTGTTACTTCGTTTGAAGTGGTAGGTGTTTGAAAACATTAAATTTGATGATAAATTGACCAGATTTTGTGGTTACGACCATGATGTTTCTATTCATACAATCGTAAAGTATATAAAATTTTGTTGTATATGATATTGATATTGATATTGAACATTTTTCATAAGTAATTACGAATAAATTATATTTTTAAAGTTTGATTATTGTTTTAAAAAATTGGAAAAAATTTACCCATATTTCAAAATAAATTACAAAAAATATAACTGTTGAAATTAGTTGTAATTCAATAAAAACATTTAAATAGTTTTTTTTAAAATATGATAAGATCTAGCTTTTCTACTTCAAAGATAATAATTGAAACACATTATAATGCCGATATGATTATATATGAAAAGTTTAAAAATAAAAAAATATTTATTATTCAACAAATAAGTTCAATAAGAAATTATTTAAATAACTATAATTAATATGCTTTCCATTATTGTTTGTTCTCGAAACTCAAAACTCCCAAAGTTATTTATTGAAAGTTTAGAAAAAACTATTGGTGTTGATTTTGAAATTATTTGTATTGATAATTCTGAAAATAAATATTCAATTTTCTCAGCATACAATAAAGGTTTTTTACTAAGCAAATATCCATATTTGTGTTTTGTACACGAAGATGTACTTTTTCACACCCAAAACTGGGGGGAAGTTATAATTAAACATTTACAAGTACCCAAAACTGGTATTATTGGTTTGGCAGGTGGTGATTTAGTTCCGAGAGTTCCTTCAATGTGGTGGGCTTTGAACCCTACTGAAAAAATTATTCAAACTGATATAAATGGGAAAAAACAATCAATAAAAAATTGTTATCCAAAAGATTACAATAAACCAACTCGTTCTGTAGTTTTACTTGACGGAGTGTTTTTGTGTATGAAGAGAGAATTGTTTGATAAAATAAAATTTGACGAAACATTAGAAGGTTTTCATTGTTATGACTACGACATTGCAATTCAATCCATCCATGCTGGATATTACAATTATGTAGTATTTGATATTGATATTGAGCATTTTTCAATTGGAAATATGAATGGAATATATTATAGGAATTTAATTAAGGTTTTTAAAAAATGGGAAAATCAACTTCCTTTGTTTGAGCATAAAATTTCAACAGAAGAAAAAAAACAACTTCTTCAGCCTATTGAGGAAAAAAATCTTTTATTGCTTATTAAAAGATTATGCAGAGTTGGTTTCAATTCAACAGAGATTTATGATTTGGTGGAATATTATGCTCATCTAATAAAAAGTAACAAAACCATTAAAAGACTAAAATACTTAAAATTAGAAGTTTTTTTCACCAGAATTTCATCTTATATACGGAATAAAAATAATTATTAAAACTGCTATATAACTCCAAAATACAGAGGGTTTTAACTTTAAATCTTTTTCAGAAGAATCAATTATTTTCGCCCAAAATCAGCCGGTATTTCTCCCCAAACAGAGGTTTCCCATTTGAAAATCTGGGTACTAAATTCGTTTTGTTGCAGCCATATTTCTGCTCGTTCTAATAGTTCAAAAAGAACCGTTGTTGCTTCATTTTTTTTCAATCGTGTTCTGCTTTTTTTTTCCTTAACCCATGCTACTGCTGTTTCACTATCCGTGTAAATTGGAAGTCGACTTTTCTTTTGCTTTAAAAATGCCAGTCCATGAACCAAAGCCAAAAATTCACCAATATTGTTTGTGCCATAATTAAATGGTCCTTGCCTGAAAACTTCTTCGCCAGATCCGGAATAAACTCCACGATATTCCATCAGCCCAGGATTACCACTACAAGCAGCATCTACCGATAAACTTTCCATTAACGGCAAGCAATACTTTTCAATATCAACTACTGATGGTTGTTTGGCTTTTGCATTTTTTCCTACAAAATCCCAATATGGTGATAACATGGCTGTTCGAGCTTCAGCTTCGGTGGCAAACCCCATAAATTTAGCCTCGGCATATCCATGCACCTGCCGTTTGCACTCGCTCCATGTACGATAAATTCCCGGTTCTTTACCATCCCAAACAACAAAAAATTTCTTTTTACTCATAAATCCTCTTAAATGACTTAATAATAACTTACTGAAAAATACCGTTTTTAATTTTGTACCTGTCGGGTATTTTTCCAGCGATTATGTGTCCAAAGCCAATACTCAGGGGAAAGATTGATTTTTTCTTCAAGTAATCGAAAATATTTTTCAGTAATCTCATATTCAGCTGTTAACTTTGGTTCAAGAGAGATGGGGATATTTTCTAATTTATAATAACCTCTTTTTACTCTATTAATATGCATTAAAAAAACAGGATAATTAAATTTCTTTGCCAACTGCTCGGTACCTATAATTACCGCAGTATCTTGATTTAAAAAAGTCATCCAATGTTGAATATTTTTTGACCATGGCGACTGATCGGAAATTAATCCAAACATTGCTAACCTGCCTTCTTTTTTTAATTGTAACATTGTTAGCGCTAAATTTTGTGTTTCTACATTTTTACTTGTGAATTTAATTCTAATTTCTTGCATAAAAATATCAAACTTCTTATTATTCACTTTTTTATAAACATTATAAAGCGGACTCTCAGTTGGTAAAAGTAATGAAAGCGCCGCTCCCCACTCCCAATTACCATAATGTGCAGACATCAACAATGGACTTCTTCCTTTTTCATATTGTTCTAACAAAACATCAATATTCCCAAAATCCATGCGTTTAAGTATTTCGGATTTACTACAATGAATTTCGTAAATTGTTTCGATAAATACATCACAAAAAAAACGATAAAAACGAAGTTCAATTTTACGGAGTTCGTTTTTAGTTTTGTTTGGAAATGATCTTTGGAGATTTTGACGAACAATTTTTTTTCGGTAACGAATTATAAATGCAACAATTACAAAAGCAAAATCTGAAAAAATATACAGAACTCGTAATGGTAGCCAAGTTATAAGCCAAATAAATACATAAAATATATTGAACATAATATTATATTAAACTATTGAAAATAAACTGTATTATGAGTAACAAAGAAAAAAAATTAAAATTGAATAATGATTTGTATTTCAAACTCTAAACCGAAAAGGTAAATAAATAATTCATGCCAAAATTCCAAAGTGTAACAATGATAATTGCAATTAATTTAGAAGAATAAAAATTTAATTTGATTCTATCAGAAAGCAAATAGATTATTAAATTATTGATTAACAGCCCAATGATTGAAATTCCGAAAAAGGAAAGGTATTCGGTAGCAATCTGATTATTGTGACTTTTGAATGTCCAAAAACGATTCAGAAAATAATTGGAACTTGCAGCTAAAACAAAGCCCGTAGAATTTGCAACATATTTATTAATTTTAAATTTTTCTTTCAATAGCCAAGTGATACCAAAGTCGAGTATCATTCCTGAAGAACCAACAAGGCTATACTTCATCAGTTTAAATATTACGAATTTATCAATCATTTGTTTGCAATTTAATTTTAACTAAGTTTGAATTCAAGGTCTGACCAAAAAATGTATTCAATGTAAATCCAAACTGATAAACATCTGGTGGTAACACAGGTACATAGGTTTTAATTCTTCTTTTTAAAGTTTCATTCGGTTTTAAATTAGTAATTGATTCGGAGAGTTTTACGTTCTGTAAATTAAGATTTTTTCCATGAATAAACACTGCATTTAGAGCAACTGGGAATTGAGGATGATTGAAGTTGACAGGATATTTAGTTGGATTAGAAATGCTAACAAATAAAGTTATGGAGTCGCCAATTTGCAATGTTTTTTTTAGTATTTCAAATTTGATAATTAGTCTATTCGTAGTTTGAATATTATCGCAAACAAAACCCTCGAATTGAATATCTTTATCGCTGTATATCTTTGATTTACCATCAAGATGAAGACAAACAAATACGGGTTTGTCGTGGTAATTCTGTTCAAATTGCCACAAGTCAAATTGAGTTTGGCGACTATTTAGCGAGCTTACTACATGAGCTTCTTTGTGCGTAAAGAAGGTATATAATGAAGGGTCTTGAAACGACCAGTTGAAGATGACAGGTTTATCGCCGGCAATTCTTTCGATGGCTTTGTATTTAGCCATTTTACCACTAAAACCTAGTCGTTCGGGCAAAAGTGGAGTAATCAGTAATATTCTGATTGCCAATATTAACAATAATGAAGGAGCGATAAATTTTAATATATAATTATTCAGTTTAATATTTTCTAAGCTCCTGTTTACCAATATTAAAATCATTGGAATTGAACAAGCAACTGTCCACTGTGGCTCAACATGACCACGTAATGCAGTCAACCAAAAAAAAATGATAAAACCAATAATTAAAAAATACTCGGCTCGCTCAAAAAGACTTTTGGCTTTGTATTTATACAGAACATAAATGACTAAAGCTAACGTTAAAGGATTAAATACAACTAATTGATTGGGAAGATATTCCATCAAATAATCCCATTTGAATCCGCTCGACCTATCTACCAGATGAAATTTAAAACTTGGAAAATCATTATTAAATTGCCAGAAAAAATGAGGCAATAGTAAAATAATTGCAACAATTCCAGCTAACCAGAATTTATAGTTGGTGAGTAAACGTAAATTTGAAAGTACAACAAATCCAATAACAAGCACTGCCTGATATTTGCTGTACACCAAACCTGCCATTGAGACTGTAAGTAAAATTGAAGCTGAAAAGCTATTCTCTTTTAAAAAAGACTGGTAAGCATATAAGAAAAAAGCTGTAAAGAAAAGTAAAGGTACATCGGGAGTAGTAATAAAACCATAAGCTGAAAACATAACCAAAGAAGCAGCAATAATAAAAAAATTGATAGTTTTAGTTTTTGAAAATTGCTTCGAATCGAGTAGTTTCCATGTAAAAAGCAAAGTACCAATTTGTAAAAGTACAGTCATAAAACGAATTCCCAAATTGCCTGAAAAAAGGATAGCACTTAAGTGAGTTAACAAAGCTATCATAGGGGGATGGTCGAAATAACCCCAACTGAGATATTTGCCATAAAGTCCGTAATATGCTTCATCGCTTGTAATTTCTGTAAAAATGGCTTGCAGTAAATTTAACAGAAACCATAAGGTTAGAAACAAAATAAAAATGTTACGTTGATTCCATTTTTTCATAACTGAAAATTTGATTTTGTCTACAGTGTTTTAATTTAAAACCTATGATAAGTATCTCTTTGTATGCTGATTAATTTTTTTTTATACCATTTAATCAGCACAATAAATATAAAAAAAAATAGAAAGTATATAATGAAAATTTAAAATTTAAAGTTTTATATGTCGGTAAAAAAATGTAATTTTGCACCGTTTATAAAATAAGGTTTTGTAGTTCAAGGGATAGAACAAGTGTTTCCTAAACACTAGATCCGGGTTCGATTCCCGGCGAGACTACTGATTATCAATAAAATAAAAACCATTTCTACTTTCTCTGTATTTTAAATTTATTTAGTTCAAACAATCTGTCCGTCACGCATTTCTATCACTCTGTCCGAAAGTGCCGCTAATTCTTTATCGTGCGTTACAATTACGATTGTCAATCCAAATTTATCTCGTAAATCGAAAAGTAATTTATGCAATTCCTCTTTTTTTTTTGTATCCAAACTACCCGAAGGCTCATCTGCCAGTATCAACTCCGGATCGTTAATCAAAGCTCTGGCAACCGCTACCCTTTGTTTTTCACCACCCGACAGTTCATTGGGTTTATGCTCCAGTCGGTCTGATAATTGTAAATAAGTCAATATTTCTTCTGCTTTTTGAGCCGTTTTTTTATTGTCTTTACGGGCAATCAAGGCTGGTATCATCACATTTTCTAAAGCTGTAAATTCAGGTAATAACTGATGAAACTGAAAAATGAAACCAATATGTTTATTCCTGAAAGTTGCCAGCTCTTTCTCTCCTAACTTACTAAAATCAATTCCATTTACTAAAACTTCACCAGCATTGGGCTTGTCCAATGTACCTAAAATTTGCAGTAATGTGGTTTTCCCTGCTCCGCTTGGTCCGACAATGGCTACAATTTCTCCTTTTTGAATCAATAAATCTACGCCTTTCAACACTTCTAATTCACCAAAACTCTTATGTATGTTTTTTGCTATTACCATAATATTAGGATTAACACTTAGTACTTTGAAATTACGAATAAATTATATTGAATGTGGAAATAGGAGGCCATTTTTAGTATTCATAACGTATAGTCGAAATTTAGTGCAAAGTTATGTCATTAATGTAATAAACCGACATTTTTGCATAAAAATAATGTACCTTTGTCGTGTTTTAGAAAAAAATACCTTTATTTTTCGAAAGAATATGGTCATAGATACCGAGTTAGGAATAATAGTGTTCATCCGAAGCGAGCGAGCTAAGCGTATTCATGTTCGTATTTTAAGTACAGGACTGCGTGTTAGTTTGCCAAGTAAAGCTACACAGGAAGATGCCTTAAAATTCATTCAATCCGTTCGCAGTAGATTGTTAAAAAAAAAATCGAAATTAGAAACCGGATTACAAAACAGTAATATCCTGATAAACGAAAACACTCGTTTACAAACGCTTACTTTCAGTGTGGAAGCTAAATCTTCTGAACGAAAAAATATTCATTTTTCATTAAAAAACAACTTGTTATGCATCGAATTTCCATCTGATGCAAATATCACTGACACTCAAACCCAACAACACTTCTGGAACGGCATTAGTTACTTTTTGCGAAAAGAAGCCAAACGACTGTTGCCCGATAGAACGAAACAATTAGCTGACAAATTTGGTTTTAGATTTACTGACGTTAAAATCCAATCAAGTAAAACACGCTGGGGCAGTTGCTCCAGATCACAAAGTATTAATTTGTCACTTTACTTACTGCTATTACCTTCACATTTAATTGATTATGTAATTTTACACGAACTTTGTCATACCAAAGAAATGAATCATGGGGTAAATTTTTGGATATGGATGGATAGGGTTACAAATAACAATAGCAAAAATTATAGAACGGAGTTGAGAAAATTTCATATACCTCAATAAAAAAGCCCCCTAACCCCCGAAGGGGGAATAAGACAAAGTTATTTTATTTTCCTTTACGCCAAACACGAAACATGAAACGTGAAACACATTAAATCATGAAATGGAAACAATTACTTTCTACCAAGCGCTTCGGAATGGAAGCATACTACGAAAAAAGAGATGATGATCGCACAGAATTTCAGCGTGATTATGACAGGTTGATTTTTTCTGCTCCATTTCGTCGTTTACAGAATAAAACGCAAGTATTTCCTCTACCGGGAAGTGTGTTTGTTCACAATCGACTGACTCATAGTCTCGAAGTAGCATGTGTTGGTCGTTCGTTGGGAATGAATGTAGCACATCAGTTAAAAGAAATGAAGAGAACTGACACCCCATTTTTAGACGAAATTGGCTCAATTGTTTCCGCTGCATGTCTGGCGCACGACCTTGGAAATCCTCCATTTGGACATTCAGGCGAAAAAGCCATTGCCACTTTTTTTTCGGAAGGAAATGGACAACATTTGCAATCCAAAATGACTGATGAGGAATGGAAAGATTTTACCTGTTTTGAAGGAAATGCCAACACTTTACGCTTGCTTACACATCAATTTATTGGTCGTCGACCCGGTGGTTTTGTACTCACCTACAGCACATTGGCTTCCATTGTAAAATATCCATATTCGTCAACTTATTCCGACGAAAAGAAACAAAAATTTGGATTTTTCGATTCAGAAAAAGTAGATTTTGAGAAAATTACCAAAGAATTAGGCATTCCGCGATTAGCATCAAATCCCAATCGTTTTGCCCGTTATCCATTGGTATATTTGGTAGAGGCTGCCGATGACATTTGCTATCAAATTATGGACATTGAAGATGCTCATAAACTGAAAATTCTGACTACTAACGAAACAATTTCCTTGTTTTTGGGTTATTTTGATGACCACAGAAAGGCACGTATTCTTGAAACTTTGAAAATGGTAAAAGATGAGAATGAGCAAATTGCGTATTTGCGCTCATCAGTAATTGGAAAATTAGTTGATCAATGTTCAACTGTTTTTGTAGAAAACGAAACGGAAATTTTGAATGGAAATTTCAATTCGTCACTCATCAAACATCTACCAGAACAATTGTCAAATGCTTATAAAGTTTGTTCAAAAATAGCGTTTGATAAAATCTATCGTTCATCCGAAGTTCTTGATGTAGAATTAGCCGGTTATAAAATAATTCTGACTTTGCTCGACAATTTGGTTACTGCGGTTTTGAATCCAGAGAAAGCATATTCACAGCAATTATTGATGCGTATTCCTGAACAATTTGAAACAGGAAGCGAAAGTACTTACGGAAAAATAATGGCAGTACTAGATTATATTTCGGGAATGACAGATATTTATGCCCTGGATTTGTATCGTAAAATTACAGGAATGAGTATACCGACACTATAAAGCCCCCCCCCCCACGCCCACCCCGAAAAAAAGGGGCTTTAAAACTTAGTTTGCTCATTATTCGGACATTTAAAAACTTAGATATTTAATCATCGCACTCTTACATCCCCTTTCGGGAGCTTGGGTGCTAAATTCTTATTAAAATGGCATACTATCCTTTCAAACCAAAAACACTCGGATTAATTCAACTTTCCGACATAGATTTACGCGAAATTGTACCATTTATCGATTGGGTATTTTTCTTTATGGCTTGGCGTATGTCCGGCAAATACGAAGGCATCGAAACAGTTCATGATTGTGAATCGTGCAAAATGAGTTGGTTGCAAAACTTCCAATTAACCGACCGACCCAAAGCAGAAGAAGCATTGAAGCTTTACAAAGATGCCCAAGAAATGCTACGCGAAATGCTCGATAAAAAATTGGTTAGTGTAAATGCAAGTTTTGGTATTTTTGATGCTTGCGCCAACGATGATGATGATATTATTATTCAGCACGATAATACAAAAACTGTCTTGCCAATGCTTCGTCAGCAACATGCTGCCACAGATGGATTTTGCTATTCACTGGCAGATTTTATTGCCCCCGAAAATGATTATTTGGGAGTTTTTGCTACTACTATTCAAGGAGTAGAAGCTTATGCCCAAATATTTGAGAATGACGATGATGTGTATCGTTCCATTTTAGCTAAAACGCTGTCGGACAGACTTGCCGAGGCTACTGCCGAATGGTTGCACTATAAAGTACGAAATGAATATTGGGGTTATGCTACTGACGAAAATCTGACAACTAAAGAAATGCTTAAAACTCAGTACAGCGGCATTCGTCCTGCAGTGGGTTACCCTTCTCTACCCGACCAATCAATTATATTTGAACTCGACAATATTTTGAATTTCAACAACATAGGCATTCAACTTACAGAAAATGGAGCTATGTTTCCCAATGCATCTGTGTGCGGATTGTATTTTGCTCATCCACAATCAAAGTATTTTATGATTGGTAAAATTGATGAAAATCAGTTTACTGATTATGCCAGACGTTGTGGAAAATCGCCTGAAGTTTTACGTAAATGGATGGCGGCAAATTTGTAAAAATGTTTGAAGAGTTTAATAAGTTTGATGTTTGAAAGGTTGTATACTATAAAGTCTATCTTGAATTTTGGATAAAGCGTAACATTCAAACTCTTCAAACTATCAAACCTTTAAAACAAAATATTTTGTACCTTTGTATTCTAAATTATCAATAAAAAATGCGCATCGATATTATTTCTGCCGTACCGGAATTGATGAAAAGTCCGCTTAATTATTCCATCATCAAACGTGCTCGGGACAAAGGTTTGGTAGAAATTCAAGTTCATAATTTGCGTGAATATACAAACAATAAAAATCGCCGTGTGGACGATTATGCATTTGGTTTTAGTGCCGGCATGGTGATGCAGATTGAACCTATCGACCGCATTATTTCTTTGCTCAAAATCGAACGATCTTATGATGAAGTGATTTACACTTCGCCGGATGGTGAAAAATTTGACCAGAAAATGGCAAATCGTCTTTCTATGTCAGGTAATCTCATTATTCTTTGCGGGCATTACAAAGGAATTGACCATCGTATCCGTGAACACCTGATTACCAAAGAAATATCAGTTGGTGATTTTGTTCTGACTGGTGGTGAACTTCCTGCAGCTATTATGACGGATGCTATTGTTCGATTAATTCCCGGAGCAATTGGAGACGAAATGTCTGCATTATCTGATTCCTTCCAGGATAATTTATTGGCACCGCCGGTTTACACTCGTCCGGCTGAATATAAAGGTTGGAAAGTACCTGAAGTTTTGCTTTCTGGCCATCAAGCCAATGTGGAAGAATGGATGCATCAACAATCGGTAGAGCGGACAAAGTTATTAAGACCAGATTTGTTGAATGAAGAATGAAGAATGAAAACATTTTTGCTTTAAATTTGGAGAGATATGGGCAATATTAAATTATTTGAAAGTAATCAAATTCGTTCAGTTTGGAATGAAACGGAAGAAAAATGGTATTTTTCGATTCAAGATGTGATAGAACTTTTGACGGATACATCTAACGTTAAAGATTATATCAAAAAAATGAAAAAACGTGATTTTGAACTAAATTCCAACTGGGGGACAATTTGTCCCCTAGTTGAAATGTTTGCGGCCGATGGACGAAAGCGTAAAGTGCAAGCTGCCAGTGCTCAAAATCTATTTCGTATCATCCAGTCTATTCCTTCTCCCAAAGCTGAACCATTTAAACTTTGGTTGGCAAAAGTGGGTGCTGAAAGACTCGAAGAAATTGAAAATCCTGAACTGGCAACTCAACGAACCAGAGAACTATACAAATTGAAAGGTTATCACGATGATTGGATTGAGAAACGAATGCGGAGTATTGCCATTCGCGAAGAATTGACAAAAGAATGGAAAAACCGTGGCGTAAAAGAGCAAATAGAATATGCTATTTTGACTGCTGAAATTTCAAAAGCTACTTTTGGCTTTACACCTAAGGAATACAAAGAAATTAAGGGTTTAAAAAGTCAAAATTTGCGTGATCACATGACCGATTTGGAACTTATTTTCTCGATGCTTGGCGAAGCATCCACCAAAGAAATTGCTGTAAATACTGACACACATGGTTTTGAGCAAAATAAAAAAGCAGCCAAAGCAGGTGGTAAAATTGCCGGTGATGCGCGCAAACAATTGGAACTGAAATCGGGGAAAAAAGTGGTTACCAGTGATAATTATTTGCCCGAAAATAAGAAGAAAAATGAACTTGACTTATGAATTTGCCATTTATCTACTAATCATTAATTTTGCAAGCGGAATTTTATTTGCATACGATAAACTGGCAGCCTGGAAAAACCGTAGAAGAATACCAGAGTTCACTTTGCATTTATTTGAATTAATGGGCGGTATTTTCGCTAACATTTTATTAATGTATACTTTGCGACACAAGAACAGGAAGTTAAGTTATTGGATTTGGACATGGTTGATGATGATTGGTTGGATAATGATAATATACCTGATATTTATAAATTTTGAGATATGATAAAAATTAAAGTAGGCATAATAGGCGGTGCCGGTTACACAGCAGGAGAATTGCTTCGGATATTGATACACCATCCGGCAGTGGAAATCATGTTTGTAAACAGCAGTAGCAATGCCGGAAACTTGATTACAGATATTCACAGTGGATTAATTGGTGAAACTAATTTGGAATTTACTTCCGAATTGCCGTTGAATGGGGTGGATGCACTTTTTCTTTGCTCGGCACATGGTGACAGCAAGAAATTTATGGAAAGTTATGAAGTTTCGGTCTCTGTAAAAATTATTGATCTTTCTACCGATTATCGTGCAAAAAGTCCAAACCATGATTTTGTGTACGGATTGCCTGAAATAAATCGGGAGGAAATCAAATTAGCCACTCGAATTGCCAATCCAGGCTGTTTTGCCACAGCTATTCAGGTGGCATTGTTCCCTTTGGCTGCGGCAGGTTTATTGACTGATGAAATTCATGTAAACGCAATTACCGGCTCAACAGGTGCGGGTGTAAAACCTTCGGAAACTTCGCACTTCAGCTGGCGCAATAATAATATTTCAATTTACAAACCTTTTGGTCATCAACATTTAGAGGAAATTGGACAATCACTTCGACAGTTGCAACATGGTTTTTTTAAAACCGTCAATTTTATTCCTGTTCGGGGCAATTTTCCTCGTGGAATTTACGTAACAGCTTACACAGAAAACACTTTAAGCCTATCTGATGCCATTCATTTGTACAAAGAATTTTACAAAGATGCTGCATTTACCTTTGTTACAGATAAAAATCCGGATTTAAAGCAGGTGGTGAATACCAACAAAGCCATTGTGTACCTTGAAAAACATGGCAACAAATTGTTGATTGTTTCTATGATTGACAATTTATTGAAAGGTGCATCTGGTCAAGCTGTTCAAAACATGAATTTAATGTTTGGGTTGGACGAAAAAATGGGATTGGGTTTAAAATCGATTGGGTTTTAGAAGCCTCCTACTCCTCCGAATGGGGACTTTAAAACACAGTTTATAATATTTACTAAGTCAAATTTGTTGTGTTTTTAGATTTGAATCGTGTTTTTTGATTTAAAAACCATCAAAAAAGTCAGAATATAGTTAAATCATGTTATATAACATAGTTTTGTAACATATTTATTGGAAAAAGCTTGGAGCGTATTGATAAAAGCTGTACTTTTGCATCGTGATTTTTTCATAGTATTAGATTTAAGGTTAACAAAGATTGGTAGTCAAGCGTGACTACCTTTCGCGTATTTAATAACCTGAGTTCGGGATAAGAATTTTAAAATTCAATTGATAATTGAGGTGA
>JACDZJ010000222.1_pt1 | contig 22812 bp, 18 predicted proteins | sample 7365721 | NCBI WGS metagenome assembly JACDZJ01 (sample SAMN15143480, study PRJNA637477) | pond metagenome | biome: freshwater wetland ecosystem [ENVO:00000243]; feature: pond [ENVO:00000033]; material: pond water [ENVO:00002228]; isolation source: pond water containing pink berries ... | reverse complement strand
TCCTCCGACAAAAAGAAGGGGAAGGTTGTCCAGGAGCTGGACACCACCGGCGGCACTGCCAAGGATGACGAAACCTACGCCTTGATTATGACCGAAAAGGAACGGTTGTTGCGATTGGATGAGCCGCTTCGCTTTATCTTCAGCCATTCCGCCTTGCGGGAGGGTTGGGATAATCCCAACGTCTTCCAGATTTGCACCTTGCGGGAAATGGGTACTGACCGGGAGCGCCGCCAGACCATTGGCCGGGGACTGCGCTTGCCAGTCAATCAGGACGGTCTGCGTGTCGATGACGAGCAGATTAACAGGCTGACCGTTATCGCTAACGAGTCTTTTGAGAATTTTGCCCAAGGCCTGCAGGCCGACATTGAGGCAGCCATTGACCCCAGCGGTGGCTTCAAGTTTGGCCGGGTTGCACCGCTGGCCTTTGTCCCACTCTTGAATGTTGAAGGCACAAGCTATCTTTCTCCCGAACAGTCACAAGAGCTGTGGAACCATCTGCAACAGCAGGGCGTGATTGACAAGGCCGGAGATTTCACCAAGCTCTTCGCTCCCGACAAAGCCGGATTTTCCTTGAATCTCCCACCTGCCTTCATCGGCATGGACGAAGCGATTATCGGCCGGATGAGAAGATTCCTGCCCCGTGACTTCGTACAGAATGAAAGGAAACGCGAGAAAATCAATTATATAAAGCGGGTGGAGCTGAACCCGGAATTCAAGATTCTGTGGGATAAGATCAGCCAAAAAACCCGTTATTCGGTGGAGTTTCAAACTGCGGAACTGGTAAAGCGGGCAGTCGCAAAAATCAAAGCCATGGCGGCAATCAGCAAGGTACAGATTGACATCACCAAGCGAGATTTGGAAATCAAGGAATCGGGCCTGGAAGGTGGGCAGATTACCATCAACCGCACCTATAACGTCACCAATAAACAACCGTTGCCGGACATTCTGGCTTTTCTGCAAAGAGAGACGGAGCTAACCAGAGGAACACTGGTGGAGATTCTCGAACAATCAGCTCGATTGGCCGAATTCAGCATCAACCCGATGGCCTTCATGACCGAAGTCGCCAGGTTGATTAACCGGGCCTTGCATGAACTGATTATAGACGGCATCAAGTATGAGCCTATAGCTGGCCAGTTCTATGAAATGCGACTCTTTGAGGAAAAAGAGGTCGAGGAATATCTGACCCGGATGTATCAGGTGCAGAGCAAGGATTCTCGGACTCCCTATGATTACATTGTTTATGATTCGGACGTAGAGCATGAAGTGGCCAAGCGCCTGGACACCGATGAACGGGTGAAGTTTTTCTGCAAGCTACCCCGCTGGTTCAAAGTTACGACACCGCTAGGAGACTACAACCCGGATTGGGCGGTGGTAGTGGAGGAAGATGAGAAGCTGTACCTGGTTCGTGAAACCAAGAGCACTCTCGACCGGGACAAGAGGCGGGATAGCGAGAACAAAAAAGTTGATTGCGGCAAGGCGCACTTCACGGCGCTGGGTGTGGATTTCAAGGATGTTGTCAATATCCATGACCTGTTGCAGGCGTAAATCGTTAGAGACCTGCAAGGCGTTGTTGGGTTATGGCAGTGGAATTCTGTTAAGTTTAACTCTCAGCCCTTTCAGATCATCTATTTGGAGAATATAGTATTTGCATAAGGTCTTATCACGATTATACATTTTGCGTAAATCGGGATTCCCTTTGGGGTCACCACTTCTTTACATTCTCGTCAATGGCGGCTAAAGTCGTAGAGAAACCCACTTCCAGAGTCCACCTGAAGTGGGAACGGTCTCCCTGTGAGGCTTTTTACAGGCGGATCATGACGATGCAGAAAAAGACCCATCGGTACAGTGCAATGATGAACCGTGGGCAATGTCCTGTTCATGCTCCTTTTTTTGGTGCACGGAGAAGCTCGGATACCATCCCTGCTCACTTCCTAGAAACCTGCAAAAGCTGCGCTTCAACTGTAAATCCATGGATGTAAAAGAGGGTGAAAATGCATTTATTTGAGACACCAGACGGTGACCGGTGGGTCTGTGTCACCTGTGGCCAGGAACAGAGTCGGTTGATGGAAGAAAAAAAATGGGAATATATCTTTGATAAAGACGATCCAGTGTTACGATGCAGTCTTTGCGGCCAGGGAGACTTCGAGATGGAAGATTAAGCATCCATTCCCCATATTTTCAAGACATCACCAAGAACAGGGGAATGGCTCTATCTCTTCTGGCAGATTTGCCCTGGGCGCGGCAAGGAATTCTCCATACCCCTCGATACCCGCAACTGATGACACCAGGTTTTTACGGAGCACCAAGCCCCTTCCCGCCCCATTGTATCCAACGACAAAGCTCCCTTACTGAAAAGACTGAGAAAATCTCCCCATGAAAAAATTAGACATCCTCGCCAGACACTGGCACCATCTGGCCATTGCCGAGGTAGTGGAGCTGCTGGAAGGAAACCGGGAGCAGGGCCTTGACCGCTTTGAGATCGAGCACCGGCTGGCAACCTTTGGCCCCAATGCCATCACTGCCCGGAAAGGACAGGGGCCGCTTGTCCGTTTTCTGCTCCAGTTCCATCAGCCCCTGATCTATATCCTCATCGCCTCCGGCCTGGTCACTGCTTTCCTGGAAGAATGGGTGGATTCCGGGGTCATCTTCGGGGTCGTGCTGGTCAATGCCATCGTTGGCTATATCCAGGAGGCCAAGGCAGTCAATGCCCTGGCAGCCCTGGCCCGCACCATGACCACCAAGGCCACCGTTCTCCGACAGGGGGAAAAGAGGCGGATACCAGCCTCGGAACTGGTGCCCGGCGACATTGTTTTCCTGCAGAGCGGCGACAAGGTGCCGGCGGATATGCGCCTGTTTCAGGTGCGGAACCTGCAGATCGCCGAGGCCGCCCTCACCGGCGAGTCGGCCCCGGTTGCCAAGCACCATGGGCGGACTCAGTCGGGGACGGCGTCCAATCCCAACCCCCAGATAACCAGAGACACTGTTCTTGCTGACAGGTGGAATATGGCCTACGCCTCAACCCTGGTCACCTACGGGCAGGGCACCGGCATTGTCACCGCCACCGGCGATCAGACCGAGGTGGGACGCATCTCGCAACTGATCTCCAGCGCCGAGGCCCTGGCCACCCCGCTCACCCGCAAGATCAGCGAGTTCAGCAACATCCTGCTCTACCTGATTCTTGGCCTTGCCGCCCTCACCATTGCGGTGGGACTCCTGCGAGGTCAGCCCTTCCTTGAGATGTTCATGGCGGCGGTGGCCCTGGCCGTCGGCGCCATCCCTGAAGGCCTGCCGGCGGCGGTCACCATAACCCTTGCCATTGGCGTCTCCCGCATGGCCAAAAAACGGGCCATTATCCGGAAACTCCCGGCCGTGGAAACCCTGGGCAGCACCACGGTCATCTGCACCGACAAGACCGGCACCCTCACCGAGAACCAGATGACCGTCCAGGAGATCCTGGCCGGCGGCATATCATACCGGGTCAGCGGAACCGGCTACAACCCTCTCACCGGCACCATCGACTCCCTCGGAGACGCGGCTCCCCCCGCTGCATCCGCCGCCTTGCAGGAGTGTCTGCGGGCAGGACTTCTCTGCAATGACAGTCAGCTGGTTGAAAAAGACGGCGTCTGGCAGGTCCACGGTGACCCCACGGAAGGGGCACTGTTGACATCGGCCCGCAAAGGCGGACTGGGCGAGGATGCCCTTGCGGCCAATCCGCGCATCGACACGGTCCCCTTTGAATCAGAACATCAGTTTATGGCCACCCTCCATGATGGTATTCCGGGGAAACCGCGGCGGGCTTATCTCAAAGGAGCCGTCGAGGTCCTTCTCGCCAGATGTGCAAGCCAGACGGATGCCCAGGGCAATCCGGCGCCTCTTTGCATCACTGATATCCACAATGCCGTACAGGAAATGGCATCAAGGGGTCTGCGGGTGCTGGCCATGGCCCGCGCCGGGATCGCCCCGAAGACCAATCACCTCTCCCCTGCCGATCTGACCGCCGGCCTCATCTTTCTCGGCCTGCAGGGGATGATCGATCCGCCGAGGCCGGAGGCCATTGCCGCAGTCAAAATCTGCCAGTCCGCCGGTATCAGGGTCAAAATGATCACCGGCGATCACCCGGCAACCGCCGAGGCCATTGCCAGACAGGTCGGACTCTCCAACCTTGATGCAGATTTGACGATGACCGTACTCACCGGCTCCGAACTGGAGAGATTGTCAGACAACGAATTCATCGATCGGGCTGCCAGCACCACAGTCTTTGCCCGGGCAACCCCGGAGCAGAAACTGCGTCTGGTGGAGGCCCTCCAGGCCCAGGGACAGGTGGTGGCCATGACCGGCGACGGGGTCAATGATGCCCCCGCCCTGAAACGGGCCGATATCGGCGTGGCCATGGGCATCACCGGCACCGAGGTGGCCAAAGAGGCGGCGGACATGGTGCTCACCGATGACAACTTCAGCGCCATCGAAGCCGCCGTCGAAGAGGGCCGTGGCGTGTTCGACAATCTGATCAAATTCATTGTCTGGACCCTGCCCACCAATCTGGGTGAGGGCCTGGTGATCCTCACCGCCATTTTCCTGGGAGTCACCCTGCCCATCCTGCCGGTGCAGATCCTCTGGATCAACATGACCACCGCCGGATTCCTGGGCCTGGCCCTCGCCTTTGAGCCAAAGGAACCGGGGATCATGCTGCGTCCGCCCCGTGCCCCGAACACCCCGATCCTCACCCGCAGCGTCATCTTCCGCATCACCCTGGTGAGCTTTCTGATGCTCATCGCCGCCTTCGGCCTCTTCACCTGGGAGATGGCCCATGGCGCCACCATTGCCGAGGCCCGGACGGCCGCGGTCAATGCCTTTGTCATGGTGGAACTGTTCTACCTGTTCAACTGCCGCTCCCTGCAAAAGACCATCTTTCAGCTCGGCTTTTTTTCCAACCTCTGGGTTCTGGGCGGCGCCGTCACCATGCTCCTGATCCAGGTGGCCTACACCCATCTACCGATCATGAACCGACTCTTTCAGAGCGCCCCCATCAGCCTGGCCGTCTGGGGCCGGACCATTGCCGCCGGCCTGCTTGTCTTTGTGATTATTGAGATTGAAAAGTGGTGCTGGAAAAATGGCGGGAAGAAGGGGTCCGCTGCAGAAGGTCCCTGATCAGCTGCATTCTCTGCAGTCAGCAAAATTTTTCAGCCGGATTTTGCCACTGATCCGCCCGGATACTGCACACCGGAAAGGGAAAGACACCTTCCCGCGACACCATTACCGGTGGACGGTTTTTCACCGATTCAGGACAAGGATGATGGCCTTATCAACGGCGGGCCTTTCTCAGATATCAGTGAGCAGTCCGGTTGCTTCCAGATAGGCGAATGTCTGCCACAAATCTTCCCGGCTATGGGGTTCCAGGGTGATGATCGGGTGCAGACGGTTTGTCCGCAGAAAGGCGAACAATCCGGGGAAGTCAAAGTGACCCCGCCCCGGTGCCAGATGCTGGTCGCCTTCACCGGTATTGTCATGGAGATGAAGCTGGCCCAGCCAGGGTGACAGGGCCGGCAGCCACTCCTGCCAGGGAGAATGGGCAAAGGCCATGAGATGGCCCACATCCAGGCAGAACCCGGCATAGGGCGAATTGAGCCGGGAGAGGATTGCCCGGTGGGCATGGGGAGACTTTTCGTAGGTGTTTTCCAGCATAATCGGGATCTGGAGATGGCTGGCAGTGTCCAGGAGCTGCTGCCAGGTGGCAAGGGCACTGACCGTCCATTCCTGAAGTTTATAGCCCTGCTTGTTTGTCTCAAACTGGAGATGACAGACAATGGAGCGGGGCTTGAAGATCGCAAGGAGCTCAAAGGCGCGGCGCAATTTCTCACGACTGGCCGCCAGAATAACGGGGTCGAGGGCACCCGGCGCCAGATCAAAGAATGGGGCATGCAGGGTGCAGGCAAGGTTGTGTCTTTGCAGAACCTCCGCCACGCGGCGAAACTCCGCCGGATCTTCATCATAGAGGCAGGCCCCTTCCAGGCCGATTTCCGGCTGAATCCCATGTTCCAGATAAAGATCCAGGAGCTCTGTCTTCAGCATTTGCCAGGGGGCATTGACAAAGCAGCGCCTGGTGAGATCTTTATTGGGGAAATTCATTTCTTCTCGAGCCGGATTGATTGGGCGATTTCCTGGGCAAGCTGGTGCAGGCCCTGGCTCAAGGTGTTGGCCAGCGTCTCGTAACTTGGATCGGCGCAGGAAATCTGAAAGAGCGAAGTCCGGGTCTTGAGAATGGACTTGTCTTCCATGTTCACAAGGGTCCAGCGGGCCTCAATGACGGCATTCTGGTCATCGGTTCCCTCAAACCGGAGGATATCAACGGTGACCCTTTTGCCCTGATGGAGGATGGTTGCGGCGGGAAAGGAAAAGACCGGGGAAGGGCTGCAGAGAGTCCCCAGCTCAAGAACCAGTTTATTGCTGATCATCTCTTTGAGGTTTCCCGCCCATTGCCGGGAGGCCACCGTTTCAACGCGGTTGGCCCCGTACCTCCTGACGATCCGGGGCTGGTCAAGATAACTTGCCAGTTTCACCGGCCCCACCAGAATCGTCAAAGGTCCGTCCTGGTTTGATGGAGGCGGGGGCGGAAGCTCAGCGGTCAGGGTATACTGCCGTGCCGGAGGTGCCTGAAAGCAGCCGGACAGGGTCCCGAGGAGGCCGAAGGCCAGGAGCAACAACAGGATTCTGGCCGATATGATGGTGGATTGTGTGGTCATTGAGACGAGTCTCCCTGGTGATCAGTCCCAAAGAGAAGACTTTGGGGATTGCGATCGAGGTAGTCGGTGAAGGCACGCATCGAACTTGCCGCTTTTCCCAACTCGTTGATACTCTCGGTCAGTTGATAATACAACGGGGAGTCCGCCCCCGTTGTTTGTCGAAGGTCCATCATCAGGGTCTCGGCGGCCCGCATGGTCAGCCCTGTATCGCGCACCGTCTGGTTCATGGTCAGGAAAAATGGATCAATCTGGCCATCGATGCGACGAATCATCCGATTGGTGTTGTCTGAAAGCTGTGCCGCCTTGTTTATGGAAGAATCAAGCTTGGCAATCAAGGGCATCAGGCCTTCGTCCAGGGTGGTGAGAATCGAATGAAAACGTTCAATGCTGGCAAAGAGGGTTGTCAGATTTTTGCGGGACTCCTCGGAGCCCAGGGCCTGTTCCATGGTGGTGCTCATTTTGTCCAGGGAGTCCATGGTGCTGGAGAATTTGGCCGCCAGTTCCATGAAATTGAGGGATTGCACGGCCTGGCTTATCTGCTGCAGCTGGGACGGAACGGTGGGGATTTCCAGATATTTATCGTCTTGAGCATGGTAGATCGCCTTGCTGTTTTCGTGCATGGCAAGGTCAATGTAGAGCTTGCCGGTGAGCAGGCTTTGGGTCTTGAGGGTGGCCCTCAGTCCCCGATCGACCATGGTCTTGAGAAAGGTGTTGATATCCTGATGCTGGTTTTTCTTGTTTTCGCCCTCCACCTTGATCACCTTGTCAGGGACAAGGCTGATCAGCACCGGTATCCTGATCTGAAAGGTGTCGGTGTTGATATCGAGCTGGATCTCCTTGATCTCGCCGATGGTGAGCCCCTGAAAGGCAACGGGAGCGCCCACATTCAAACCCTGGAGGGAGCCATCGAAATAGACAATGGCGATATTCTTGTTGCTGAAGAATTTACCGCCGCCAAAGAGAAGAATGCCGGTGATCAGCAGGGCGATGGACAAGACGACAAAGACGCCGATGCGGGTGGAATTTGCTTTATTGCTCATGAAATGGAGTTTCCTTATCCGGTGGTAGGGGCGGCGGGGAAGGGATTCTGCAGGGTCCCGCCTCGGGTCAGAAATTGTTTTACTTTAAGATTTTTTGTGGTTTGGAGCAAGGTTTCCGGTGCCCCGGAAGCAATCATGGTATGGGAATCAGAGTCGAGAAAAATTGAATTGTTGCCGATGGCAAAAATTGATGCCAGTTCGTGGGTGACAATGACAATGGTGGCTTTCAGGCTGTCCCGTAGTTCGAGAATCAGATTGTCGAGCAGGCTGGCACTGATGGGATCAAGGCCGGCGGAGGGCTCGTCAAAGAAAAGAATCTGGGGGTCAAGGGCGATGGCCCTGGCCAGGGCTGCCCGCTTTTTCATGCCGCCGCTGATTTCCGAGGGGTAGAACTGGTCAAAGCCGGCCAGACCGACAAGGCGCAGCTTGAGGGAGACCAGTTCGGCAATTTCATCGGCGGCTAGCTCTGAGTTCTGGCGCAGGGGCAGGGCAACATTTTCGGCCAGGGTCATGGAACTGAACAGGGCGCTGCTCTGATAAAGGATGCCGCATTGGCGCATGATCTGGTTCCGCTGATCTGCCGAGGCCTTCCAGAAATCGGTGTCATGGAAAAGAATGGATCCTGCTGCTGGTTCTTTCAGGCCGATCATATGCCTGAGCAGGGTGGACTTGCCGCATCCCGAATCGCCCATGATGATGAAGATGTCCCCCTGCCGGATGGTGAAGTTCAAGTCCCGCTGGAGGATAAACGAGCCGTAGGCCATGGTCAGGTTGCTGACTGTTATCAGGGGTTGTGGCTGCATCGCTGGTTGGTGGTGGGTTTCACAATAAACGGTGAAGGCAGCAGGCCGGGAGGGGCCGGACTTGTTTCAGAACCTTTCTTGGGTGAGAGTGGTCCGTCGCCATCCTTGAAACAGCCGCAAAAGATTGGCCTTTCCCGGGGCGGCACAGGGGAAGGACATTTTTCCGCTGCCGGTTCACCGTGCTGCCGGACCACGTGACCGGCACCTCTCTAACGAGGGCCAGAGGGCTTGCGGGCATGGCCGCCCCTGGGCCTTCCAAGGAACTGGGCAGCGGCGTATCTCTGCCACCTTTTGCATGGCTCATATGCTGACGATGACGGGCTACTTTGGGAGCTGTAGCACGTGGCGGCTGGAAGCAACTCAGGAAGTCGCCTCTTCTGCCAGGGCATCTTCCTGCCCGAGCGAGATCTCCATGGCCCGCACCGGACAGATGGGCACACACAAGCTGCAGCCGGTGCATTTATCGGGATCAAACACGACCTCCATATCCGGTCGGTGCAGGGAAAGGGCGCCCACCGGGCAAACCCCGGTACAGACCCCGCATTGAAAGCATTTTTCATCATCCCGGCGGATGCTGGCGGCCAGGCGCTCAACCTTGACCCCCTGCTCCTCCAGGTAGGCAAGTCCTTTCCCGACATTGGCCTTGCTCCCTTTCAAACCCAGGATCATCAAGCCATCGCGCTGGGGCAGGATGTCCGCCTTGAGGATATTAAACTCAACATCATAGAGCTTGACCAACTGATAAATCATCGGCTCATTGCTTGTATGCTTGGAAAATCGCAAGATATAAATTCGATTATACACGATAAAACCTCTTTTTCGTCTGGTTTTTCACTTGCCAACCTGCTGTCACCATTGCCGTTTCCCTGCTCTTTTCCTGCTCAGACAATTTCGTTCTCCCCTTTCTCGGCCCGGTTTCCCCCATCATCGAGTCCCGCGCCGGGCCTTTTCAATGGCCCGGCGGAACATCTGCCGCTGCCGTCGTGGCCATCATCCCCCCAAGATCAACCAGCAGTGCCTCCAGCGACCGATTGGTATTGATGGTGATCAACTGGTGCGGCCCAAGCTCCAGCGGCATCTCGAATCGTCTCTTCTGTTGCCGATAAATCTCCCAGCGCCCATCCGAAACCGCCTGCGGGTCCCCCTGCCGCTGCTCCATGCGGGTCCGCATCACATCCTCGGAACAGACACACTGGACAAAAACGATCCTGGCCCTGTCCCCCAGCTGCCGCACCACCCGCTCCCGCTCATCCCGGGACTGATAGGAGCCATCAAGGACAACACAGCTCGCCGAACTTTTCTCCAGATCGCCCTTGGCCAGAAACAGGAGCTGATCATAGGTTCTGCGGGAAAAATCCCGGCTGTAAATCCCCTGTTCAACGGCCAGGGCCTGCCTGCTGTCCGGAGCCAGGCCGGCCAGCTCCTTGCGAACCCGGTCGGAATTATAATGGGAGCAGGCATGGCGCCTGGCCCAGGCCCCGGCCAGATAACTCTTGCCGGTGGCAATCATCCCGAAAAAAACCACCACCATCCCCGCACCGACCACCTTATTTCTGGGCTCCGGCGGCATATCCGGCGGCCAGATTAAAATATCGTGCCGCCTGTTCCCGGCAGCTCAGGGCCACCGAGGCGTGCACGGAGGGATCGGCAGCAGTGAAAAGATTGATCTTGCCCCGGACCATGGCCCGATAGCACTTATAAAAGTCAAGCATGGGCAACAACCCGGAATCTCCTGAGATGGAGACAAAACGCTGAATAAAATAGGTAGAGAATTCCTTCAGTCCATGAAAATCAAGATCCATGGCCAGAAAGGCCACATCCGCGGCCACGTCCGAATAGCGGAATCGTTCATTAAATTCGATGCAGTCAAAGATACGCACAGGGTCAGTCAGGCAGATATTGGCCGAGTAGAGATCACCATGGCAATCACGGATCCTGGCCGCCGTCCGTCGCCCCTCAAAGAGATCCTCCTGCCCCAGAAAGGCGCGGGCGTACTTTTCAATGCGGCCCAACTGGTCGCCGCTGATGGCCCCTTGATCAGCAAAGGGTCTGGTTTGCTCAAAATTCTCCAGGACATTGACGGCCACCGACGCCGCGCGGCCAAATTCAGCAATCTCCTCTGTCCCCTCCGCCTGCTCGTAAAAAGGAACCAGCACCTCAATGATCGCATCGAGATGGCCATGGTTCAGGAGACCGGCCGCGATCATCCCGCCCATCATCCGATCTTCCGGCATCCGGGCCATCTTGATCCCGTATTCCACCACCTCGCCGGTGCCATTCAGGAGGTAGGGATCGCCCCCATGGGTGACCGTCACCAGATCCAGATACAGATCCGGACAGAGCCGGCGATTGAGTATCAGCTCCTGCTCACAGTACTGTTTCCTCTTCTCCAGGGTGGAGAAATCGAGAAAACCAAAATTGACCGGTTTTTTCCACTTATAAACAAAGTCCCCGGCCAGGAGAACAAAGGAGATATGGGTCTGCACAAGCTGCACATCGGGGGCCGGATGGGGATAGCTGCTGCTTCGCTGCAGATACTGGATATGGGCCGGCAGATTTTTATCGTCCATTTTTTTCCTTTTTAGGCAAACAGTGTCTCAAAACATTTCCCCTTCTCACCAGTCACGACAATTCCTTTACCTTATTTTTGGATCATGATAAACAATCTTTTATAATAATGGAGCCATTCACCAAAAAGTCAGTGTCTCTCTTCCCCATCAACCCCTCAGCCCACAAAGAGACCCCCATCCATGAATCAAGCTCATCTGACCCGACTGCTGCACCAGATCCAGGCAGGGCAATGCAGCGTGCAAGACGCCGTCAGCCAGCTCAGACACCTGCCCTCGGAGACGGTTGCTGATGCCTGCCTGGATCACCATCGCTGCCTGCGCACCGGGATCCCTGAGGTCATTTACGGTGCTTCCAAGTCCGCGGAACAGATCATCACCATTGCCGCCTCCATCCTGAAGAAGTCATCTCTGCTCATGGCCACCCGGGTCGATGCCGACAAGGCCTCGGAGGTGCTCCAGGCCCTGCCGGCACTCCACCATCATCCCCGGGCCCGGATGCTGACGGCCCACGCGGAACAACCCGATCCGGTGAAATCCCGCGGTTTTATCCTCATCATCTGCGCCGGCACCTCCGATATCGGGGTGGCGGAAGAGGCCCGGGTGACGGCCGAGACCCTGGGCCACCCCGTGCAAACCCTCTACGACGTTGGTATCGCCGGCCTCCATCGTCTTCTCGGGCACCAGCATCTGCTCCACACCGCCACGGTCATCATTGTTGTGGCCGGGATGGAAGGGGCCCTTCCCAGTGTGGTCGGGGGGCTGACCGCCTGTCCGGTCATCGCCGTTCCCACCTCGGTGGGATACGGAACCAGCCTGGGCGGGCTCGCCGCCCTGCTGGGCATGCTCAACAGCTGCGTACCCGGACTGGGCGTGGTCAACATCGACAACGGTTTCGGCGCCGCCTGTCTGGCGGCAAGCATCAACAGGCGGCCATAAAACAGCAGCCATCGACCTTGCAACACTTGCAAGATTCAGGCAGTGCTGTATAATCCGGCCCACTTTCAAACCCCTTACAGCGAGAACGCTTCCTTCTTTTTCTCTCATTTTTCCATACGAAACCCACGGGACAGTAATGAACACATCTCTCAAACTCAAGATCGGCATGCTCCTGTTTCTCGTCGTCCTTTCCATCGTCACCATCGTGCCTTCTTTTTATTCAGCCACCCCGGACTGGTGGAAAAAATACATGGCTCCGGAAGGACTGCGTCTCGGTCTTGACCTCCAGGGCGGCATGCATCTGGTGCTCAAGGTTGACCTCAAGAAGGCCGAAGAAAACTCCCTGGAACTGGCAGCCGCTGACCTCAAGGACGGCCTCAAGGACAAAGGCATCACCGCGGTGCGCGGCAGCAGCAAGCCCGGCACCATTCTTTTTACCCTGCCCAACACCGGCGCCGTGGAGACGGTCAAGGCCCTGATTAAGGACAACTTTCCCAATATCGATGCGCAGGTGGAGGCCAAGGAAGGCTCTTTTCCCCGGATCACCATCAGCCTCAAAGGCTCGGAGATCAACTTTATCCGCACCCACGCCGTGGATCAGTCCCTGGAGATTCTCCGCAACCGGATTGACCAGTTTGGTGTTGCCGAGCCGGTCATCATCCGTCAGGGTGCCGATGAGATTGTGGTCCAGCTTCCCGGGGTCAGGGACCCGAAACGGGCCATGAAGCTCCTGGGCGAAACCGCCCAGCTTGAATTTAAACTGGTGGCGGACACCGCCGGCATCAACCTCCAGGAAATGATCGATGAGGCAAAAAAGAACGGCCACTGGGCCCAGGGTGAAGAGCGCAAAAAACTCACCCGCGCCCTCCAGAATCGTCTGCCACCCGACACCGAGATCTATTTTGAAAAGGATACGAACAAGCAGACCGGCCAGGAGATCATCCGCCCCCTGCTCCTTGAAAACCAGACCCTGATGACCGGCGACATGGTCAAAAATGCCCAGGTGCGCATCGGCGGCCAGTTCAACGAGCCCTATGTCAGCATTGATCTGACGGCCCGGGGCGGCAAGATCTTTGCCCAGGTCACCGAGAAAAACGTCAATCGGCAGCTGGCCATCGTCCTTGACAATGTGGTTCGTTCCGCCCCGTCCATCCGCGAAAAAATCATGGGCGGCTCCGCCCAGATATCGGGCAGCTTCAGCCATGAAGAGGCGACGGATCTGGCCATTATCCTGCGTGTCGGCGCCCTGCCGGCACCCGTTGATATTATCCAGAACCTCACCGTGGGTGCCAGCCTGGGGCAGGATTCCATCACCAAAGGACTCACGGCCGGGGTGGTGGGCTCACTTATGGTCATCTGTTTTATGATGGTCTATTACCGGCTCTCCGGCGCCGTGGCCAATGTGGCCCTGGTGCTGAATATCCTCTTTCTCTTTGCCGGACTGGCCATTTTGAACGCCACCCTCACCCTGCCAGGTATTGCCGGTATCATCCTCTCCATCGGCATGGCGGTGGACTCCAATATCTTGATCTATGAACGCATGCGCGAAGAATACGAGGTGGGAAAATCCATCAGATCCAGCGTCAGCTCGGGATTCAGCGAGGCCCTCTCCACCATTGTGGACTCCCAGGTAACCACCCTGATCACCTCCACGGCTCTATTCATGTTTGGCACCGGCCCGATCAAGGGGTTTGCCATCACCCTCACCCTGGGCATTCTCTTCAACCTCTTCACCTCCCTCTATTGTTCCCGCTTCATGTTTGACTCTCTGCTGACCTTCGGTTTCCTGAAAGAATTGCGCTTTCTCCAATTTATCCGAAGACCAAGCCTGGACTATATGAAGCTGCGGTACATCACCTTTGGCATTTCAGCCATCCTTGTCGGCATCGGCATTGTCGCCTCCATCCAGTTTGCCAGGGGCAAGGCCAATATGGGCGTGGATTTTTCCGGCGGCTCCCTGCTTCAGTACAAGGCCACCCAGGCCTTTACCATGGAAGAGGTGCGGAATGTCTTCGACAAGCACCAGATGGAGGGGCTGGATCTGCAGGAGGTGGAGAACGAACACAGCCTGATTGTCAAGATCAAGAAGTCAGAGGAGACCATCGGCAACCTCAGCGAGCAGATTGGCTCCATCCTGTCCACGGACCTTCCGGATAAGCAGTTCAACCTGGAGAGTCAATCTGAGATTGGCTCTTCCGTCAGCTCCGTCCTCCGCAACAAGGCCGGAATGGCCATCCTGATCTCCCTTGCCGGGGTCATTATCTACCTCGCCTTCCGTTTTGACATCCGCTTCGGCGTGGCGGCGGCCATTGCCACCCTCCATGATATCTTTATCATTCTCGGCCTCTGCTGGATGCTCAACATGGAGATGACCCTGATGATTGTCACCGCCCTGCTGACCCTGGGCGGCTATTCCCTGAATGATACGGTTATTATCTTTGACCGGATTCGGGAGAATATGGCCAAAGATAAATCACACACCCTTATCAGCCAGATCAACGACAGCATTAATCAGGTGGTGGGCAGAACCATCGCCACCGGACTCACTGTCTGCATGACCCTGCTCTCCCTGCTGCTCCTGGGCGGCTCCGTCATCCATGATTTTGCCTTTGTCCTGTTCTGGGGAGTTGTCGTGGGAACCTTTTCTTCCGCCTTCGTTGCCAGCCCGGCACTTCTCCTCTGGCCTGAAAAGCGGGAACCGCAATGAACCAGCCCCTGCTGCCGCAAAACGTCACCAGGATAGCAGAGGAAGAGACCTTCCGCTTCTCCTGTCATCCCGCCATCTCCTGCTTCACCCAATGCTGCCGGCAACTGGAGCTGGCCCTGACCCCCTATGATGTGCTGCGGCTGAAAAAGGCCTGCGGCCTGGGCTCGGACGAATTTCTCCACCGCTATGTGATCGTGGAACAGGAAGAGTATGAGACCTTCCCCCGATTTTATCTGACCATGGTCGATGATGGCCAGGAAAGCTGCGTCTTTGTGTCGCCCGCCGGCTGCACCGTCTATGGGGACCGGCCCGGGGCCTGCCGGGCCTATCCCATGGGCCGCGCCGCCATCAGGCAGCCGGAGAGTGAAATGGGGAAAGGGGAGGGAATGGAGGAGTTTTTTGTTCTAATCCAGGAAGGCCACTGCCGGGGATTTCAGGAGCAGCAGGTGCAAAATGCCACCAGCTACGCGCATGGGCAGGGGCTGTCACCCTACAACCGCTTTAACGATGCGGTGGCCGCCATCCTCCAGCACGAGCAGGTTCGACGGCAGAAACGGTTTTCCGAAGACCGCATTGAGCAGTTTATCCTGGCCCTCTACAATCTTGACCAATTCCGGACAATGCTGTTTGCGGGAGACCTTCCCGGAACACCACCGCTGGACGAAACGACGAAAGACCGCCTGCTGGATGACGAGGAGCTGCTGCTCCATGCCATCGACTGGCTGCGGAAGATTCTCTTCAAAGACTGATACCCGGCGAATTTCCTGCCATCCCGTTCTTCTATCCCCGGAATTCCTATGCTCAAGCTCATCGTCTTCGACTGTGACGGGGTCATGTTTGACTCCAAATCCGCCAACCGTCAATATTACAATCAACTCCTGGCCCACTTCCATCGTCCGGCTATGACCGCAGATGAAGTCGAACACGTCCATATCCATAATGTGATGGACTCCATCCGCCATATCTTTCGTTCATATCCCGACCAGGATATGAAGGCGGTGGAGGCCCATCGCAAGACCCTCGATTATACCCCTTTTCTCCGCCATATGCGGATGGAGCCGGACCTGATTGAATTCTTAGAAACAACCAGGCCCCGATACCAGCTGGCCATCTCCACCAATCGCACCAACACCATGATCCCCATCCTTGAGATATTTCACCTTCAAGGCTACTTTACCAAGGTGATGACCGCCGAAAACGCCCGTCGCCCGAAACCGGCGCCCGACGCCTTGCTCGAGATCCTGGACCATTGCCGGTGCCATGTTAACGAGGCAATTTACATCGGCGATTCCATTATAGACCGGGAACATACGGCCAGTTGCGGGATGCGGCTGATTGCTTTCAGAAATCCGGCCCTGCCCGCCGAGTATCATGTCACCACCTTTATGGAGATTCTTAAGCTCCCGCCGTTTCTCGTCCGCCCCTGATTCCCCGCGCAAGCAACTGATATAACTGATCAGGCAACCATTATTTATGGCGGCTCCCCTGTTTCTCCTGCCGCACGTCATCCACCCGCTGCACTCCCTCCATGAGCAGCTTCATGAAATCACCGATTTCTGCCCTGTTCATCTCTTGTGGTGACAGGCCAAGGGTAAACCTGTACGTCCCTTCATGCTCGCCAAGCATGGCAAAGATCGCCTCCTCATTTTCCTGGCCCCGATAATGGGCATGAATGATACCCCCTTCGCGAAAGGATATCTGGCCCGGGCCGCGCCCTAATTCGAGGGACAACACCCCGGTTTTACTGTTCATATGAAAAATCTGGAGCAGTTCAGCAGGGGCCATATCCTGCAACCTGCCCTGCATGCAGGCGGCAAAATCTTCCGCCCTGGCCTTGTTTGCCCGGTTCAGGCGCCCGGCCAACAGGCGGGCCATATAGTTCTGCAGTGCCGGCAACCGATCAATGAGATAATTGAAATCAGCACTGGAAACAGCAAGCAGCTCCGTATCCGACACGGCCCTGACCGTGGCGGCCGCCACATCATCTCCGAGATAACTCATCTCCCCGCAGATCTCACCAGGCCCCAGGGACGTAATCACCATCGCCCCATCCATCACCAGCATTTGTCCTGTGAGGATCATATACAGGTAGAGATTCGATTCTCCTTTCTCAATCAAGACCTTCCCTTCATGGATGATCTCCTGATGAAACCGTCCGACAAAAGTCTTGAGCTCATCTTCAGGGATGAGTTGAACCAAGGGAAAAGGCCTTATTCTCTCAAGAAATCTCAGCTCCCTGCCTCCCAGAACAGTCTTTTTCTCCATTGTAACGGGAGGATTATCAGGTGTTGCCATGGGCGTAAATTTAATCAGCCCCGTACAGCCACTGCAGGTAAAAATCGGTTTTTCTGCGAGAAGATTTTCATGGTCAGCAGCAAGAAACTTGAACAGCAACTGGGTCATTTCCCTGACCAGAATGAGACAGGTTTCTTTGTTTCCCGGACAAAAGAGGGCCTTGTTCGACAAAATCAGCTGTTCGCCAACCTCATAAAATGGACAACGGGTGTCTTCGATTATTTCAAAATAGATCTGGAAAGATTTCATATCCTGCTGTAGTCAAGAAGGTACATCAATGCCATCTGGGCATCATCGGGAGGAGATGTAATCGTTTCTCCAACTCCTCTCGACATTGCACGGATACAACAACCGCCCTTCATCTTGCCTCCTCTCTCTCCATGGCCCACTCCAGAAAACAACTCTGAGTTGGCCGCGATTTCCCCATTATCAGCATCCTGAGAACCAGAACCCGCTCCTGAAAAAAGTGGAATATCGGATATATTTACCAAAAAAAATTCCTCTTCTTCTCAAAATCTGCTACACTTAAAGCAAAATTTTAGTTTATTCCTTGAAGGTAATTGTCAAACCGATACCGTCAATCCCACCATGGCGAGACTCCATTTTCAGGCAAAACGGCAAAAAAACTCTCTCAATTTTAAGATCAGTGAGTCTTCATGACCATCCTTTCTGAACAACTGGAAGCCATTTTTCTGGAAATTCAAACCAATTTTGGCCACCATCGTCAGATTAAGGTTCTTCCCCTGGGCGGGTCCCCCCCTGAACAATACCGCATCACCTATCACTTGCGGGGGCTCTGCAAAGGGACCGGGGACGAGGTCAAGACCTGCACTGAGCATATCGTTCTCCTCAATATCCCTTTTGGATTTCCCCACTTCCCTCCCAACTGCAAGCCGGAAACCCCTGTTTTCCATCCTGATTTTGATCAGGCCGCCATCTGCATCAGTGATTTCTGGGAAAGCAACCAGTCTCTGTCCGGTCTCATCCTTCACATTGGCCGCATGGTCTGCGGCGAGATTTACTCAATCAATAATGCCTTCAATGAAGAAGCAGCACTCTGGTACAAAGGGAATCAGAAGAACCTTCCCCTGGATACCATTGATCCGATATCAGCCCGGACCAGCCCGTCACTTTCTGAACAGCCCATGGGGGGTGACCTGGAACACCTGACCATCGACATTGTAGATGATATCCTGTTCCCACACAATGGGAATCAGGCGGCAGAATCCCCTGACAGGAAGAACCAGCAAGAAAAAACCTTTTCTGAGCCCAGCCCGGAGACAAGCGCAGCCTCTCGCCCCTCCCTGGAAAATTCTTCCCCTGCCAGGCAAGGAGCGGTTTCAAGCCCCGTCTTGAGTCAGGAGGAACAGCATCAACGCAATGAAGCCGACAAAAAACATCAGGAAGGAGAAACGTTTGAGCAGCAGGGGCAACCTGCAAGGGCGCTCGACAGATATCAAACGGTAAAAACTCTGGCTCCGGATTTTCCGGATATCGATAAAGATATCGCTCGCGCCCAATACTCTGTGGAAATGCTTGGCGACTTGGCGGCTAACGATTCGGCCTCCAGAGAATCCGACAAGAACAAGAAAGGAACGACATCAAAATCCCGGAAAAAAGCAGCAATCACAGCCAAACCCCCTGCTGTTGCCGTGCAACGGGACAAGGGACGGTCTTCCCGTTGGCCGGTTAAAGTCATTGGCGCGGGGGCGGCAATCCTTCTGCTCATTCTGATCTCATTGTATCTCAATTTTAATGCGCAGTTCAAGCAGGCGCTCACCGAAACCAATGAGTGCAAGCAACTTATGGATAGCGGCCGGTACTTGGACGCCGAAGGAAAATGTGCGAATGCCTTACAGCAAACATCCAGGGTTCAGTTTTTCAAACAGGAGGAAAAGGCACTCCTTGTCCAGGAGATTCAGCAGCTTCAGAACTCCGAAAGCTTCCAGCAAGCCCTGGCCGCTGGTAAGGGTAACGATTCCAACGCGACGCGAAAATGGCAGGAATCTCTCAAGCTTGCCAGTAAACATATGAATGATGGCCATTGGAAAGAGGCCTTGGCCGGATATGCACAAACCCTCGAGCTTGCCGCCGATTCGCCGTCCATTGATCGCACCATCCTCGATCAGATCCAGAGCAATAAGGCCACTGCCGAATTCAACATTGCTCTGGAGGCAGGAACGCAGGCCATGGCCGCCTCTGAATGGGACCTGGCCAAAAATCACTTGAACCTGGCCATGGCCATCGCCAGAAAAACCCCTCAAATTTCCCCGACAAACCTCACCAAGATTAAATCACTCATCCGTCTAATAGAACTCAACGCCCTTGTCACCGCTGGAGACAGCTATCTTGCCAAGGGGGACTGGGACAATGCCCTTACGGTCTTTGAACAAGCACAGGAAAAAGAAAAATCATTCCCCGCTTCCGATCCCTCAAGCCACAGCGCACTTGCGGAGAATATCATCAGAACCAAAATATACAGTTCTCTGGAGCAGGGGACAAAGGCCTTTGCCGACGCCCAATGGGATCAAGCCATCAATTACTACAAAACTGCCCTGCAGCTCCTGGAGGAAAACAGTGAACTCCTGAATCGTGACAATCCTCTTCAGAGCCAGCAGAAGATTTCCAGACTGATACTCCATGCCGCAGTCATCAGAGACATGCAAAGTGCGGCCAACCTTTTGAAGAATAAGGAACTCAGTGAAGCAATCACCAAACTGCAGACGGTGATCGAAACGATCAACCGCAGTCCTTTTGCCAATGAGCAGGAGTTTCAGACCATTACCAAGGAGGCAAGAGCCTCGGCCAACAAGATCCAGGAAGACCTTCTGGTTTCTGAACATATTTCGTACTTGACCAACAATTACCAAAAACTCCTTACCCAGAACAACCCGTCACTTGCCCCCGAAAATTTATCAAATCCTCGCGCATCCTTTCTTAAAAAAATCGGCAACAAATCGGTCTATAAAATTCAGTGTTTTGAAAAGGGCCATGGCCACCCCGTGCTTCTCCAGGCAAGTTACGCCTACGATCCATCCACAAAGAAATGGAGCTTTTACAGCAATGACACCTCCGTTAATGAACAGGAGACAGAGATGACAGGCCAACAAATCCTGGCCGCTACCTATCAGGCCCAGGAGAATCGAGTGATCGCGGAACAAATTAGGTACCTTAAGGAAAACTCCCAGGCCATTTTTATGCAAAACAACCCCGATCTGCGACCTGAAAACCTTTCAAAACCTGAGGCTTTTTTTCAGAAGAAAATAGGTGAGAATCTTCTGTTTACCCTCCAGTGCGTTCACCAGGATGGCGACAAATCAACTCCCCTGAGAGCCAGCTTTCTTTACAACTCAGTTAATAACAAGCTGGAACCATACGAGACTAAACCCAAAAAATAATATCGCGGCGGGTGGCTTAACTCACCGACACATTCCACCTCCAATCCCTCCAGATTAATGATGATGGCCATGGCCGCCATGCTCCGAAACCTTCCCTCCGGCTGCCGCTAAAGCCTGCTCAAGAAACTCACTCGCCTGGTTCACGGCGGCAATGGCCTTATCGATCTGATCAGCGACGGCATCCTCAGCCGCCTCGCGGGTGAAGGCGGACCACTTTCGGTATTCTTCCGCATGACTCTGATTGTGACTTATCCAGTGCGGCAGTAAAATCCTTAACTTCTCCATCTGTTCCATTTTTTCTCCTCAAGCTCTTTATCGTATCCCTCGACTGCACCTTGAATGCAACAACGGGCCCTCCCCCAGGACGGTTATACCAGAAAACGAAATTCTCCTTTTCCCAACAGATCATGGAGGTGAAGAAGTCCCGCCACTCCCCCTGACTCACCCACAATGGGTAGAACGGTAATTTCATGCCTCTGCATAATACTCAAGGCATCGGCCGCCAGCATTGACCCATCGATGGCCACCGGATTGGCGGTCATAATATCTGCCGCAGTCAAGGAGGAAAGGTTCCTGCCCAAAGCAACGCTGCGGCGGACGTCTCCGTCGGTGACAATGCCGAGGATATTCTCCCCTGACCCCATAATCAGTACGGCTCCAATGTTTTTTGCGTTTAACACCTCTATGGCCCGAACTGCGGGTTCGTCGCCTGCCACCAGGGGAAGGGCGTCGCCCGTCAGCATCACTTCCCGCACCTTCACCTTTAAACGATCTCCCAGGCTGCCGCCCGGATGATTCTTGCGAAAATCCGAGGCCCGAAACTGTTTTTTCTGCAAGAGAACAACGGCCAAGGCATCTCCCATGGCAAGGGTGGCCGTGGTCGAGGCCGTGGGGGCGAGCCCTAAAGGACAGGCCTCCATGGGCACCCCGATATCGAGCACCAGATCCGCGGCTTCGGCAAGGATTGAATGCAGACCACCGGTCATGGCAATAATTTTCACCCCTCTTTTCTGGAGACTGGTCAACAGGCCATTGAGCTCAATGGTGGCCCCGGAATAGGAGATCGCAATGACCACATCCGTGGGCATGACCATACCCAGATCACCATGCATGGCCTCCACCGGATGAAGAAAGAAAGAAGGCGTCCCGGTACTGTTCAGGGTGGCGGCTATTTTCTGTCCTATAATTCCCGACTTGCCTATCCCGGTAATCACCACCCGGCTTGGGCAATGGAAGAGAAGATCCACCGCCTTCTCAAACTCCATTCCAATCCGTTCCCGGACCGATGCCAGCCCCTGTTCTTCAATCAAAAAAACCTTTTGCGCGTCCTGTATGGCCATTGTCTTCTTATTCTCCACTCCAGTCCCTTTTCCTTAAAAAAACACGATAATAGAATCTCCTGAATCAACACTCAGATCAGCCGAATCACAACCCTTCCCCGTAAACTCCCCGCAAGCATCGCTTCTATGGCCCCATCCACTTGTTCCAGGGAGATCACCGATGCCAGTTTTTCCAACTTGCTGAACTTGAAATCGGTGGCCAAACGGCACCAGACACGCTCCCGGATCTCTCGAGAGCAGCGGGCCGAATCGATCCCGATCAAACGCACCCCACGAAGAATAAAGGGATAAACGCTGACGGTGAGATCGCCGGAAGCGGCATTGCCACAACTGGTAACCACTCCCTCATATCGGGTTTCCTTGATGGCGGTCTCCAGATATTGGCCGCCCAGGGTATCGACCACTCCGGCCCACCTTTCCGGCAAAAGCATCTTCTGGCATGACCGAAGAAAATCTCCCCTGGAAAGCACCACCCGGGCACCCAGCTCTCGCAGAAAGGCGGATTCGCTTTTTCCGGTCAGAGCCGTGACCGCAAAGCCAAGTCTGGCAAGAATGGCCACGCTGATCGATCCCACCCCGCCCGTGGCCCCGGTCACCAGGATATCACCCGGGCCGGGAACACAGCCCTGGAGGAGGAGCATCTCCACGCATCGCCCGGCGGTGAATCCAGCCGTCCCCAGCATCATTGTCTGCTCCAGACTCAATCCTGTCGGAAGTCGTACCGCCCATTCCGCCGGAACCCGCACATATTCGGCAAAGCCGCCCGCATGGTTCATCCCCAGGTCATATCCCGAAACAATGACCCGATCCCCTGACTGAAAGGCCGGGACGGAGGAATCTTCCACCACCCCGGCCGCGTCAATGCCGGGGGTGTGGGGATAGCGCCTGGTCACGCCCCGGTTTCCGGAAGCGGACAGGGCATCTTTATAATTAAGGGATGAGTAATGCACCCTGACCAGCAGTTCCCCCGGAGGTAACTGCTG
>JACDZJ010000221.1_pt1 | contig 22917 bp, 25 predicted proteins | sample 7365721 | NCBI WGS metagenome assembly JACDZJ01 (sample SAMN15143480, study PRJNA637477) | pond metagenome | biome: freshwater wetland ecosystem [ENVO:00000243]; feature: pond [ENVO:00000033]; material: pond water [ENVO:00002228]; isolation source: pond water containing pink berries ... | reverse complement strand
ATTCTTGATAGCGTCTTATTCGGAAATCGCCTAAAGTCCGACAGGCTGCTAGGCCCCGTCCGTCGCTGGTCAGGCGCGGTGCGGTTTCGGCCGCATGGCCTCCAGTACCGCGGCGGGGTTATGCTCGATCACGTTGAGGAGGATCAGCGCGGCCCCCTGGGGCGTGCGGTCGCCGCGCTCCCAGTGGCGCAGGGTCGCCACGGAGAACCCGAAGCGGCCCGCGAACTGGTCTTGCGTCAACCCGAGCCGGCGACGCAGCTCGGGTACGTCAACCGCATGGGGGCAATGTTCGAGGACACCGCTCGGGGCGCCCCCGGCATGGGCCGCAGCTTCTTCCAGCCCTTGCTTGATGCTTGCAAACGCGCTCATGGTTTCACCTCGCAAGCCGGACCGACTGCAGCGCTCGGATCGGCCGCTTAAGGGGCAGACGAACAACAGCGGGGAGTCGATCTCCAGGATCTCCGGCGCGGACAGCAAGGCCACCGGACGGAGCTTCCCGATCTCCGCGCCTTTGGCCGGGTCGAGCCGCGCCAGGTAGATGCCGCCGCGGATCAGCCTTTCCACCAGGATTCCCGCTCCGGCGGCAGCGGTTCGCCAAGCGCCGCGTCGAGGTCTTGCGCGAAACGGCGGGCCACGGGGTCGCAAGCCATGGCCCGCAAGTCCTCGGCCATGGTGCGGCGCTCCGCCGCCGCGCGGGCTTGTGCGATCTCGTGCTCCAACGCCCGGCGGATCAGCTCGGACCTGGACACGCCTAGCCCGCGCGCGACATCCAGGCTTGCAGCCGCCAACTCCTCGGGCAATTCGATGGAAAGGGCTACCACTGGAATCTCCGGTTCTATCGCCGATCTGGCTACAATATAGCCCGTCGATCCTTCGCGAACAAATCCGCGATGGTGCGGATGCGGTGCGCGGACGCGCTTGATCCGGACTAGCATAAGGGGCCGGGGTCAAATACTGCGCTCTGGAGACTCCCGTGGCAAAGGCGGCATCCCCAGAGCCGTAGGTTGCCGTGAAAGTCCGGCGGGCGGTGGCATAACCACACCCCTCGCCGTCTCAAAGAGATACGATACGGATGCGAAGGCTGCTGAGCATCCGGCGGTCGGCCAAGCACCACCCCCGTGGGTGCCTATAGCGTCGCGCCTTCCGCTCGGCACCGCTAAGGGTAGCCGAACTTTCATGGGCAGGGGTGAGCGAGCCGATCATGACCGTTGGGGTGACGCAGGAACCCCAACATCGTCCAGGTGCAACCACGCTCGGAACAGCAAACCGAGAAACGGAGGCAAGTAATGACCCCGTTCTTCGAGTGGGATAAGGCCAAGGCCCGTTCCAACATCAAGAAGCACGGTGTCAGTTTCGAGGACGCCATGGCCGTGTTCCAAGACCCACTTGCCAGAATCTTTACTGACGAATGGTAATCGCTTGGCGAGCGGCGCGAGATCATCATTGGGCATCTGCGCGATCGAAGGTTGGTCCTTGTGGTGTTCTGCGAGTCCAGCCAGGATCAGATTCGCATCATCAGTGCCCGGCCTGCCCAGAGAAAAGAGATTATGACCAACACGCAAGATGAAGACCTGTTGCAGGATTACGAGTTCCATTATGGCAAGGCCCAGCCGAACCGTTTTGCCGAGCAGTTCCATTGACAGTATACTTAATTCAGCTTGAGGCCAGTCTCGATTGAGTAAACTGTCCCCGGAATTCAATTTCCGAATTCCCGGAGTAAACTGTCCCCGGAATTCCCGCGGTTTACGCCCGCGAACCAAGCAGTATCGCGAGTCCAGCTTGGGTGAAGTGGTGATCGGTGGTGAACGCTTGCTCGATGCCGAGTTCCTTGGCCACAAGGATGCTGGTGCAATCCGTCAGGCTCCAATCCTTGTCTAAGCGCTGACGGAACAGCGCGAATCCCCGATCAAGCAGGGGTCGATCAACGGGGATACAACGCCAACGCGGTGAACTCCGTGCGGTCTCGATCAACCGGAGCGCTACGGGTTTGAAGGGTGCGCGGCTGAAGGTGTTGCCCACTTCCAGCAAAACCGCGTCTGTGGTGACGAAGCGGCATCCTGCGAGCGTGAGCTGGCGGCTCACCGTCACGGCGTGATCGTGCCAATCGTCCTGCTTGTTACCAAGGGCAACGAGGGCTGCCGTGTCGACGAAGACCCGGCGCATTTACACGGCGCCGAGGTAGTGGTCGTGGCGTTCCGCGAGATCGCGGACGCCGGTGTCCACCGCCACCGAATCGATCTCTTGCAGTAATTGCCACCATTCGTCCTCGCCCAAGCCCCCGTCCAGGGACTGGGTGAGCAGACCAATGAGGAACTGCTCCGGGTCCGGCAGGGCACCGAGTTTGGCGGCAAGGGGTTCGGGAATCTCCAGCGAAATTTGCATGTCTTTCGATCCTCCCGGTTGGTTCTGGTGACGCTGTAGATGCGCGTCGTAAGGGTGGCGCATCCAATCATGTTCCTCCGCGGGTCAGGCCGCTACCGTCGTTGATCATCGTGATACCAGCGGTTCCGGGGACAGCGGTTCCGGGACAGTATACTTAATTCGATCCCCTCAGGAGTACCCAGGAGGCAGAACTCAGTCCTATTCAGCAAAACAGGCAAGCCGGTCAACTGCGCGGGCCAGCGACGGTGACGCCTTCGCGGCTCGCCCGGTTTCCCAATGGTCGCGCACGAACCGGCACCATTGGTCGTTGTAGCCGAGCCCCACCGGGAAGGACACGCCGGGCCTGGGCAGGATCTCCTGGCGCAGTTCCCGATGCTTCGACTTTCGGACCTTTGCCTGACGCTTGATGCGATCAATCATCAGCGGGATCTGTCGCACGATCGCATCGTTCAGCGACAACTCCGGCTCCTCCAACAGCAACAGGGAGTCCCCCTCCAACAGCGACCACAGCAGGGCGATGAGGCGCAAGGTCCCGTCCGAGAATTGATCCTCCCGGTGCCAGGCGCCCTGAGGGCGCCAGTGGGCGTACCGTGCCTCCATGTGGGGCAGTCCGGTCATCTCGTCCCGGTTGAAACGCAGTTCTTGGAACTGCGGCACCGCCTTGGTCAGTACCTGCTGGATCTTGCGCAGACGCGCGGTCAGCGTGTTCTTCGGCGTGCGGGCCAAACCGTCCAGAAAGCCCTGGCCGAAGGGGTCCTCCTCTAACCGGTTGCTGCTCAGCCGGTCGGCGAACTTCAGGAGTTGGGGAACGAGGTGCAGGTAGGTGGTCGACCGCAAGAAGGTCGCCAGCGCCCGGAATTCGACATTGGCATTGACCTGCTCCAGGTGGCTCTGGGTCAAGCGTTCCTTGTCCCCGCGGTCGTGCTCGTCCGGACGGCTCAAGAGACAGATGCCGTCGCGTTCGACCCGCTCCTCATGGACCATCGGGCGCTGTCGCCCCGTGCCCTCGCTTTTGAATCCGAGCACATAAAGCCAAACGCCGCGCTCGTCTTCTGCCGTGCCCCCGGAAAGCCGGACCTCGATCCGCACCTCGGTGTCTTGCCGCGCCTGGAGACAGCGCAGCTTCTTGATCCCGCCCCGCTCCGCGACCGCCCTTTGCATGCCGCCGCCGGAACTGTCCGCCACGGTACGCAAGAAGCGAAACACGTCCAGGAAATTGGACTTGCCGGAGGCATTCGGGCCGATGAGGTACGTGGTTTCGGCCAGCGCAGCGTCGACGTTGCGGAAGTTCAGCCAGTTCTTGAGGCGGATGTGGTCGATGCGCATGGTCTTGATTGTTCTCAACCGCTCACCGCGGCGATGGTGTCACCGGGTCGGCGGTCGCTCACAGTCGGTCGCGCAACTCCGAGGGGGTCATCCCGAAGCGCTCTTTGATGCCGCGGGAGAGGTCGCCGGTGTTGCGGTAACCGACCTCCAGCGCGATGGACTTGATCGGCCAGCAGGTCTCTACCAGCAGTTGGCGGGCGCGCACAAGCCGTGCCTCGCGGATGAAGCCGAACACCGTCGTGCCGAACAGGTCTCGAAAGCCCCGCGACAGCCGGGGCTGGTTGGTGCCCAGCAACTGCGCCAGATCGTTCAGGGTTGGCGGATCGGTGAGTCGCTCGCGCAGCAGTTGGCGCGCTTGGTACAGGCGCGTCACTTCCTGACGGCGGAGAGCGAAGCGATCCGTGTCCGGAATCTCGCCGGTGTCCAGCGGGCCATAGCGTTGCTCATAGGCGCGCAGCCGCTGTTCCAGGTCCGCCACCAGGCGGCGGCGGTGCAGGTGCGCCGTGACTCTGGCGTGCAGCTCGGCCTCGGCGACCGGCTTGGTCAGATAGTCCGCCGCACCCAGCTCGAAACCGCGCACCCTGCTGTCCAAGTCGTCGTGGGCGGTCAACAGCAGCACTGGAATGTCGCGCGTGCTGTCGGCCGCCTGCAAACGATCAAGAACCGCGAAGCCGTCCAGAACCGGCATCCGCAGATCGAGCAGGATGAGGTCCGGGTGGTCACGGCGGGCCAACTCCAGACCTTCGGCACCGGCCGTCGCGGTGGTGATCGCGATATTGTAATCGCGCAGGTAGGCGATCATCAGGCCCAGGCCGATCAGATCGTCGTCGACGATCAGCACCAGCGCGGGATCGTCGATGCCGCGTTGCGTTGCGGGCGTCAGCGGGTCAAGGGAGGTCGTCGTGCGCCGGTCTTGGCTCGTCTCAGTATCCACGTGGGTCTTGCTCCGCTGTGCAGCCGCTGTCGGTCGAATTATCCCAGATGGTTCTACGTGCTCGTCAAGTTCCGGTAGACGCTGCACCTTTCTGATTGGGACTCTTTGCTATGGTACAGCGGGGAGTACAACAACTGGGTGCCGATGTGATCGCGCGATGATCGGCTTTGTCACGGAGCGCCGCCCGCGGCCGCGGGCGACTCGATCCGCCCGTCGCGGACCCGCAGCACCCGATCGGCCAGATGGAAATAGCGGTCGTCGTGAGAGACCACGACCAGGGTCCGTCCAGTCGCCTTGAGTGCGGGCAGGATCGACTCATAGAAGCGGCGGCGAAAGGATGGGTCCTGGTCGGCGGCGGGCTCGTCGAAGATGCAGATCGGACGTCCTTTGACGATTGTCGCGACGATGGCCAGACGCTTCTGCTGACCGGTGGACAGGGCCAAATTGGTAAAGGCGGCGGACCGCGATCGGCGGGGTCGATGGCCTGGTCGATGCTGCCGACGAAACGCTCGAAGAACAGTCCGTCCCGCTCGGCGGCCTGCTGCAGTTCGTCGCGGGTCTGCTGTCGCCGCATGGCCAACACCGGCAACAGCAGTGCATAGATGATCGTGGTGACCAGCAGCGTGATCGGCGACAGCAGGCCCAGGTAGAGCCCGGCGCACACCAGCACCAGCACCGACTGCGCCCCCGCGACCAGCGTGACCACCCCCTGTGAGATCAGACCCGCGTCGTCGCTGAGCGGGGCGAAGGCGCCGATGCCCCCAATGGGCCTCGACGAAGCGCAGTTCGGTGCGTCGCACCTTGTCCATGACGCGCAGCCGCAGCCGTTGCAGCGCCAACTCCACCGCGGCGACCGCCCGGGTCAGGGCAAAGCGTTGGGCCAGCACATAGAGGATCAGGGCGCCGAGATAGGCGCCGATCAGCACCACCTGGATCGGTTCGCCGGGCACATCAAGCTCCGTAGGAGCCCGCTTGCGGGCGACGTGACCTGCCGGAATCGCGTCATTGTGCCCCACCCGCCGCCCGCAAGCGGGCTCCTACGGGTTGGATCTTTCGCGGAAATCACGGCCGTCCTGTCGCCGCTGACCCTGCTGGCGACGCTGGCCGTGCTCGCCGTCGCGGTCCCCAGGTCTCTGCGCCACTACCGCCAGAGCGCCGCCGACCTGGAGGCGGCGGACGACTGCGAGGCCCAACTCTTTGACTGCTTCGCCGGGGTCCTGGACGGCTTCAAGGAACTCAAGCTCGATCGCGGTGCGAGCGACGGGCTGTTCGCCGATCTCGGCAACACGGCGCGCGCGGCCTATCGGCGCAAGCTCGCCGCCAACGCGCGCCAGGTCCATGATCTGATCCGCGTTCGCCCGTCGCGGCGCGGGTAGTGTCTGGTTTGCGGCGATCGACGATGCCGTGCCGTCCTACCTGGATGGGGTGCGCCTGGCGGTGGCGCGCATCAATGCCGCCGGGGGGGTGTCGGGTCAGCGGCCGTTGGACGTCATGGTCTATCCGGGGGGGATCGGTTTGACCAGGTGCGACCCAACCGGATCGCGGCCGACCCGCGCCTGATCGCGGTGCTGGGGCACCGCGAGGCGACGGTCGCGGTGCCCGCCTCGGTCATCTACCAGGCGGCCGGGTTGCTGTTCATGCCGCCCTTCGCCACTGCCGAGGCGCTCACCCGGCATGGCTTCGATACCGTCCTGCGAATGGTCCCCGACAACGCCGCGATGGCCTCCCAATCCGCCGGCGTCGCGGCCTTGTTCGGGTACCGACGCATGGCGGTGCCGCACGCGCGCGGCGACGACGACCGGGAACTGGGCTTGCTGTTCGAGGACGCGGCCCGCCGGGTGGGGATCGAGATCGTGTTTCGTGGACGCTCTTTGATCCGGACGCCCCCGATGACCGGACCCGCCGCTTCGTCGCCGCCTGCCGCGACGCCTATGGTCGGGCGCCGGACGCGGCGGCCGCCCAGGGTAGCGATGCGGTCGAGTGGTTGGCGGTGCTGATCGAGCGGACCGGCAGTGCCGACCCGCGGGCGCTGAGCACCGCCGCCCGCTATGGCCGCCCCTGGGCCGGTCTGACCGGCATCTATGCCTTTGACGCCAACGGTAACCAGTTCGGTAAGCACTACCGTTTCCAGGTGCTGCAGTTCGGCCGCTGGTGGCCGCTGCCGGGGGTCGCGGCGCCCTCTCTGCTGTCCGGCTTCAGCGCCTATCAGGGCGAGCGGGCAGTGGCGGCGCCCGCAAGTCTCGGTGCAACCGCCGCCGCGGCCGCGCCGACACCGGACGGACGGGATCAGACGGCCCTGAGCGAGCCCACTGTCAGCCCGCTCCAGCACCATCGGACCTGGCTGGCCCTTGCCAAAGATATTCGACGGTTCAAGCGACTTGGCGTGGTGGTGCCGCCGAGCGAGCCGGGTCGCGCGGCGGCTGGCGACGCTGGAGCCGCGTCTCCAGGGGCTGGTTCGCGGGCTCGAGGCGAGCGACGCCGCGAGCGCGACCCGCGGTGAGCAACTCGGCTCGCTGAGTCTGCGCCTGGAGGGCGGCATCAAGCGCATCGAGCCATTGGCGCCGCGACTCGATTCGCTGGAAACCCAGGTGGCGCGCCTCGATCCGCTGGCCCCGCGGCTCGCGGCCCTCGAGACCCGGGCAACGCAGCTTGATGCGTTGGCCCCGCGGCTCGAGTCCCTGGGCATCCGGGTCGAACGTACCGAAACCGCGGTCCAGCGCCATGAAACACGCATCGAAGAGGGCTCGATCAAGCTGTTCGAGACCCTGATGACCTTGGACAACGCGGGCTATTCGGGGCAGCGGACGCCGCCCGGCGTCGCGTTGTCGCCCCGCCCGCCGGCCCTCGACGCGCACCAGCCGGCGCCGACGGCCACCGGGGGGATATCCCCGGTGGTGTCGCAGGCCCTGCTCCTGAGGGCTCCTGATGCCCCTGGGCGTGATCCTGTTCGCCGTCGGTTGCGGCCAGTTCCCTGGATCAGCGCCCGCCGGCAGACCGCCGTTCGCCGATCCGGGCCGCGACTGGGCTGCGCGCCTGGCTCGGCGCCGGCTCAGGCTATGCCGTCGTTGGCTTCAGCCTGATGTTCGGGACCACGGTCGGCGGCTGGCTGGGTACCCCGTGGCAGTTCCTGCCGGACCTGTGGCAGGCGGGTCCCGGTCAGGCGGCGGCGGGGACCCTGACCCGGTTGACCCTGGAGTTACCGCTGGCCGGTGCGCTCGTCTATCCGCTGTTTGGCCATTGGGCCGGCGCCCATCCGCTCGGTGCGGACAACCCAGGCGGAGCCCGAGGGCCTGCCGCCGCTGGTCCTGGCGAGTGCCGCGGGTGCTGCCGGTGCGGCACTCGCGGCACGGATCGCCGGCACCCTGCCCGCCATCGGCGGCGACTGGGAGCGGCGTCTCCCCGCGGCAGTGCTGGCGGGGGCGGTCGCGGCCTCGGCCGCCGCTGCCGCCAGTGTCCTGGGACTGCTGTTGCTCGGGCTCGTCACCGGCGCACTCTACTTAATTTTCCTGACGGGCGCCGCGCGCCGCCTCGGCGCGGCCGCGGAAATCGCCGGCAGCTGCGCCGTGGCCGGGACCTGCGGCACCGTGGCGACCGCCATCCTCGGCCCCGCCGGTTTCCTGTCGGTGCAGTTGATCGGCCTCGCCGCCGTGCTGGGTCTGGCCTGGAGCGCCGGGTTGCTGCTGGCCCAACTACCGCGACGCTGGGCGGCGTTGCGCCCGGCCGCGGACAGCCAGGCCTGAGGTCGACGGGGCGCAGCGCCGCCCCGCCGCCCTCCTGGCCCACGTTTTCGCATCACAATTGGGCGATGCAGGATGGCGGCCTCGTTGAGAGCGATGACGCCCTGCGGCGCTGCCGGCGACGGCGGGTCTGGCGGCACCAGGCCAAGGGCGTCAGCGAGCCGGTGGCCAGGGCGTGGCCGGCGCCCGGGATGAACTTTCCGAGGCGCGCCGCCAGCGACGGCGAGACCGCCGTCGGCACGGTGCCGCCGATCAGGCCGGCGATGACGGAAGGGCCCAAATCGGCCTTGAACGCGATGCCGTAAAGCCCGGCCAGTCCGTGCAGCATCTTCAGTTGCACCCCCACCAGCACGGCCAGGTCCACCAATGGGAGCGGCACCAGCGCAACGGCCATGGCGGCCAGCGTGTACTGGCGAACGAGCTGCTCCGCCGCGGCATGGTGCTGCTCCGGCGTCAGGGTGGTTTGCGGATCGTCCGGCGCTGCCTGCGCGTGCTCCGCGTCGGTGTCGGCTCTTGCCGTCATTGGGATATACCTCGTCGGCGAGGCGGTGTCCCGGATTTGCTTTTCCACCGCGCGAAGTGTCGGGATTGGGGTATCCTGGGTGCTGACCGATCACCGCCCCGTCCCCAGTTGCAGCGCCGCCATGACCGCCACCGTCACGCCCCCGCGTCCTCCCACCCGACGCGCGTACACTGGCGGCTGGTCGCGGCGGGTCACCGCGACCCTGGCCAACAGTTCGTTGCGCACGGTCCTGGTCGCCACCTTCACGGTACTGATGATCGGCACCCTGGGCGTGGTCGGATGGCTCTCCTACCAGGCCGGCGAACAGGCCGTGACGACGCTCGCCAACCAGTTGATGGCGGAAATCGGTGATCGGATCGACCAACGCCTGGCGCGCTACCTGGCGGGGCTGCGCAACGTGGCCGACACTAACGCGGTCCTGATCCGGCAAGGTCGACTCGATCCCAACGATAGCGGCGGGCTGGAGCGGTATTTTGCCGCCCAACTGGGTTTGTTCCCGGGCGCGGACAGCATTGGTCTGGTCACCGAGCAGCGGGAAATGCTGATGGTGGCGCGCCTGGCGCCCGACGCCTTGATTATTCGCCGCTTCAACGCCGCGACCGGTTACCGCTTGCAGCACTACCGGGCCGACTTGGACGGCCGGCAAGGCGCACTGATCGAGTCGCGCCGGAATTATGACCCCCATAACGACCCACCCGGCAAGCCCTGGTATCCGGCGGTGCGAGCCGCCGGACAGGGCAGTTGGCGCCTGTCGGTCAGCCTCGCCAAGGGACAGGATCACCCGGTACTGATCAATTTCTATGCCCTGCCCTTCGGCGACCCCCAGGATCGGACGCGGGGGGTGCTGTTCGCCGGCATGACCCTGATCGGTATGAGCGACTTCCTGCAAGGTCTGCGGGTCAGCGCCCACGGCCAAGCCTTTCTGGCTGACCGCGACGGGCTGTTGGTTGCCACCTCCACCGGCGAAACGCCCTTCGACAGCCGGGCGCGGACCGATCACGCGCAGAATGTCGCGGTCGAGACCCGGCGCCTGCCGGCAGTCGCCAGCGCCGACCCGGTGACCCGCGAGGCGGCCCGGCAACTGCTGGCGCGGCAACCGGCCTTGCAGCAATTGGCGACGCCACTGCGGTTCGATTTCGATGTCCAGGGGCAACGCTACCTGGCCAAGGTCAGCGCCTCGTCCGCGGCGATCAGTCACCCGGACTGGCTCACCCTGGTCGTGGCGCCGCAGCGGGATTTCACGACCCTGGTGGCCGCGCCCTTCCAACAGCTCCTGCTGCTCGTCGCCCTGGCGGTGCTGATCGCGGTACTACTCGGGCTGGTGGCCGCCGGCGCCATCAGTCGCCCCTTAGGGCAGTTGAATGCGGCGACCCGGCGGCTGGCCGAGGGTGACTTCGATCAGCCGCTCCCGCCCGCACCGATCCGGGAGCTGCGCGAACTGGGGGAGTCTTTCGGCAAGATGACCGGGCGGTTGCGCGCCGCGTTTTTTGAACTGCGCGACCTCAACCAGACCTTGCGGACCGCGGAGCGGGCATTGGCGCTGCATAACGAGGATCTGGAGCAACGGGTGACGGAACGCACGACCGCGCTCGTGACGGCCCAGGCGCGGATTGCCGAGGCGATGGCGCAGGTCACCGCGTCCGAGGCGAAATTCCGGGCCATGTTTGAACAGTCGCCGTTGGGGATCGCACTGATCGATCCGCTGACCGGACGCCCGCTCGAGGTCAACGAACGCCTGTTGCGGATCATTGGTTGGACACGCGAGGACCTGGTTGCCCGCGGCTGGGTGGGCGTCACCCACCCGGATGACCTGGCGGTGGAACTCGCGCAGGTGGCCCGGCTGCGCGCCGGCGAGAGCGCCGGCTTCCAGCTTGAGAAACGTTATCTCCGCGATGACGGCACCGTGATCTGGGGTGATCTGACGGTGACTTCGGTGGACCTGGGTGACGGTGCGCGTCGGCTCCATCTGTGTCTGGTGGAGGACATCACCGCCCGCAAGACCGCCGAGGCGCGGGTGCAGGCCAACGAGCGCCGGACGCGCCGGATGCTGGACTACATGCCCACGGCGATCGCTGCCTGCACCTTGGAGCCCGAGCCCCGCGTGACTTACCTCAACGAACAATTCGTCCGCACCTTCGGGTACACGCTGGAGGATATTCCCCGAATGCGTGACTGGGCCCTGAGCGCCTATCCCGATGAGGGGTACCGCCGGGCCTCAATGGACTGGTGGAACGCCGCGGTCGCGACGGCCATCCCCCGCGGTGGGCAGGTGGAGTCCCGTGAGTTCCGGGTCACCTGCAAGGACGGCACCGTGCGTGCGGTGGTGATCAGTGCGACCGCCCTGGAGGACGTGTTGGTGGCTGCCTTCCTGGATATCACGGAGCGCGAACGGGCAGAGACGGCGCTGCGCAAGAGCGAGGAGCGCTATCGGCTGCTCACCGAGACCATGCAACAGGCGCGGGACGCCGCCGAGACCGCCAATCGGTCCAAGAGCGAGTTCCTGGCCCATATGAGCCATGAGATCCGGACCCCGCTGAATGTCGTGCTGGGCCTGGCTCAAGTGCTCAGCCGGGAGCCGCTCACGGCCGCTCAGCGCGACACGGTCGTGCGTATCGGGACCGCCGGGCAGTCGCTGCTCGCCATCATCAACGACATCCTCGACCTCTCCAAGATCGAGGCTGCTCAGTTGCGCCTGGAACCGCGCCCCTTCACCCTGGAGACGCTGCTGACCAGGCTCGACAGTCTGATGGCGCCGACCGCCCAAGCCAAGGGGCTGGTCTTTCATGTCGCGGGGCCGCCCGTTCCACTGGGACAGCTGCTGGGCGATGCCCTGCGGCTGGAACAGGTTTTGCTCAACCTGATCGGTAATGCAGTCAAGTTCACCGAACAGGGCGAGGTGACCCTCTCGGTTATTGCGCTACGGACCGACGTGGCCGACGTGCGCCTGCGCTTCGCGGTCCGCGACACCGGCATCGGCATCCCGCCCGCGGCCCAGGAGCGGCTATTCACCCCTTTCACCCAGGCCGAGGAGGGCATCAGCCGCCGCTTTGGCGGCACCGGGCTCGGCCTGTCCATCAGCAAGCGCCTGTTGGAACTGATGGGGGAGGAGATCGGCGTCGCGAGCCAGGTGGGTCAGGGCAGCACCTTCTGGTTCGAGCTGTCTTTGGCGTGGGCGACAGCGGCCGCGGGGGTGTCCGCCACCACCACGCCGGACCGCGCGTCGCCGCCGCGCTCCGCCGGGCCGCGCCTGGCCGGCGCGCACTTCCTGGTGGTGGACGACAGCGCCATGAACCGGGACCTGGTCGAGCGGGCGCTGGCGTTTGACGGCGCGACCGCCACCCTGGCCGCCGACGGCCAGCAGGCGCTCCAACAACTCAGGGCGCGGCCCGGGGCCTTCGCTGCCGTATTGATGGACGTACGAATGCCGGTGATGGATGGCCTCACGGCCACCCGCTTGATCCGCGAAGACCTCGGGCTGACCGAGCTTCCCGTCATCGCGCTGACCGCCGGGGTGTTGACCGAGCAGCAGGACGCCGCGCGTGCGGCCGGCGTCGACGCCCTATTGGGCAAGCCGCTTGACCTTGAACAATTGGCAATCCTGTTATTGGAATGGGTGAAACCGACGTCATCAGGGACGGTCGCCCTCACCGCGGCGGGGCCTGCTGAGCCGACCGCGGCCGGTCAGTCGGTCACCGGCCACGACGCGGCCGGGGCGTTCCCCGACATTGCGGGCATCGATCGGGCGCGGGCCGCGGTAACCCTGGGCCATAACCGGGACCTGTTTTTCTGGCTGCTGCGGCGGATTGCCGACGAATACGCCACGGCGGAAGCACAGACCCGTGAGGATCTGGCCCAAGGCGAGCGGGACCAGGCCGCCCGGCGGATGCATACCTTGGGCAGCAATGCGGGCTCACTGGGGGCACTGGAGCTCATGGCCTTGGCCCGTGAACTGGAGGGGGCTATCGACCGGGGCGAGACGGACCTGGAGGCTCGGCTCGCGGTCTTCGGTGGGGTGCTCACCGACCTGCTGGCCGCCGGCGCACCCTGGCTGAACGTGCCGTCGGCGTCTGCCGCGGCAGCGTCCGAAGACGCGCGCCGCCCTGACCCGGCGACGGCGCCGCTTGCGGACAACCGCGGCCCATCCTGACGCCGCGGAACCGCTGTCGGAACCCGATTCAGGCGGCGGCAGGCGCCGCTGCCGGGGCCACGTCCACCTCCGCCGCGGGGCCGCGTTTGCGCGTCACCAGATGGTAGATGCCGGCACCGAGCAGCGCGCTGCCGACGACGGCGATGCTCACGGGATGGGTAAGTACAAAAACCTTGGCGGCGGTGCCCAGCCCCGCGAGTGACGAGCCGATTCCAGGCGTCCCGGCCGGCGCGGTGGCCGCGGTCGCGACCGCATAGGGGACTTCGGGTGGCATGGCGGATCTCCTGATGACTAAGTGAAAAATCGTTGAGGATCTCGGTCGCGACCCGTGCTTGCGCAACTGCTGACGTCGCCCCGCCGGACCCGACGACAAGGATAACAACGTGGCAACGCGCCGATCCAGTCGGTATTGTCTGACACAACACCCAGTTTGCTTGACACAATCATGATTCGCTGGCCCGGCGGACCCCGTCCGCATAGACTGCCCCTAAAGAGTCGTCCACCGGAGCCGTCGCGACTCGGTGGGGACCAACGCTCGCGGGCGAGCCTACGGGCCTTCATTCCGCGTCACATGAGCAGCTAATGGCGCAACTTCATCCGCACACCGACGCACTGACCGGCGCCCGCGCTGCCGATGATCGAGCCGGGGACCACCACCCGGCGCTGATCCCGCCGGGCCAGGCCCCTCGCCGCGCCACGAGGTTATCGCACTGGGGGCGGCCCCATGGGGGCTGATCCCGGTCCTGCTGCCGCCGCGTGCGCGCCCGGCGAGCCGCCGCTTAGCGCCGGTCCGGCCGGCCGGCGCTGGTCCCGACTGCGGCAGCAGCTCCCGTTTTTCGCTATCGGTATCCAGTTAGTGGCCTTGATCGTGGTCCTTTTATGGCACCGGATCTTTGTTGTGATCCACTCCGGCGAGGCCGGTGTATTGTGGAACCGCTTCGCCGGCACGCAGATCGGCCGGGTCTACGGCGAAGGTTTACACCTGATCAGTCCGCTGGATCGGAGGTCCGTCTACGAGGTCCGCAAGCAGCTCGCCATCCATCAACTCGACGTGCTGTCGGTGGAGGGTCTGCGCCTGGAACTGGACCTCGCCATCCGCTACCGGCCCGCGCGCGACCTGCTGGGGATGCTGCAAGAACGCATCGGTCCGGATTATCTCACCCGGGTCGTGATCCCGCAGACCGAATCGGTCCTGCGCAAAGAACTCGGCAACGCCACCGCGATGCAGATCTATACCGACGAGAACGGCCTGCTCACCCGGGCAATGGTCAAGGCGACCGAGGAAGTCGGGCGAAACTTCGTGGAACTGGAGGATATCATCATCCGCCGCATCCAATTGCCCGAGACCGTGCGGACCGCGATCGAGCAGAAGCTGGTCCAGCAGCAGGTGCTGAATTCCTACCGGTTCCGCATCCAGACCGCGGAACAGGAGGCCGAGCGCCGGCGCATCGAGGCCGCCGGCATCCGTGACTATCAGCAAATCGTCGGCGAGACCCTGACCGACCGGCTGCCGACCCATCAGGGCATCACGGCCACCCGTGAGATCGCCGGATCGAACAATGCGAAGACCGTCGTCATCGGGGTCGGCGAGGTCAGCCTGCCGATCATTCTCGGCGGTGAAGCCCTGCCGCGCGCGCTCACCCAGCCGAGCGCGCCCGCGCGCTGAACATGCCGACAGGTCGCCCCGGTGCGGGGCCGACGGTGCATCTGTATCTCGCGTCCGGGGCGGCCGACCTGGCCGCGCTGGCCGCGCTGGAGCAGGTGCTGGACGCGCAGGAGCGCGCGCGATCTGCGCGATTTGTGTTCAATGCAGACCGGGAGAACTATCGGGCGGCCCATGTCCTGCTGCGCCATGCACTGTCGCGCCATGCACTCGTTGCACCGGCCGCCTGGCGTTTTCGCCACGGCGCCTATGGCAAACCCGAGATCGCTGCACCGGTCCCGTTGGCGGACGAGCGGCTGCATTTTAGCCTGAGCCACACCCGGGGCCTGGTCTGCTGCGCGGTGGCGGCGGCGGCGGTCGGGGTCGATGCGGAAGGAGAACGTCCAGTCAGCGATGCGCTGGACTTGGCACGGCGCTTTTTCTCCCCGCTCGAGGCCGCGACCCTGGCCGCGCTGTCGCCCCCGGAGCGGGCGCGGCACTTCTATGTGCTCTGGACGCTCAAAGAAAGCTACGTCAAGGCACTGGGACTGGGACTGTCGGCGGGGCTGGATCATTGTGTGTTCCGAATCGCGGCCGGTACGCCCGACTCCATCGTTCTGACGTTGCATCCACCACTCGACGACGGCGCCGCCGACCACTGGCGATTCATTCTTCTGCGAATCGACGACAGCTATACACTGGCCGCCGGTTTACGTTCCGTGACCGGCGCTCGCTTCTGCATCCATCCCATATCGCCGGTCCACCGGTTGCCGCAGTTGGTGCTGAGCGCCTGCAGCGCCAAGGCCCACTATGAAGACCCAATCAGGGCGGAGTTGCCATACGATGTCATCTAAGGGTCCCCACAGCGCTACCGAGGCACACCCAGGCCGCGCGGGCGGCTCAGCTCCAGCGCGTCGACCTCGACCGCCTGCCGCACCCTCGCCGCGGCGGTCCCGGACCCCGGGGCGGGTGCCCACCGTGCGACCGAACAGAGAATCGAGATGACGCGAGCACTGTCCCCTCTCACGCCCACCGGCTTGGCCGATGATTTCTTCGCCCGTGCCGAGGTCCAGCCCGAGCGGCCGGCCATCCTGGGACCGCGCCCGGGCGAGCGGCTCGGCTATCGGGAGTTGGCCGGTCAGGTGCGCGCGCTGGCGGCGGCGCTGGCCGCGGCCGGCGTAAGCCCGGGCATGAATGTCGGTCTGCATTACCCGAGCGGACCTGCCTGCATCGCCTATACCTATGCGATCTGGACCTGCGGCGCCTGCGTCACGCCAATCCCGACCGAGCTGGCCGGCGCCGAGAAGCGCCTGATCCCGCACCACATCGCCATCGACGGCATCGTCAGCGGCAGCCGCGGCCAAGTCGAGCTGCTCACGGGAGAGCGCCACCAGGGTGTCGGCCAGCCCGGCGCCCCGCTGCCCCACCAGGCGACCTATCTGACCGACACCCGCCGACGCGAGCCGCCGCCGGGGCTCGCCGCGTTGCACCCGGCCTTCATCCGCTTCACCTCCGGCACCACCGGCAGTGCCAAGGGCGTGGTGCTGTCCCATCGCAGCATCCGCGAGCGCATCAATGCCGCCAATGCCGCGATCGGCCTGGGTCCCGAGGACCGGGTGGTCTGGCTGCTGTCGATGGCCTACCACTTCGCCGTGTCCATCGTCGCCTATCTCAGCCACGGCGCCGCCATTGTGCTGCCGGCCAACGCCTTCGGCGTCGGTATCCTGAAGGCCGCGACCGAGCACCGGGCGACCCTGCTCTATGGCTCGCCCACGCACTACGAGCTGCTGACCCACGACACCAGCGGCCTCCGGCTACCGCCGCTGCGCCTGGCCATGGTCACCACCGCGCGCCTGCGCCCCGAGCTGGCCGAGCGCTTCCACGGGCGCTTCGGCCTGGTACCGAACGAGACCTACGGCATCATCGAGCTCGGTCTGCCGGCCATCAACCACGACCGCCCGCACGAGCGCCAGGGCTCGGTTGGGCGCGTGCTGCCGGCCTACACGCTCAAGCTCGTCGCCGCCACGCACGCGGACGGCGACCGCCACCCGGGCGCGGTCGGCGCCGAGGTTCCGCCCGGCGCCCCCGGCGAGGTCCTGCTGCGCGGTCCGGGGATGCTCGACGCCTATTACGATCCATGGCGACCCCGCGCCGAGATCCTCGCCGCGCGCGGCGGCTGGCTTGCCACCGGGGACCTCGGGCGACTCGATGCCGACGGCTATCTGACCCTGGTCGGCCGCGCCAAGGACCTGATCAGCGTCGGCGGCATGAAGCTTTTCCCGCAGGAGGTCGAGGCGGTGCTGGAGCAGGTGCCCGGCGTGGCCGAGGCCTGCGTCTACGGTGTGTCGGACGCGCTCCAGGGCGAACTGCCCCATGCCGACCTGGTGTCGGCGCCCGACGCCCCGGCCCCGAGCGCGGCGCTGCTCGATGCGCACTGCCGCGCCGTCCTCGCCCCATATAAGGTCCCGGTGGTCTTTCGCCAGGTCGCCGCATTGCCGCGGACCGCGAGCGGCAAACTGCTGCGCCGGGGCGAGCGACCGTCGGCGTTCGTCACGGCCAAGGGCTGAGACGAGGCCGACCATGATCGAGCCCGGCGCAACCGAGCGCGCGCCGGTCGAGGTCCTGAGCGCCGACCCGGCGCCCGCGGGCGATGACGCCCTGGCGCCGATCTTGGTCGCTGGTGCCGGTGCCGCGGGCCTCGCCTGCGCGTTGGCCGCCGCCCGCGGCGGGGCGCCGGTGCTGCTCTGCGAGCGCGCGCCGACGATCGGCGGCACCGTCGCCAACGCCCTGATCCACACCCTGGGCGGGCTGTTCGATGAGGCCGGCGAGCCGGTCTTGGAGGGCGCGACCGGCGCGCTCCTCGCCGAGCTGGTCGCGCGGCTCAAGGCCGCGGACCCGCGCACCGCACCGCGGCGCATCGGCCGCACCCGGGTGCTCAGCGTCGATCCCGCCGTCTACCGCGCCGTCGTCACGGGCTGGCTCGCCGAAGAGCCGCGCATCCGCTGCCTGACCGGCAGTGAGGTCGTCGCGATCGACGGCGCGGACGGGCGGATCGCGGGGGCGACGGTATGCGTCGGCGGGCAATTGCACCGGCTGCGGCCACGGGCCCTAGTCGATACCACCGGGGAGGCCGCCGTCGTGCGTCGGCTCGACCCGGATCTGGTGGAGCCGGGCGAGGCGCTGGCCGGACTCGTGGCCGTGCTGCGGGGCGTGGCGCCGGGGACCCTGGCCTTTCCCAACGGCGTTGCCCTGATCCGGCACCTGCGCGCCGCGGTCGCGGCCGGCGCGCTGCCCGCCGCGTGCGCGACGCTCTGGCCGGACCGCGGAGTGGGCACCGACGAGGTGTATCTCAAGCTCAACCTGCCCACGGCGGACTTCGACCCCGAGCGGATGGACGCGGTGCTCGCCGGTTTGCACGACTGGCTGCGCCGGCTCCCGGGCTTCGCCGCGGCCCGCTTGCACGCGCGCGGCGCGCTCGGCGTGCGCGACGGCGGGCGCATCCGCGGTGCCTATCGGCTCACCGAGGCGGATCTGGTGGCCGGTCGGCGTTTTCCCGATGCGGTCTGCCGCGGCTGCTGGCCGATCGAGCACTGGCACCCGAACGCGGGCGTGCAGCTTCAGTACCTGCCGCCCGGCACCCGCTACGACATCCCGTTGCGGGCGCTTACGGTGCGCGGCGTCGCCGGGCTCTATGCCGCCGGCCGGTGCCTGAGCGCCGAGCCCCGCGCCCAGGCCTCGGCGCGGGTCGTCGGGACCTGCTGGGGGATGGGCGCGGGCCTGGGGCGGTATCTGGCGGAGAGCGCGCTCGGGTAGGTCGCGGCTTGGCCCCGATCGCCCGCTGCGCGCGGTCTTGGGAGCTTTGCCGGGTCGCGGTGCAAAGCGGCCCTCCCACGCGATATTCGCCAGGCTCGCAGGTTTTCACTCGTAGCACGGCTGCGCGGCGCCACGCGCTCTGCGCCGCGCAATTTCCGGCCGCGTGCCGTCGCGGTGGTCCGTGATCTGCGATCACGCTTGCCCGGACGCCGGGAAACGCTTACGCTTTGTTCTCAATACCCTGTGATGATGCCATGAAAAGGAAAGACTGCGAGAACCAGATCCTGAAAGGAAGGATCGAAAAACAACTAACTCATGACTCCAGCGGCATAAGATATCGAATCTTCTCGTTCGCTGCCGCTGGCCGCGGTCGGGCTAAACCCGGCCGATAGGCTCCGATGACCGGAACGACGATCAACGCCCGACTGCTGGAGCCGGCGCCTCGAAGAGGCGTGACACACCAGACCAAGGCAACGCCCTGTGGCGAGATGGCAGTCTTTAATGCGAGACCAGAATTAATGTCAAAGCGGCTGGTGATTTTCAACCATAAGGGCGGAGTCAGCAAGACTACGACCGTCTACAACCTGGGCTGGATGCTCGCCAAACATCACAATGTTTTGATTGTCGATGCTGACTCCCAGTGCAATCTCACTAGCCTTATCTTGGGCGACGATTTCGAGAAATACTACCTTGATGACAACACGCGGTTAGACAACATCAAAGATGGAGTTGCTGCGGCGTTCAAAGGGCAACCTGTCCCTATTGCTGCGGTAAATTGTTACAGCCCGCCAAGCGCGCCGACCCTTTATCTATTGGCGGGACACCCGAACCTGTCTGAATACGATGCGGCGCTGACTTTCGCGCAGACCGCAAATAACGCCCTATCGACACTGCAAAATCTCCCAGGCGCATTCTCCGAGCTACTTCGGCTAACCGAAGAAAAGCACTTGATCGACTTCACCATTATCGATCTCAACCCAAGCTTAAGCGCAACCAACCAAAACCTATTCCTTTCGTCCCACGCCTTTGTAATCCCTACCAGCCCCGATCCATTCTCGATTATGGCGATCAACACGTTGCAGACAACTTTGCCGCGCTGGGCCGAATGGAAGCACTCCGCGTTAGCGCTTTTTTCCGAATCGGCCTACCCACTTCTGCCTGGGGTACCGAAATTCTCGGGCAGCATTATCCAGCGATTTAACATCAGGAACGGCCGGGCGGCCAAGCCGTACAGGGATAACATCGAGGATATCAAAAACAAAATATCTACTGACTTCATTCAAGCGATCAAACCTATCGGAATGCTGTTCAGTCCCGATCAATACGGAAAAGACCTCATTGACGACCGCTATTGTTTGGCTGAAATCCCCGATTTCCAGGGACTCCTTCCGAAAGCCTACCAAGGCCGGGTTCCGGTCTTTGCGCTAACTGCTGAGGACATAAAGGAGTCCGGCACCGTACTGGAGGCGATGGAAGGAAAGAGAGATGTATTTGCAGCGCTGTTCGCGAAAATCTCAGATAAGTTGACGAGCCTTCTAACGAATGCGTAATGCACTGGCACTGTTCGACTCGAATCTATCCGCGGCACGTAACCTTGAGGCTCTTTACTCGTTCTTGTCCGCGCATGTCACCGCGCCAATGCCTTATGATGATTTGTTGCGCTCCCAAGTAGTCTATGCGGTCAGCGCGTTTGACAAATTAATCCACGACTTGGTGCGAACTGGCATGGTGCAGATATTTTCTGGCGCCCGCCCTCCGACTGCCAAATATTTGTCGGAACCCATATCGATCGAGCTACATGGCAGCTTGGTCTCCGCGACAGTGCCGCCGAAAGAGTATGTATTCGAGCAGGCTATCTTTCTTAAACAGAAATCGATCTCTTATCAAGATCCCGCGAAAGTCGCGGAGGGGCTGAGCTACATTTGGGATGAACCACAAAAATGGCAACGGATTGCGACCGCCATGGGTATGACGGATAAGAAGGCGAAAACCACACTAAAACTGATCGTAGTCAGGCGCAATGCGATCGTGCACGAGGCCGACATTGATCCGACGACGAACGCGAAACTGCCGATCAACCAAGCGGAATGCCGACAGATTACGGACTTCCTGCAGAGTTGTGGAGCCACGATCACGACTTTGGTGACATAACCACTGAGCAGGGCCAGGAATAAGGGGCCAGAAGCTTGAGCGGCTGTCCAGAAACACAACCAATCCAACCCGAGTGCACGTCATGACCGAATCGACACCGAAGCCCCCGTTGGCGGGGCTGAAGGCGGAGCTTAAGTCCTTCGCCGACGATCTTGGCGGCTGGGTCGGCGACGGCGTGCGACGCCTGGGCGGGGCCGAGCGCCGGGCGCTGGTCGTGCGCTTCGGCTACTGGGCGGTGCAGCAGGACGGCCTCGGGGATGCTGAGTTGCGCGCCTGGATCGCCGACCTCGGCGCGGACGGCTTGGCGGCGCTCACCGACCAACTCGCCCGTTTCTGCGCGGACTTTGAACTGGACTTGGCCTGGCTCGTGGATGGCGAGCTGGCGGACCGGCCGTCGCTGGAGGTCGCGGTGCGCCGGCTTGCGACCCACTATTGTTTCGCCTGCAAGAGCGCGGTGGATGCCGACGAGGCGTTGCAGCAATTCCGCCGCCGACGGCGTTGGCTGCATCACCTCAAGGCCGCGACCTGAAGGGCGGCACCGATTTCAGCCCGGCCACCCGGGCGCGGGCTGATGCAGCGCAGCGCAAGTTACGAGACCATTCAAGAGTGCGCTGGACGCCGAGAGTGTTCTGCGCCGGCTCGCCGGCGGGCGTGGTATCGGAGGCTCCGCTGCGCGCTACTAGGGAGCCGCGGACGGCCGATCTTGAGGCCCCGTATCCGGCGCTGCCCGTGGCCCGTCCGAGCGCCGGGTCTTGAGCGCCGTCGCCACGCCGCGTCCCTCCACCAGCTGCGCCTGGAAATAGTCGCGCACCGCCTCGGGATCGAAGGTCAGAAAGGTGCCGCCGGCCGCGAAGTGCTGAATGAAGACCTTGCCGATCGCGTAAGTGACGGCGCCGTTCAACAGCACCAGCGAGCCGGCGGCAAGCGTGTGTCCGATACCTGGGATCAGCTTGGTCAGGCTCGCCGCCAAGGCGGGCGAGAGCGTGTTCGGCAGGGCGCTGCCCACCAGACTGGCAACCGCGGAACGCCCCAGGTCGGCCTTGAACTCGATCCCGTACCGCCCGGCCAGCGCATGGAGCATCTTGAGCTGCACCGCGGCCAGTGCGGCCAGGTCGAAGAGCGGGAGCGGCACCAGGCCGACGGCCATCGCGCCGAGCGTGTAGCTGCGCACCAGACGCTCGGCCTCGGCGTGGTGTTGGGGTGTCGGCGGTGTGTCGGTGTTCGGCGGGACAGCGGCGGTGTCGTCGGTCATCGCGGGAGGCCTCGGTGGTGTGAGTGGGCCTGGTCCGGCCGCCGGGCGGGGCCGACGATCGGCGGGGCCGTGCTGAGCGACCCAGTCTAAACCACGACCACATTGGGAAACGTAATTTTCCGAGACCGGCTCTTGTTCCAGCCAAGCAATTTGTTGTGCTGCGCAGGCACCGCGCACCTGAGTGGTAGCCCATCTTTAACATGACCCCATTGATAACCACGCCCAGATGGTATCTAACCATCTGATCCTTATGTACACGCATTCCGAAAATCGTAATGTAGTGCCAAGTTATTCAATAGGATCAGAGTAAAGCCGGTGCCGGGTGTCGTAGAGTACCGGGATGTACATCCGTCGCACCCATACCACGAACAGCGCCACCGGGGAGCGCTACACCACCCACCGCCTGGTGCAGTCCGAGCGCGTGGGCGGCCGGGTGCGGCAGGTCACCCTGCTGAACCTGGGCCGCCAGTTCACGCTGCCCCAGGAGGAGTGGCCGGCACTCTGTGCGCGGTTGGAAGAACTGCGTAGCGGCCAGGGCGCCTTGCTGGCCGGCGCTGCGCCCGTCGAACGGGAGGCGCAGCGGGTCTTCGCCCGGTTGTTGGCGCGCCAGGGCGTGGCCCCACCCACCGCCGGGGGCACCGATGGGGGCGATGTGCAGGCGGTCGATGTCGACGCGCTGGAGCTGAGCCGCCCGCGCAGTGTGGGCGTGGAGTCGGTGGCGCTGTGGGCGATGGCGGAGGTGAGTTTTATCGCGCTGCTCGAACACCTGGGGCTGAGCGGTCCACAACGGGCGCTGATCGTTGGCGCCATCATTGGGCGCATGGCCGTGCCGGGCTCGGAGCGGGCGACCCACCGCTGGCTGGGTGAGCGCAGTGCGCTGGGGGAATTGCTGGAGGTCGACTTCGAGGCACTTCCCCTGGCGCCGTTCTACCGGGCGGCGGACCTGCTGATGCGGCACCGGGCGGTGATCGAGCAGACGGTCTTTACGCGCGTCAGTGACCTGTTCGGAC
>JACDZJ010000220.1_pt1 | contig 22938 bp, 21 predicted proteins | sample 7365721 | NCBI WGS metagenome assembly JACDZJ01 (sample SAMN15143480, study PRJNA637477) | pond metagenome | biome: freshwater wetland ecosystem [ENVO:00000243]; feature: pond [ENVO:00000033]; material: pond water [ENVO:00002228]; isolation source: pond water containing pink berries ... | reverse complement strand
CTAGGCCACCGTCATTTTTGAAATATCACCAATCTGCAGGAAAAGTCGGGAAATAGCGGCCAATAAATTAAGCCGGTTCTGCCGAACTGCTGCATCGTCGGCCATGACCATAACCGACTCAAAAAAGAGATCCACCGGTTCTTTCAAGGCAAGCATACAGGACAGCGCCCGGCTGTATTCCTTCCGCTCCAGCAATGGCTGGACAAGGGAGACGACATCGGCATAAACACGCGCCAGATTTCGTTCCGCCTCCTCTCTAAAAAGATCAGGGACAAGCTCTCCCCCTTCATGGCCCTTGATAATATTGCTTATTCTTTTAAAAGCCGCCGCCAGGACGGGAAAGCCCTGTTCATGACGAATGGCAACCAGGGCGTCAATTTTCTTCCTGCAATCATTGACGTCGTCAAAGCCCAGGGACGTTACCGCCTCCACCGCTCCCTGGTCAAGCCCCCGAGCCACCGCGTCATGGACGAATCGGCCCTTGATAAAGGACAAAACCGCCTCGACGGTCATCGCACTGCCGTCAACTTTTTCACCATACAAGGCCAGGGCCTTATAAATCATCTCCCGAAGAGACAGGCTCTGCCCCCGGTCACTGATTATATTCAACAGCGCAAGGGATAAACGGCGCAAACCAAAAGGGTCGGTGGTGCCGGTCGGCTGCTGACCAATACCGAAACATCCGACCACGGTATCCAGTCGATCGGCCATCCCCACAATGGCACCGGGAGTTGTGACCGGAAGCACTGAGCCTGCCCGCCTGGGCAGATAATGTTCACGGATGGCCTCGGCCACCTCCGGCAACTCGCCGTCATTGATGGCATAGGCGGCGCCCATATCCCCTTGCAGAGAAGGAAACTCGCCCACCATATTGGTGAGCAGGTCAATCTTGCAGAGTTTTGCTGCCCGCTGAACCACGCCCGCCTGTGCCGGCGCCAGTTTTTCAGCAAATATGGCGGAAAGCTTGATCAATCGCTCACTCTTCTCCAGCATGGTTCCTAATTTGGCCTGAAAGATAATCCCGCTCAACTCAGAGAAACGGTCTTCCAGCCGCCGCTGCTGATCAATCCCAAAAAAGAACAGGGCGTCTTCCAGGCGGGCCCGCAGGACCCGTTCGTGTCCCTTTCTGGTCAAATCAATATCGGCCACCCGGGTGTTATTGACTGCCACAAAAAATGGGAGAATCTGCCCTTGCCCGTCAACCACCGGAAAATACTTTTGATGCTCCCGCATGGAGGTGACCTGAACATCCTTGAGCAGCTGTAGAAATCGTGTATCAAAAGCCCCGCAAACTCCACAGGGCCATTCAACAAGATTGGTCACCGTGTCCACCAGGACTTCATCCACGGCAACATGGGCATCGGGAAGGTGGACCTTTGCAGCCAGGGCCTGGGCAATCTCCTCCAGCACCCGTTGCCGGCGACGGGCTGGATCCACCAGAACGAAGGCATCGGCCAGCTGCTGTTCATAGCTGGCCGCCCCATCAATCTGAAAAAAGTCGGGGGCCATGAAGCGATGGCCCCGACTGCTCCGTGACGTGACAATACCATCCACCGAGAAGGGAACTACCTCCTGACCGTAAAGGGCGAGCAACCACTGAATCGGACGGGCAAAGCTGTGGCTGTTGCTCCCCCACTTCATGGATTTGGCAAAGGAGAATTCCGCAAGAAGCTCACGGAGCAGATCAGGGAGCAGCTCCATGGTCGCCACTCCGGCCACCTCTCTGACCAATACCAGATATTTCCCCCTGGCCGTCTCGACAACCTTCAGATCTTTGGTCTCCGCCCCTTTGGAACGGGCAAATCCCTGTGCCGCCTTGCTGAAGCGGCCCTCATCATCAAGACCTGCCTTGGCGGACGGTCCCATCAACTCTTCCCGGCGATCCGCCTGTCGCGCATCAAGATCCCGAACCAGTAAGGCCAGACGTCGCGGGGTCCCAAGCACCTTGACCTGCCCAAAGGCAAGCTCCAGGCCACGGGCCTTTTTAATAAAATTCTGTTGAAACTGCTCAAGGGCGGGAAGGATAAAACCCGCCGGGAGTTCTTCGGTACCTATTTCAAAGAGAAGATCGGCCATGATGAGAGAGAAGGAAGAGGGAAAATAAAAAACTCAGGAAGAGTGAGATGTGGTGGCAAAGGTGGAATACCCGTCAAAGAGGTTCTCCACCGTTACCGAAAACCATTTCAGGGCCGCGAGCTCAGAAAGATGGGCCCCTATTTGCCGGGTAAGGGACTCAACGGACAAGGATCCCTGCAAGTCATGACTACTCTGTTCCTGTTCCAGGCCAATGGCCTGTTCAATGGCCCGCTCAACCAGGGTGATAATGTCTTCAATCCAGATAAAGCGCCGGAACCTCACCGCCACCACCGCATGCCCCCAGTGGCCGCGGGAGCGTGGCAGCCCCGAGACAATCATCTCTTTTAAGGGCAGCAGCACCGGAACCGTAAACTGAAACTCAAGGTCATCCGTCTGCCCCAGGGAGCCATGCATCCGACACTCATAGCGACAGGCATTCAAGATCTCCGGAGTCTGCTTTTTTGGCATAAAATAGGAAAAAACCATTTCCACATGGGCTGCTTCGGCCTCCAGCCGCCCTTTCATCTCTTCCAGAATATGATGAAAGCTACTCAGGTCAATATGTCCATGAAATCGGTTCAGGATTTCAATAAAACGACTCATGTGCGTCCCCTTGAACCGATGGGGGAGATTGACATACATGTTCACCGTGGCCACGGTATGCTGGCGATTTCGGGCCTTGTCACGAACGGTGATGGGATAGGAGATGGTCTTGACCCCAACCTTTTTAATATTGATCCGCCGGTGGTCCGACTGGCTCTGAATATCTTTCATGATCGGGGAACCGGCTGCATGGGGAGAGGGGATCATTTTAGCCGTGCCTTCCCCATTTCCGTCGGCTCTTCCGGGCACCTGCATCTCTTATCGCAGAAACCGCTGGACCGCCTCTTTCAACTTGCTCAAATCGGGGGATTTAACGATATACTCATCCGACGCCCAGGCACTCAAATCCTGTTTGTACTCATTATACGCGGTGCTGAGAATAATGGGGAGCTTGGGATCAATCATCTTCATCTGTCGCAACACCTCAATCCCATTCATCCCCGGCATCTGGATATCAAGAATAACAAGATCCGGGGCCTCAGTTTTGAATTTTTCCAGGGCCTCTTCTCCGCTAAAAGCAGAAATCACCTCGTAGCCTTCATCCTGAAATTCTTCCTGATAGAGAAGCTGAATCCCTTCTTCATCGTCAACCAGCAAGATTTTACTCATGGCTTAGCCTCCTCTGTTTCTTTTTCCAGTGATTCACGCAGATACAGCGCCGCCTCTTCTGGCGGCATGGGGTTGATATAAAATCCTGTTCCCCATTCAAATCCGGCAATGGAGGTCAGCTTGGGAACGATCTCGAAATGCCAGTGATAGTGTTTCATTCCTTCAGTCCGCAAGGGCTGGGTATGGAGCACAAAGTTGTAGGGCACCCCGGGGATGCAGGCGTCAAGACGACGCAGGGTCTCTGAAAAAATCTCGGCCAATGCCGTGATCTCGTGATCGTGAATCGCATGGAATCCGGATTGATGATGTTTCGGCAGCACCCACATCTCAAAAGGGGTCCGTGGCGCAAACGGTGATATGGTGATAAAAGAGTCATTCTGACACACCACCCGCACCTTTTGCTGAATCTCCTGGCGGATGATATCACAAAAAAGACAGCGCTCCTTATACCGATAGTACTCCTCGGCCCCTTGCAGCTCCGAGACAATCATCCGGGGCAGAATGGGCAGGGCAACCAGCTGCGAGTGTGAATGTTCCAGTGACGCCCCGGCAGCCCGGCCATAATTTTTAAAGACAAGGACATAATGGAAACGGGGATCCCGCTCGAGATCCTGAATCCTCGCCCGAAAGGCCTGAAAAACCAGGGCCATGTGATCAATGGGCAGCATGGAAAAGACATCCTCATGACGGGGGCTCTCGATGACCACCTCATGGGCGCCGATGCCATTCATCTTATCATAGAGGCCCTCGCCCTGGCGATCAATATCGCCTTCAATGATCAGTGCCGGGTATTTATTGGGAACCACCCGAACCTGCCACCCGGGTGTATTGCCAGGAGCCCCGTGCGAGCGGCCATAGACCAGCACCTCGTTGGGCGTAGTGTTTTCATTCCCCGGACATAAGGGACAAAACCCGCCCGTGGCAGGGGTCTTGGCGACAACAAAATCAGTGGGCCGTTTGGCACGTTCCTGGGCAATGATAATCCAGCGCCCCAGGACGGGATCTTTGCGCAATTCAGGCATGGTTATTCTACCCCATGTCCCTTTTCATTTTTTTCCTGCAGGGTCTTGCAATCGATACAGAGCGCCGTTACCGGCCGGGCTTCCAGGCGCTTTAAACCAATTTCGCAGCCGCAGCCTTCACATTGGCCGAAGCTGCCATCGTTGATTCGCTCAAGGGCGGCCTCAATCTTCGGCAGCAGCTTCCGTTCGCGCTCACGGATACGAAGCTCAAAATTGCGGTCGGTCTCCGCCGTTGCCCGATCATTTGGGTCGGGGATATTGCCACTGCGATTATTCAATTCACTCAGCATCCGTTCCGCCTCATCCTGAATCTCTTGGCGCTTATCCACCAGCAGCTTCCTGAATCTATCCAGCTCACTCCGTTCCATGCCCTCACCCCCCTAAGCATCAGGAAGCCTGATAGTCTCCATCAGGCTTCACAGGTTTCAAAAAGAAATATTATTCTGGACGAACAAACGTTCCGCTTTTTCCGCCAGTTTTTTTCAACAGACAAATATTGTTGATCACCATCGCCTTGTCAACTGCTTTGCACATATCATAAATGGTCAACGCCGCCACCGAGACCGCGGTCAGGGCTTCCATCTCCACCCCTGTCTTGCCGCAGATACCCACCGTGGCCAGGATCTCCACGGAACAATCCTGATCACGGAGGGTAAAATCGATATTGACCTTGGAAATCATCAAGGGATGGGTCAAAGGAATGAGTTCATCGACTTTTTTGGCACCCAGGATTCCTGCCACCCGCGCCACCCCAAGGACATCTCCCTTGGCCATGGAGCCGCTCTTCACCAGGTCGTAAGCCCGCGCCGACATCCTGACCGTGCCCGTGGCCACGGCCTCGCGGGTGGATTCACCCTTGCCGCTGATATCAACCATTCGCGCATTGCCTTCGGCGTCAAAATGGCTGAACTCCGGTGGTTTTTCCTCCTGACCCATCACCAATCACTCTTCCTCTTTCTCTTTCTCTTTTGATTTTTTTCCCAGGACTTCATTGAAAAGACGGCTGAAAAATCCCTCCTGCTCCGTATGATGTCCGTGCTCCCGGCAAAGATCGTCAAATTTTTGCAGAAGCTCCTTCTGCTTGTCACATAAATCCACCGGTGTCCGTACCTGCAGCTCCACCACCATATCCCCTCGACCACTTCCCCGCAAGCTGGGTACACCTTCATTTTTCAAGGTGAATTGGGCACCGGACTGACTCCCGGCAGGAATCTTCAGGTTCTTTTTGCCGTGGATGGTGGGGACCTCAACTTTACAGCCCAGGGCGGCCTGAACCATGGTTACCGGAAAATGACAGTAGATGGTATTCCCGTCCCGCTTAAAAAACGCGTGATCTTCCACATGGATGACCACATAGAGGTCGCCGGAGGCCCCGCCACGGCGGCCGCCCTCTCCCTCTCCGCGCAGCCGCATCCGGGCGCCATGGTCCACTCCGGCGGGAATCTTGATGGAGACCTTCTTGGTCTTGTTCACCAATCCAGCACCGTTGCAGTCGGTACAGGGTTCCTTGACAATCTCCCCTTCACCATGACACTGGGGACAGGCGGAACTGACCTGGAAAAAGCCCTGTGAACGAATCACCTGGCCGCGACCATGGCACAGGGGACAGGTTTCACGTACATACCCCGGACGACACCCCGAACCTTCACAGGTCCAGCAGGTATCACGCCTGGTCAGTTCGACCTCTTTGGCCGTGCCATGCACGGCCTCCATGAACGAGATGGTTATATCATAGCGCAGATCACTTCCCATAACCGGCCCGTTGCGGCGGCTTGCAGCACCTTCCCGTCTCCCGAAAAGATCCCCGAACAAATCACCAAAGCCGGAAAAGATGTCCTCAAAGTTTCCCGGCCCCTGATATCCGCTATTCTTCAGACCCTCATGGCCATAGGTATCGTAGATCTTGCGCTTTTGCACATCACTGAGAACCTCGTAGGCCTCAGCGCACTCCTTGAAACGGGACTCCGCCGCTAAATCATCGGGGTTTCGATCCGGATGATACTTCATGGCCAGCATCCGGTAAGCCTTCTTTATCTCGCCACTGCTGGCGGTCTTGCTCACCGACAGAATATCATAATAATCATTTGGCATTCTTCGAACGTGCTCCCCACAGATTAGGCGACGACTTCCTGATCAGAAGGATCGACCTCTCGGCCTTCCTTGTGAGAGTGATCCCTCAGGCCCTTGATATTTTCAAAGGTCACCTTGCCGGCCGCGATTTCTCTCAGGGTCAAGACTATTTCTTTATTGTCTGCCTCCACCAGAAAGGGCTCTCCCTGGCGATGCTGTTTAATCCGCGCCACAGCCAGGTGAATCAGATTAAACCGATTGTCATCACCAATCTGCTCCAAACAATCTTCCACGGTAATTCTTGCCATACAGTCCCCTCATCTTTTAGGAGTGATTCCAAAACAGCCTCTGTTTCCAGCCATTTCACACCAACTCTCCATGTCCTTTGTCCCGGTCAACTTTACCATCGCAAATACAACCACAGATACACCAGCGCATCTGATTCTTTTCTTCTGACTTCGCTTACCTTATTTTTCAAAAGGATTTTTTAACAGGATGGTCTCGTCACGATCCGGCCCCACCGAGACAATAACCGCCTCCACCCCGGTGAACTCCTCGATGCGTTTGACATAGTCCCGGGTCTTGACTGGAAGATCAGTAAAATCACGCACTCCGGTGATATCCTCCGACCAGCCGGCAAGCTCCTCATACACCGGTTTTACCGCCGCCGCCTGCTTGATGTTGGATGGCATGGAAGATAAGCGCTTTCCATCGAGCTCATACTCCGTCGCCATCTTCAATACCGGCTGACCGCTTAACACATCGAGCTTGGTCAGGGCCAGGCCGGTCAAGCCATTCAAGCGGACGGCATCCGCCGCAACCACCCCATCCAGCCAGCCGCAGCGCCGCTTCCGGCCGGTGGTGGCGCCAAATTCGCCACCTTTCTCCTGCAGCTCAGCACCGACCCCATCAAAGAGTTCGGTGGGAAAGGGGCCCTCACCGACACGGGTGGTATAGGCCTTCAGGATTCCGATCACCGAATCAATATGGGCCGGCCCAAACCCGGAGCCATTACAGGCATTGCCGGCGATGGTATTTGAGGAAGTGACAAAGGGATAGGTGCCATGATCTATGTCGAGCTGGGTTCCCTGGGCGCCTTCAAAGAGGATGTGCTGGCCGTTTTTTCGTGCCGTATCAAGGGCCACCGAGACATTGCCGATGAAAGGAATCAGTTTTTCCGCAAATCGCTGGAAGGAGGCATACACCGTTTCAAAGGAGACCGGCTCGCTGGTATATTTCCGGGTCAGGAGAAAGTTCTTTTCTTCAATGTTGACCTGCAGCCGTTCCCGGAAGAGATCGTCGTCCAGAAGATCGCCGATCTTTATTCCCACCCGTCCAACCTTGTCCATATAACAGGGCCCTATGCCCCGCCCGGTGGTGCCGATCTTTTTCCCGACACCCAGTGACGATTCCCGCGCCTGATCGAGACTCTGATGATAGGGCATGATCAGATGGGCATTTTCACTGATCATCATCCGCCGGGGAGTGACCTCCAGACCCTTGCCTGCGAGCTTGTCCATCTCCGTCAGAAGGACCGCGGGATCAATGATCACCCCATTACCGATCATGCAGACCTTGTCGTCGTAGAGAATACCGGAAGGAATAATATGAAAGACAAACTTCTTGCCATGCACAACCAGGGTATGCCCGGCATTATTGCCGCCCTGAAACCGGACGATACAATCGGCATAACGAGTGAGGATATCGACAATCTTCCCTTTCCCTTCATCCCCCCATTGCGTTCCCACCACCACCACACTGGCCATGCTCTTCTCCTGAATCTGTTCGTTAGTCTGAAGTATGTCGTTGTTCAGAAACCGCTAAGCCCTCCACAATGCCGCCAACAGCCGCCGGGAATGCGCGGCACTCGCGCCCCGCCCGGCCCGTGCCCCGCCGGACCACTGGAGCCTTCCCGGCCCAGGCAACAAAGGGGATGGAGCCGGAACCGAGTGACTCCAAAGGGCTTTTCAACTCCCCATACATTCCGACATTTTCTGCCATTTCTCAAATGAACAACCCCACTATTATAGTCAGCCCACCTTTTAAAGTCAATCATTAGCAGCATTATTCACGACAAGGGGCATGGCCCCCGGAAACCCTACGCGCCGCCCAATATATCGGCTGCCGGCAATGCCTTTTTGCTGTGTCCGCAAACCAGAGTGACCGCAATCTTCCCTGCCGGTTCAGGGGAGGGCCCATCCCATCCTGCCGCCGGGTCTTCTCACCCCCAAATTCCTCGTCTTCCTCCTGGTCACCCGGCCCTGTGGTCACAGACAAGGCTGGATTCCCATCGCCGCCCTTCCGGCACACCACCAGCCGATCCAAGCCATGGGCCAACCACCCCCTGCTCCGCCCCCCCTTGCCCTTCAACAAAGATTGACAGCCCCCGGCAAATGGCGTACATTTTGCCTGCCGTGACCCCTCCCCATTTCCGGTGCGGTCACAACAAACCCCTTTTCCCGTGTCATCTCAAAATTCTTGGCTTTCGCAGGTGCGTCCATGTTCGGTATCGGTCTTCCTGAAATGATCCTGATTCTGGCCCTGGCTCTCATTATCGTCGGGCCCGACAAACTGCCTGATCTGGCCCGGTCAATGGCCAAGGGCGTCATGGAGCTGAAAAAGACCGCCGAGACACTCAAAAAAAGCCTCAGTGAAGACGGCAACCCCCTCATGGATATCCAGGCGGATCTGGACAAAACTGCCCGCGCCCTGAACCAGAACCTGCTTGAGTCCGACGATTCCGCCTGGAGAACCCGCACCCCCGGCGAAGGGGTCAATCCCAGTCCGGAGGTACCTGCCAGCGGCATCATAGAGGCCGAGTTCACCGTTCAAGATGGGGCTGTGGCTCCCGACTCCGAGACGCCTCAGACCAATACCGGCGATGCGGTCACTGAACCGACACCACAGAGCAATCCCGAAAAAGACTCCCCTCCCCCGCCGGCATGCTAGACAGAAACCTTGAGTTCTTCGCGCCGCACCATCAGGAACTGCGAAAACGACTGATCACCATTTTTCTGACCATCATCGTCTGCACCGGAATTGCCTACGGCTTTTCCGATACCATCGCCCGCCTCTTCCTGACCCCCCTGTTCCACGCCAGCCCGCTCATCAGTAAACTGGTGTACACCAGCCTGCCGGAGGCCTTTCTCTCCTATATCAAGCTCTCCCTGCTCGTTGGCCTGGTGGCCAGCTTTCCGGTTATTCTCCACCAAATATGGACATTTATCGCCCCGGGACTGACCGGCAGTGAGAAAAAACTGGCGACACTGGTGGTCTTCTGGGCCACACTGCTGTTTGTCTCTGGAGCCGCCTTCGCCTTCTTCGCGGTCATGCCGAAGATGCTGCACTACTTTATGAGTTATGCCACCCCGAACCTTGAACCCCTGCCCAAATTTGGCGAATACCTGACCTTCGTCGCCCGCACCTCCCTTGCCTTCGGACTCTCCTTTCAAATCCCTTTTCTCATGGTCATGGCCGGCAAGGCCGGATTCATTCAGGCCAGCTCTTTTCGTAAAAAAAGAATCTCCTATTACGCGGCCATCGTGGTTCTTTCCTTTCTTCTCACCGCCGGCGATTTTATGGCCACGATCATGCTCACCATCCCCCTCATCGGCCTCTACGAGGCAGGAATTTTCCTCACTGCCCTCTTTGGCGGCAAGCCCAAAGAACCGGCAGGCTCCCCCGCCAAAAACAGCTGAGGTCTTTCTGCCCCCTTCCCCGGGACCTCTCCAACCTTGTCTTTCCTCCATTTCCAGCAAACCCTTGACCCCCTGTTTTCCATGGGCGCTGCGCCGGCGAACAGGCCCTGATTTCAACGGAGAGGGGGCCGGATTTCCTGTTTCAACAGACAGCAGGAGATCCGCGATTGCGGGATTCCGTGGGCGTCATAGGGGATGGTATGGGGCTGGAGGAGCTTGTTCATGACGCAGCCCTCGGCAATATTGAGGGTAAAAAAACGATCTTCCGTCAGTCCCTTATTGACCAGCAGACGATCTTCCTCAATGCGCAGGGCATGGATGGGATAATCCTCGCACAGGGGGCAGCGATAGACCCGGCCATTGGGAAAGATGAAAAAATTGTCGGCCACCAGCCCGGCACACTCAAAGGTCTCGCTGCGGTCGAGAAAGACCTTGGGATAGGTCACATGGATTCCGGCATTGGCCGCCTGCCGAGCCACCTCCGGCACCACTCCCAGCCACTGGTCGGGACTCACCTGCCACTGCGTTTCCTCCCCGCCCGGCTTGCAGATGGCGCCATCCTGGGCCGGTTTGCCGCGCAGCCCGATGACCTGGATGAAAAACCGCCGCACCCCGAGCTCCGCCAGCAGCTCCACCATGCGCTCCAGATGATCAATATTCAGGGCCGAAACGGTATAGATGACGCTGACCGCAAAGCCACGGGCCACGGCGCGGCGAAGATTGACCGTACACACCTCGAAGACACCCTTTCCACGGATGGGATCATTGACCGCCGCATCCGGGCCGTCGAGGCTGAAGCTGAGATAATCAAGGAGCTCCGGGCTGGTGCGATCAAGCAGATCGTGAAAGAGATAGCCGTTGGAATCCACGGTCACATTAAAACCGCAGGCCTTGGCCCTGGCGATGCCATGGGCGAGATCGGGATGGAGGGTGGGCTCGCCGCCGAGGAAGATCATGTTGGACGGCTGCCCGGGCCGGGCAAAGAGTTCAATCCAGCGCTCCATGGTGGCGCGGGGCAGGGTTGTCCGGCCATGCTGGTCAGGATTGATATAACAGTGCCGGCAGGAGAGGTTGCAGGCGGTGAGGATATGAAAAAAAACGTTTCGTTCGCCGGGGACAAAACCGACCGTCGTCGCTGAAGGGAGCATAAGGGGACGTTTGGGGATCAGAAGGTTGAGGGGTGAGGGGTCAGGGGCTGTTTCAGGGTATAGTCGGCCAGAAGCGAGCCTTTCCAGTAGGGGTTTCCGGGATTGCCAAAAAATTGCTGAAAGAGGGCCAGGCTTTCCTGTCTCAGCACCGCCGGGACAATCTCGATGTCCATGGCTGCGTACAATGGACTGAGTGAACTCAGCGGCAGGCTGGTGCCGCCGCCCATCACGTCTTCATACCCATAGACGATCTTCCTGACGCCGTTCAGAATTAAAGTCGAAAAACACATAAGGCAGGGCTCCATGGTGCAATACACCGTCAGCTCCTGCGCCGCGATACCCGTCGCCGCGTCAAGAAAACTGCGCAAGGCCAGCATCTCGGCATGATCCAGTTCATTGGCCCGGCCCCTGGAATGCGCCCTTCTGCCGGAGGCGATCACCTTCCCCTCATGCACCAGCACGCAGCCCACCGGAAACTCCCCCGAGGCCAGGGCGGCGCGGGCCTCGGCCAGGGCCAGGCCCATCCAGTATTCATGCCCATGGAGCGCCGCGTTATCATTCTTCATCCAAAATCCCCCTGTTCTTTTACAGGCTGCGCCCGAATCGAAGCACAGGCCCGGGTATTGCCAGCAGGATCTGCTCCTGCACCCAGTCATGGCCGTTATTGTTGAAGGGCAGATAGACAAGCTCGGTGGCCAAAGGCTGAAACGAGATTCCAGGCAGCAGGGGCAGGACATCCTGCTTATTCACCGCCGCCTCTGCCAGCACCGTCTTCAAGGCCTGGATCGCCTCGCTTCGCTGCAGGGTAACGGGAAATAAGCCAGCCGCCATGACCGCTTCACCCGCCGGCAGCCGTTTCTGGGAAGAGCTCAGATTGCGGGCCAGATTCAAAAAGACCTGGGGCCGGATCTTGAAGGCCGGAATCCAGAAACACAGGGCCATGCGATCATGCTCCGGCCTCACCACCAGGGGTTGATTGGTCAGCCGCAGAAAGTCACCAAAGCTCTCCAGCGCAACGCCGGAGGTCCTGACTTCGATCTTCCAGAAGGGCAGGTAGCGGGCATCCTTGTGCGGCGAGGCAACCCTCTGCCAGGCAAGGGAGCGAAGCACTCCTTCGGTCTCTTCCCAGGAGCTGTGGCAGGTATGGCAGGAAAGCACCAGACTGTCAGGCTCACCGGCCAGGGACGCGCCGCAGGCGGGACAGAGGGTGGCCAGAAAACGGGGGATCCATTGCTTTTGAAAAGGCAGACACATGCTTCCCAGATCGTCACCAGAGACCCCTCTCGCCAGGGACCTGTTTGTCACCGCGTCATACAGGGTACCGTCAGCAATGTACAGGGGCAGATAGAGACAACTGATGGTCTCGCCGATGAAGGCCCGATGATACAGGGGGTCAGGGTTCTGTTCCGGCCCAGCCGCCGAGGACTGGGCCGCGAGCTCGAAGATGGCCTCCACCTTGAGCCGTTGACGAAAAAAATTCCCCGGAATCCGGAGGGCCAGCAGCGACACCGGCATCGCCTGCGGCCTGAGCCCGAGGGAGGTTGGCAAGCCTGGAACCCCGTCCCCCGTCCCCAGATGGGTGACATCCACCACCCCTTGCCGCAACTGCCGGCCATTGCAGGAGAAGATGCTCCCCTTGAAGTGGAGATAGGGCGCGTAAAAGAGCTCCTCGCGGGGAATATGGGCGGGGGCCTTGTCAGGCAGGATAAAACGGGACAGCCCGGAGGTCACCCGGTAATGACGCACCCCGCAGAAGGGGCATTGGAGCAGGCGTCCGGCCTCGTCTCCAACGATGTCCGCCCCGCAGGAGGGGCAGCTCTGCTCAACAATCAGGTCCATGGGGAATCAGGGAGTCATTCAATCAACCCGATGCCCGCACAGATTACAGAACATGGCCCCGGGCAGATTTTCCGCCTGACACTGGGGACAACGGACAGCCACAGGCCTTTCCGTTGCCGGATGACCGCAGTGGGAGCAGAACTTGGCGTTGACCGGCATATTTTTGCGGCAATGGCCACACTGGTTCGACACCAGCTGATGATGGCCGCACAAAGGGCAGAAGCGGGCGTCGGCAGGGATGGTATTGCGGCACTCGGGGCAGTTCACCGTTGCCCCCGCCTTCCCGGCCCCGCCACCATGGCCCTGGGCAAACAGGGCCGGCATCATCATTCCCAGGCCCAGGCCCATTCCGGCCCCGGCCTCGCCCTGATTGTCCGCCGCCTTTTCCATGGCCATGGCCGCCTTCATCTTCACGAATTTGTCGATATCATGGATCAGATTGAGCCGGCCCTTATCGTCAATGGCCTGCTGCACCTCCTCCGGCGGGGTGATGGAGGTGATGTAGAGCTGGCTCAGGGCAAGGCCGAAGTGGGCAAAATCACCGATCAGACGTTTCTGCAACTGCCGCGACAACTCATCAAACCGGCCCGGCAGGTTGAGGATGGTGTCCAGCACCTCCCCGAGATAATCATTGAACCGGGAGACGATCACCTCCTTGAGATAGGCGCCGACGGTCTCGGTGCTGAGGCTGCCCATGGTGCCCACCATGGCGTTGACAAAGAGCACCGGCTGGACGATCTGGAGATTGAAGACACCGTGGGCGCGCAGGCGGATCAGCCCCAGCTCGCTGTCGCGGAAGGCCACCGGACTCATGGTTCCCCATTTGAGGTTGGTGAAATGCTTCATATTGACCAGATAGACCTCGGCCCGGAGTGGGCTGTTGCCGCGCCAGGGCACCGAGAGGATCGTGGTGAGCAGGGGCAGGTTGGCCGTTTTCAGGGTATGCCGGCCCGGCCCGAAGGCATCGCAGGCCTTGCCCTGATAAAAAAGAACCGCGGCCTGACTGTCGCGCACGGTGAGCTGCGCCCCCCACTTGATCTCCCCCGACCCCTCCTCCGGCAGCCGGTGCACCAGCTCTTCACCGGTCTCGTCAAACCACTCAATGTTTTCAAGAAAGATGTCACTGTCGAATGTATTCATAATGGTATCGCATTGTTTCCGGTTGAAGGTTCGTGATTCCTGGCTGATTCGCGGGTCAGATTGAACCGCATCCCCGCCGGCATCTCCATGTCACCCTTTGTCCGCATTCTGCTCCTTGCAGCAATGATGAGGGGGATTATAGTACACTGATGACCCTTCCTCCACAGAAAAACTTGCAGGGAGATCATAATGCGGACATCTCAGGCCGTGAACCCGGGAAACCGCGCTGCAAGGTCCCGCAAGCCCCCCTGGTTGACGGGGCGAAGACCCGGAAGATGGTGGAAAACGGCCAGGTGCCATCGACAAATCGTGCAAAAATTGAGCGCCTTGTCGTCTCTTTTTTGGGCAACCGTCCCTCGTTGAGATCCACTGTTTCCCTGTCAGCAGGTTGTTTGCCGGGGAGCGTCCTCTTTGATCTTGACAGAGGCCTTTTTTCGATGTAAAAATTTTCTCCTCATCGAAACTGAATAGGAACATTCGTTTCACGCCCAAAAACAGCACGAACTGGCTTTACCAACCCTGCTCTTGTCCGCACGGCCCCATCCCCGCAAGGCAGATTTGATTTTATTTATCGGGAGAACATGCATGTGTCGTTTAGCCCTGAAAACCGCCAATGAGCACTTTTCTCCCCATGAGGTGCTCACCGCCATGGAGGCCATGCAGGAAGGCTATGATGGCTCCGGCCTTGGCCTGCTGCTGCGCGGTCTGCACTTTGAAGATTATAAATACAACCCGAAGCACCCGGTTTTATCGGGCATAGCCCACACTGAAGCCGCCTGGCAGCGCCTGAACACCCTTATGGAGCACCGTGGCTTTGAGTTGAAATATGACCACGAGTTTCAAACCCATCCCGGTATGATCGAGGCCAAGGACCGTTATCGGTATTTTCTGCGGGTCTATAAGATGTCGGCGGCCTTTGACGACAAAGGCCAGGACGCCATCGACAACGAGCTGATGCTCACCCGCCTGGCCCTGCGTGCCGATGGCGAGGCCCATGGAAAAGACCTCACCGCCTTTTCCTTCTGGCCCGATGTGGCCATGATCAAGGAGATCGGCTGGCCCCTGGATATCGGCAACGCCCTGACCCTGCATGATAACCGGGTCACCTCCCGCGTCTGCATGGCGCAGGGGAGGCAGAATACCAACTACGGCATCAACCTCTACGCCTGTCATCCCTTTTTCATTCAAGGGGTGGCCACCATGACCAACGGCGAGAACACCGCCTTTGTCCCCATCCGTGACTGGCTGCTGGGCAAGCATTTTCCCGGCTATACCGGCTACCAGAGTGACTCCGAGGTCTTTGCCCATATCCTCCATTACACCCTGAAACAGCTCAAGCTCCCCCTTCAGGCCTACAAGCACATCATCACCCCGCTCAAAAATGCCGAACTGGACGCCCATCCCCAGGGCCAGTTCTTAAAGGGACTGCGTGATGCCTGCCGACGGCTGATCATTGACGGCCCCAATGCCGTTATCGGCACCCTGCCCGATGAGACCTGCCTGCTGGTCATGGATCATAAAAAGATGCGCCCGGCCACCGTTGGCGGCAGAAACGGAGCCTGGGCCATTGCCTCCGAGATGTGCGGGGTGGAGGCCCTGATCCCCGATCGCGATCCATCCCTTGATTTTCAACCCATGCGTGAACACACAATCATCGTCCCTCCCGATAGAAAGGAACTGACAATATGGTCTCAGCTCGATCCGTATCCGTTGGCCCAAGTAGCTTAGGCTACACGGACCTTCCCTGGATTATCCAGCACCGCGAAGACCGGTGTACCCTTTGTGGACGATGCACCGCGGTCTGTCCGAAAGAAGCAATCTATCTCGCCTACCGTCGACAGAGGATGCCCAAGCTGGATGTTCTCAAGCAGTCGCGCGGCAACGAATACCGCACCTTTGTCGGTATCCGCCAGAAGACCAATATGGCCAATATCTGTATTGGCTGTTCCATGTGCACCATGGTCTGTCCCAACGAGGCGATCATGCCGGTGCCCAACACCAATGAGCATCGCACCCTCTTCTTCCACAACCAGAAGGGCCAGCCCCAGACCAGAGGGGGGCGGAGAAATGTCAGCGGCCCCAACCTGCTGGACCGGATCATGTTCGACCGGATCTCCATGCTCACCGATCCGGCCCTGGATGCCGGACGCCATGAGTTCAGCCTGACCACCACCCTGGGACGGGTACTTGCCCCCGAAGAATTTTTGAAGCGGCAGAAGGAAGGCGGCTGGATTCCACCCACCCGTGAGATCTTCCCCTTTATCATCGGCTCCATGTCTTTCGGGGCGCTGTCACCCAATATGTGGCTGGGCCTGCTCCAGGGCGTCGCCTACTGCAACGAGGTGCTGAAAATCCCGGTGGTCATGTGTACCGGTGAGGGCGGTTGTCCGCCGTGGGTCCTGAAAAGCCCCTACCTCAAATATATTATCCTCCAGATCGCCTCCGGCTATTTTGGCTGGGACGAGATCATCCGTGCCATCCCCCATATGCAGTGCGACCCGGCGGCCATCGAGATCAAATACGGCCAGGGCGCCAAGCCCGGCGACGGCGGCCTGCTCATGTGGTTCAAGGTTTCAAAACTCATCGCCCGCCTGCGCGGAGTTCCGGAGGGCGTCGATCTGCCTTCGCCGCCGGTTCATCAGACCCTCTACTCCATTGAGGAGAGCGTCATGAAGATGATCCAGACCATGTCCACCGCCTTTGGCCACAAGGTGCCGGTCTATCCCAAGATTTCGGCCTCCACCTCCGCCAAATCGGTGCTCAACAATCTGGTACGCAATCCTTACGCCGGCGGCCTGCTCATTGACGGGATTGATGGTGGCACCGGTGCCGCCTACAACGTCTCCATGGACGCCACCGGTCATCCCATCGCCTCCAACGTCCGCGAATGTTATCTGGATCTGGTGGCCCAGGGCAAGCAGAACGAGATCCCAATTTTCGCCGCCGGCGGCATCGGCAAGAATGGCAACGTCACCCAGAACGGCATGGCCCTGATCATGCTTGGCGCCTCCGGAGTCCACATGGGCAAGTACATCATGCAGTCGGTGGCGGGATGCCTTGGCAATGAAAAGAACCGTTGCAACGTCTGCAACGTCGGCATCTGTCCCAAGGGCATCACCAGCCAGAATCCGAAACTGTACCGGCGTCTGGATCCTGATCTGGTGGCCGAGCGGGTGAGCGAGGTCTTCATGGCCATCTCCACCGAGACCAAGAAAATCATGGCCCCCCTGGGCCGCTCCCAGAGTCTGCCGGTGGGCATGTCGGACGCCCTCGGCATCAGCGACAAGGACGCCGCCGACCGCCTCGGGATTCGCTACGTCTGTTAGGCGGGCAAGACCGAAAAACCAGTGGGAACGGACGTATTTTCTTAAAACGCATTCATACCTGGGCGCACTACCTGGAAATTGCAGATGGTTACCAGCGCAGATTCTTCGGTAAGCACTATATATTCTTCTCTTTCAATCTCATTTTGAGGTGTTTTCAGTGGGCACGATAGTTGTAAAAGGTCTTGACGAAAATGGCGGCCGTATCAGTTCCATGGATTTTGAGATTCTGGTCCGGGCTGCCGCAGACAAAGCAGATCATCTCAGCCTGGAGACCTTTGGTCAGCACAATATCGGCATACGTCTGCACCGTGCCGATGGCCTGACCATCGAAACCAAAGGCCCGGCTGGTCAGCGTCTCGGGTGCATGGGCATGCCCGGCACTTCCATCACCTGCCATGGTTCCGCCTCCGACGACGTTGGCTATCTCAATATCGGTGCCGTCATCACGGTGCGGGGAGATGCCACCAACGGGGTGTGCAGCGCCATGGCCAACGGCAAGGTCTATATCGGCGGCTCCATCGGCGCCCGGGGCCTGACCATGACCAAATGGAACCCCGACTACCAGCGTCCGGAGCTGTGGGTCCTGGGGTCCACCGGTGATTCCTTTGCCGAGTTCAACTGCGGCGGCATCGCGGTGGTCTGCGGCATTAACGCCAAAAATCCCGACAATGTTCTGAGCTATCGCCCCTGCGTCGGCATGGTGGGCGGCACCATTTATTTCCGCGGCCCCATTGATGGCTCCCATCCCAAAACCAACGCCCGCCTTGCCAAGCCCTCCGATGAGCAGTGGCAATGGCTGATGGACGGGATGCCCGCCTACCTTGAGCACATTGGCCGTCCTGAGTTGATCGCCACCCTCTCCGTCAGGGATGAGTGGCAGACCCTCGAGGCCGTTACCCCGCAGGAAAGGGCCCTGATGTTCTCCGGCCCCATGCCCATGATCGAGTTCCGCAACAAGCACTGGAACAAGGCCTTCGGTGGCGGTGATCCGCTGCGCGACATCGCGCCGGGCCTGGATCGCAGCCCCATTGAAGCGGTGCCATCCGGTGATCTGCGCCGGAAAAAACCCTACTGGGCCAACCGGGAATCTGCCGCCCCCTGCACCTATTTCTGTCCGGTCCATATTCCCACCGTCGATCGCCTGCGCCTCATCCGGGAAGGCAGGATTGACGAGGCCTACGAGATGCTCCTCCGTTATACTCCCCTGCCGGCCTCAGTATGCGGCGCGGTCTGTCCCAATCTCTGTATGGACAACTGCTCCCGTTCCGGTGTTGATGAATCCATCGACGTCAAGGTACTCGGACGCGCCGTGGCCAATGTCCCGGCTCCGCCCATGGCTGAATCCATCGGCAAGAAGGTGGCCATCATCGGCGGCGGCCCGGCGGGAATGAACACCGCCTGGAAACTGGCCCAGGCCGGAGTTGAGGCCCATATCTTCGAACAGGATAAACAGATCGGCGGCAAGCTGGCCCAGGTTATCCCCTGGGAGCGTCTGTCCAAGGCGGTGTGGGATCAGGAGATCAAGCGTTTTCTGGAAACCCCCAATATTCATGTGCATCTCAGTGTCAACATGGACAAGGAGAAGTTCCAGGAATTGCAGGGCGCCTATGACTACGTGGTGGTGGCCGTGGGAACCCATGAACCCCGGCGCATCCCCTTCCCCGGCAATGAACGGGTCATTCCCGCCCTCCATTTCCTCAAAAATGCCAAAAGTGACAGCCCTGACCCGGTGGGCAAGGAAGTGGTCATCATCGGCGCCGGCAATGTCGGCTGCGATGTGGCCTGCGAGGCCTATCGCCTGGGTGCCGAGCAGGTCACCCTGGTGGATATTCAAAAACCCCTGGCCTTCGGCAAGGAAAAAGAGGCCGCTGAGGCCCTGGGTGCCGTCTTCCGCTGGCCGGTGATGACCAGGGAGGTAACCGATCAGGGGCTGGTCATGGATACCGGAGAGTTAATTCCGGCCCAGACGGTGATCATCTCCATCGGGGACGTTCCTGCCCTCAAATTTCTGCCCGATGATGTTGAGACGGTGACCGTGGGCGGGGCTGCCTGGATCAAGACCAAGGATTCCCATCTCACCACCAACGCCAAGATCTTGGCAGCAGGCGATGTGGAGAAACCGGGGCTTGCCACCAACGCCCTGGGAGCGGGCAAGACCGCAGCCGAGTTTATCATCGCTGATTTCATGGGAGTTCCCTGGAAGCCCTTCAATCAGCACCCCATCACCCAGCAGGCACTGACCATTACCCACTATGTGCCCGATGCCCATCGTGAGATTCATACCGAGCAGGCCCAGGCCGAGAGCTGCCTCTCCTGCGCCTCCTGCCGTGACTGCCACCTCTGCGAGACCATCTGTCCCACCGGGGCCATCAGCCGCCGGGAGCTGGAATTTGGCCACACCAACGGCTATGAGTCGGGCCTGCACGGGAGCTGGGAATACGTCTCCGACGACAAGAAATGCATCGCCTGCGGTTTCTGTGCCGACACCTGTCCCTGCGGGATCTGGATGGTTCGTACTTTTTAGTACCCTACAGATTGCTTTCTTGTTTTTTTGCAAGAATAGAATCTGCAAAAGGCACTTATCCCGTTCATCGGGATTCAATTTTTCGCTCAACCACGATAAAAAAACCCTTCAGGATTTCCTCCTGAAGGGTTTTTTTTATCGCTTCAACCTTTCGGCACCGGGGGAAAATGGCATCACAGAGAGCTGACCAGAAGGGCAGGAGTGGGCATTTATCATGGCCAAGCCCCTCCCCGAACCATTGACGTGCCACCCTGAATAAGTGGAAAGAATCAGTTTGACCTGATCGGGAAGCCTAAAACGTGTTTTATAAACTCTGACCTCAATTTCACATCAAGGAAAGCCATGCATACTGATGAATACGAGATTTCCATAGCCCGTGAGATCAATCATTGTCAGCGGGTGGTCGAGAAGACCCAGGAGAAACTGACGCGGTTCGAGCGGCTGTATGACGGCCTGACCTATCCTGTGGCGGCGGCAGCGGTGGTGGAGGGACTTTTGACGATCAACGCCAAGGAGCTCGGGAAATGGCAGGAAGAATACGAGGCGCTGCCTGTTTGGAAACAGCGCCTCGCTGAATATCGTCAGGCCCTAAAGGCTATGCGAATCTCGGCCTCAGGGTCTTAAGGAAAACTCCAGCACTTAATGGCCACCTGGAAAGAGCCATTTGCTCAGGTAGTATAGAATGAACAACGAGCCGACACCAATGCCGATGCTCCAGCGAATCAAGGTCAGTTCGGCCGGAAGTAAAGGTTCGTACTCCATTTTTTTCATTTCTTCGGACAATTTGGGCTGCTGCTTTTGTTCCATGAGTATCTCCTTACTAAATTGTTGGCGGTTTGACGCCATGGAAAAAGAGCCATGAGATAAAGAGGCCCACCCAGATAATGAAGCCAAACAGGCTGATACAGTAAACCGCCGCCAGTTTGCCTAATCCCTCTTCCATGAGTTTCTTGAAGTTGGAGACCAAGCCTATCGTGAAAAAGCAGAGGAGGAAGAACAGCCCTCTAAAGACGTCACCCTGATTGCTTGAGGATTTAGCCTTGCTCAGGAAACTTTTTGGCGCTTTGGTTGTCTCCTCAACCGCTTTCTGTTGGGCTTTGACTCCAGCCAGTTCAGTCTGCAATCCAGCCAGAACCCTAGCATCTTTGGTTGTTTTGATCTTGGTCTCGATGGAGATCACCGAGGCTTTCAATTCGGCCAGTTCTTTCTCGGCCGGACCCATGACCTTGGCCGATGGCCAACACATGACCACCAGAATGACGAAAGTCAGGACATAGCCGATAACGAATTTGGGGAATCGATGCCAGATCTCGGCGGCATTGACCTTCTGTCCTGGTTTGACATCAATTTTGGCACACCAGATATACGCCAGCAGAAAAGCCCAGACACCGATAAAGATGTCGATAAACATCTTCACCGTTGTGGCGGTCATGGTGATCCAACCTTCGGCATAATTTATTCCCGCCACGTCCATGGCTTGGGCACGGATCAAGGCGTCCGTGATGGCTCCGCTTGCGATGGCACCGCCGTCCGATTTCACCGCCAGTCCCATCCAGGCGCCAGCGACCAGGGGTTCGGTCCAGAGGAAATATTTTGCCAGAAACGGCAGAATGACCATCTCCACCGCCACGAAGATAACGACCAACGAAGAAACCATGATTGGCACGATGGGGCGGGCACGAATAGCTCCACCGGTGGCGATGGCTGCGGAAACGCCGCAGATTGAAATGCCCGAGGCCAGCGGGGCCGACCATTCACGGCTGAATTTGAAGTATTTCCTGGCGATGTAATAGACCACCGCCCAATAGATCAGGTATGCCTCGACGATTGCGCAGAAGCCCCGAAACATGATGTTTGATGCAAGTCCGAAGGACTCGGCAGCTTTGATACCCAGACCAGCCCCCATGATGACAATACCGGTCTTGATGTACAGCTCCGGCCTGGCCGCCTCCTTCATCAGACTGGCAAGACCTGGAAAGAAGTTGCCGATGATCAGGCCAAGAATCAGGGCAAGAATAAAGCCAAACTCTCCACTCATGCTCATGGCCCAAGGAATGCCGAATTTTGCTGCCTGTTCCTTGGTGGCGGCGATATAGGCAAAATGGCCCATGAACCAGCAGAGATAACTGAGCCAGAAGGCCAGGGTAAAGCCCAACATGAACTTCGGCACATTGGCGCCCAAGGCAACCGCTCCCAGAGTCATGATCACCAGGGCGAAGAGATAGGTCAGGGTAACGGACATGGTGGCAGACATGCCCTTCTTTTCAAACTGTTGCCCGACCTGGAGCTTGGAGACATCGCCCTCGAATGAGACAGTGGCTTCTTTGCCGTCCTTCTTTTTTACAGTGATCTTCTGGCCATCGATCTTGGTGATCGTCCCGGCCACCGGCTGATATTTCGCAGATATGGTTGTAATTGCTTTGCCGGGATCTATCCAGACACCTGCTTTTGCGGCCCAGCCAAGGATATCCGTTCCTTGGAACGATCCGAGGCTCAGGCCGAAAATAATGAGACCCAGAACTAAAGCCAGCCAATCCTCACTGATCCAGCCTCCTCCCTCTTCCGGTTTGTTGTGTACGGCTTCCTGTTCCATGCAGTCTCCTTTTCCTGGTTGTGTTGATTATCGCGAAAACCCCTTCGTGACTTTTCACGATTTCAGCCATTAGCCTGTGATTTTTTCTGATCCTTAAGGACCTCTAACTACTAGGAATGAATCCATTAAACTGCGATATCCGGGAAAGTCAAGGCATTTCCATCCATTGCGGGAAGGATTTTTTTACAAAGGGAGCACCGGCTGCCAGGAGATTTTTGGTGGTTGAAAGAGATTCTGCTGGTATCGATCCGTTTCAAACGTTCGGGGTCAGAGAAAAAATAGATTTATTT
>JACDZJ010000219.1_pt1 | contig 23099 bp, 13 predicted proteins | sample 7365721 | NCBI WGS metagenome assembly JACDZJ01 (sample SAMN15143480, study PRJNA637477) | pond metagenome | biome: freshwater wetland ecosystem [ENVO:00000243]; feature: pond [ENVO:00000033]; material: pond water [ENVO:00002228]; isolation source: pond water containing pink berries ... | reverse complement strand
GACTTTCTAATTTTAAAATAATGTATCAATGATTTTATAACTTATATAATGTCTACTGTGTAACAACTGTTCAAGTTCAGGATGGATTAAATATTTGTACCAATATATATTGAACCTCTTTTTATGTTGTAAAACATATACTTTTGTGTCCACAAAAAAAGTCTTTTTGCCTTATAAAAAAAAGCCTTTTTTAATTTATAAATAATTTAGACTATGCAAAAGTATAAACGATTCTTCACTTTGTTTTCGGTCGTAATAATGATTACTATTCTATCAGCTCAACCACCTGGAGTACCATCATCAGACCCACATTTTAAAATGGGATATCTCAATGTATTACTAATAGGTGCCGACAATACAGGTTCAAGGGACTGTACCAACGAAATCAGAACTGCAATTAACTTTGCACAGGAGTATAAATTGGCTTGCTATTTTCCATCGGGAACTTACTTGGTAAGTGACTCTATCAGTGGTGTTTTACGAGTTACTTGGAATGGAACAAAATGGATTAGCGACCGCCGAATGCCGGTATATTTAATAGGAGCTACCAATCCTCGACCTGTTATAAAACTATCTGATAATGCAACAGGCTATGATAATTCATCAACACCAAAACCAATATTCTGGCTTTGGGCTCAAAACCGAGATGGAGCAAATGCAGGAAGTACGAATCCACTTACAGAACAATCCAATATCTCCATGAATATGGTTATTCGGAATTTTATTTTCGATTTAAATGAAAAGCCGGGTGCGGTTGCTGTACGTTTTGCAAGTGCTCAGGGTTCAACTATCGAAGATGTGAAAGTATTAGCTAATAAAGCTTTTGCAGGATTTTATAATTGTTTAGGACAAGGAGGAGGACAGTATAATATCGAAGTAGATGGCGGAAAATATGCCTGGTATGTGGATAATAGTGCCGAAGCAAAATTTCCTATTTTTGCAGGTATTACTTGCCGAAATCAGGAGAATGCCATCTTCTATCTTGGTCTTTCAAATTATCCGATGGTTATTACAGGATTTCATTTTGTGAAACAAAATGGTGTATTGTTTACCGGCTGGCCTTTAAATGGTGGTATTTCACTTATTGATGGTATAATAGATTACACCGGTTCACAAACAATATCGTATGCATTTGGCACCCCAACCAATAAAGCAAATTTATATATGCGTAATGTGTACGTGAATAATTGTCAGAATATTATACAAAACAACAATTTGTCTGCAATTGAACCTACAAATTACAATCTGATTAAAGATTTTAGTTATACCGGTCTTAATGGTGCTAAGCTGATTGATGGTGAAAGTACTTTAGGAGTGTCAACATCACTTGAAAAGGAAACTGCTACACCGCCTGACCCATTGTGTTTTACAACAAAACACACTTGGAATCCTCTTACTTTTATTTCTGTGGAAATGGAAGGTCAATCGGATTATATCAATGTGATGGACGTAGATAAAATGAAAGATTGTCCAACAGGAACTGCTAAAGGAAATGGTTCAACTGTTGATAGTGAATCGCTACAATGGGCTATTGACCGTTATGATAAAGTATTTATGCCAAAAGGCACGTATATGATTAATAAACCTTTACAATTACGTAAGAACACACAATTAATGGGTGCTGGTAAGACCTATACTGTAATTCAACCAACTAATACATGGACAACAGGTGCCGAAAAAACAATGATTATAACAGTTGATGATAAAGATGCAACAACAACACTTTCATTTATTTTACTTGAAACAAATTTGGCATACAACAAAGATTTAACACGGGTAACATGGAAAGCAGGAAAAAATTCAATTTATAGAGATATGATGATTGGAGGTACAGGTGTAACATCAGCTAGTAGTATTGAACACTTTATGCTTAATATTAAAGGGACTACTGCAGGTGGAAAATTCTTTGCATTCGCTTCCGAAAACAATACGCTGGAAGAATTAACACATCATGCAAATTACAGACATGTATTAGTTGATGGAACTTCTGAACCAATTTATTTTTATGGATTAAATGTGGAACGCATTTATAGTGGGGTACAAGCTGAAATTCGGAATTCATCAAATGTAGAAATTTTTTATCTTAAATCAGAAGCAACTACGGGTCAATCAAGTACTCCATTATTCATCAATAATTCAAACAATATTGCATTGTATGGTTTGACAGGTAAAATTGATATGGTTTCAGGTTATGAGTGGGTTAGGATTAAGGACAGTGATAATATATTAGCTACTTGTATGAAAGATTTTAATGGTGCCAGCGGAAAAGCTTGGAATGCTGTTGAAGAACTATACAATGGACAAACATTTACCATTCATTCTCAATATCATGTAAGTAAATTTGCGAGAAATAAGTTTACGCCTACCAGTCTTTTTATTCCTTTTCAAACATACTGGAAGATATTTCCAATAAATTCTAATTTGAAGATTGTTGGTGAAGTAGTTGGTAATGGAGTATTAAAAATGTACTGTGCAAATGGAAAAGAGTTACAAACAATAAAGTTGAAAAATAATAACGAACAGACAATTGAAACTTCTGGTTTGCGGAATGGATTATATTTGTTAGCAATTAATGATGATGTTAATAATCAGACTTTTAAAGTAATCATTAATAAATAATTTAAATTGAAATTCACCTTTAAAACCTTAATTGTAATACTAGTAGGTTTAGTATTTACAAATGTTATAGCAACTGAAAATACTAAAATTAGTAGTTTTTCGACAAACGGAGCTCCGGTTTATCATATTAAAACCGGTATGTTGCAACCTAATAAAAGGGCTGTAGTTACAGCATCCATCAATGGTGTAGTTTAATGCTTTACACCCAACGGAAAGCCAATTTGGAAGGCAGAGACCAATGGCGGATTTCCTTTTGATATGTGTGTAGCCGACATTGACAAGGATGGATTGGATGAAGTTTTTGTTGCTTCCGGTAATGGAACCTTGTATGCCTTCGACAATAATGGAAAAGTACTCTGGAAATTTGTAAGAGTGGCTCCTTTATTTCAGGTAAGTGTTGCCGGAAATGATAAAGGTGAGGCTTTGGTCATTACTGGAGGTGTTGAACAGGTACTTTATGCATTATCGCCCAAAGGAGAAATTGTGAATGAAATTAAAACAGATGCCTGTATTCGCCATATACGAACTGGTAGAATTTTCGGCACAAATAAAGATGAAATTGCCTTGGTTACTGCTTCGAGTGGTTTATTTGCAAATTTATCCCTAACATTGATTGATACTGAAAAGTTTGAGATTAAATGGATAAAAGAAAAATTGGGTCAGTATGTTAATAATTCAGGGCAACGTTTTTTTAGTCTGTTAATCAAGGATATAAATAATGATAATCGTCAAGAAATTCTTTTGAGTGGTGCTTGGGGTGAAAACGGGTCGGTTTACGCCTTCGACTCTAAAGGAAAGCATTTATTCATAAAATTGGATAAGCAAATTCCTAACATTGCCTATCGGATGAACTTGTTGCGTTCAGTCAATCTACCCGATGATGATTTCTATATCGGACATTTTGGTCATGTATTGATTGTATACAACCTCGATGGTACTTGTCGTGAAGTGCTTACCGGAAAATATTCGTATGCCGATAGTTATTTTGACCCATCGCTTAAAACTTTGTTTATGGGTAGCTCAGTTTCAGGAGGAGATGAGATTATGGCTTTTCGTTTGGATCAGAAAGGATGGCAGGAGAAATTCAGAAATGTTCAATCGATAGGTCAACTTGCTGAAATAGAATCAAATATTAGAAATCTGAACCAACAGATCATTGAATTTAAACCACCTGTTTATCAGACAAAAAGTAATAAAGCAATTATCATTTCACCAGCTCCCGATGGAAAGGTATTCAAAAATATTTCATTCAACACTGCAATTACTTTAAGTCAAAAAATTGAAGAACGCAATGAATTGTGGTGCAAGGTTCGGGACCCACGACGACTTTACAATTATACAGCGGATGAGATTGTAAAAATTATTGCTGATAAAGAAGCTGAAGGAAAGGATTTTGTAATCTGGGCAGGTCATGGTTTCGAAATGCATTTCCCGCTTTCAACTTTCGAACGTGCGATTAAAGCTGCTCCAATGCATCTAAAAGGTTTTATTTTTGCTGAAATGACAAGTGTGGATAATCACATGCAGGAAATTGTCAGAAAAATGATACTTCCATTGGCCGAAATGTGCAAACAGAGTGGCAAAGTAATTGTGCTACGTAATAAAAATATTTTCTGGAACGGTGCTTGTTATGTACCATTCTGGAAAGAAGTATTATTTAACGAGCGTTACAGCGATGTGTTTATTCCAGGTTTAGAGGAAACAAATTCACGAACTCAGGAATTAAGTTTAGCAGGTCGAATCGGCTTATGGCAATTGGGCTATTTTAAACATTGGTTGGGTAGAACTACAACCGACAATTCAAATTTCGACCGGATGTTTGAATGGGGTGGACAACAGGTTATTAACCATCATTTGCGAAATTTAATTTCTTCGGCTGCTCTAGGTGCGGATGTTTTTTATAATACACTCGATATAACTGATTTGAGTTTTGATACTCAAAAAGATACCAGTGTTTTGTATCAGCAATTAGTCCCGTTTTACGAAATGATAGAAAAAGGGATTATTCAAATTCCGAAGAAAGAAGAACTTCTTTCTGTTTCTGATATGGCAATTGGAATCACTGATAATCCTTCCAAAGATTTTATAAAGAATGGTACTGATGGACATAAATATAATTTCCCTGTTGATAAACAAACGGAGTTAGTATTTGGTCACTTGAATCCTTATTGGGCAGGTAGTTCAATCGATACATTTGATTATTCATATTATGCATTTAATGTAATACGCCGAATGACCAATTTTATACCTGAAACTCCTTATGGAATGCCAACTATTATTCCTTCTGATACAAAAATAGGCGGTCGGATCAGGCAAATAATTCCAACCGATGGTCAATATTTTTTCGATCAGTCCGGAAAACAATTTTCAGCTAAAGAATACCAGCCAATTGTAGAAAAGGCGTTAAAAGATGCCGCCGAAAGATTGCCGATTTTGGTCAAAGGTTCAGTTCATTGGTCGGCTGTAAAACTTGATGAAAAACATATAAGAATAACCCTGATCGATCCCGGATATCTCGATCCGGCTGAACGAATTGCTGAAATTAAATTGCAAAATGTGAAAGGTATTTCGTGTACAGACATTCTGAGTACAAAAACATTACCAATTAAATATGGAATTAAAAAGTTGAATATCCCTGCCGGTATTTGTAGGATTGTAGATGTGGAAATTAGTATAAACAATTAACTATAAAACCAAATCAACATAATATAAAAAAAATGAAAAAGATTGCAATCTTATATCTATTATTTCTAATAATTTTTCATCTATCAATGGTTGCAAATGCACCAAAGGAACTATTTCTCACAAACTTTTCGACAAATGGTGCTCCGGTTTATCATATCAAAACGGGCACAATTGAAATTGGGAAGCGCGCTGTAATTACTGCTTCGACCGATGGGACTGTAAAGTGTTTCACAACTGAAGGAAAATTGCTTTGGAAGGCTGATACAGATGGCGGATTTTTATTCGATTTGTGCGTTTCGGATATCGACAAGGATGGGTTGGATGAAACTATGGTTGCCTCCGGAAATGGAGCTTTGTATACTATTGATAATAACGGAAAACTCCTTTGGAAATTTTCCAATACACCACCACTATATCAGGTTGCAGTTAGTTATAATAAAAACGGAGAAGCAACAATTTTTACAGGCGGTGTAGAACAAAAGCTTTATGCACTCAATCCAAAAGGAGAGATTATTAATTCGTTAACAACTAATAGTTGTATCCGACATATAAGAGCTGGAAAGTCAGGTGGTAATAACCCAGATTATATTGCCGTAGTAACTGCTTCGAGCGGATTGTTTGCAATGCTATCGCTCTATAATATTGATCCGATTTCAATGAAAATAAATTGGGAAAAAGATAAATTAGGCTCAAGTGTGAATAATTCAGGACGACGGTTTTTTAGTATGTTAACTAAAGATGTGAATAATGATGGTTCAGACGACATTTTATTAACCGGGGGTTGGGGTGAAAATGGAATTATTTATGCATTTAATCAATCAATTGGTAATTTGTTGTATTCAAAATCAGATAAAAAAGTACCAAGTGTTGCATATAGAATGAATTTATTAAAATCTGTTTCGTTGCCAAACGATAATTATTTATTGGGTCATTTTGGAAATATTTTTATTGTTTACGAATTAGATGGAAAGGTTCGTGAGTTAATTGTAAGTAAAATAGCTTATGCTGATAGTTATTTTGATCCTGTTTTGAAAACCTTGTTTTTGGGTAGTTCTGTTTCGGGTGGCGATGGTGTATATGCCATAAATTTAAACGAAATTGGTTGGCAAAATAAAATTATGTCTATGCAGCCAATTGGTAAATTAGCTCAAATCATTGAAAATATTAACATCGTTTCGAAACAAATTGATGAGTTTGTTGCTCCCGATTATCAACCTAAACCTTCAAAAGCAATTGTTATTACTTCAAAACCTGATAATCTTGAATTTAAAAATTTGTCGTTTACACGTGAAATGACATATAGTCAGATAATTAGCGATACAAGTGAACTGTGGTGTAAAGAAACAGATTCGCGAAGAAGTTACGATATGACTGCCTATGAAATAATTGCTGAAGCTCAGAAAAATGAAACCAATAAACAATACTTTTTTATTTGGGCAGGACATGGCGAAGCAATGCATTTCCCATTAAGCACTTTCGAGAAAGTTATGAAAGCGGCTCCAAATTATCTGAAGGGATTTATTTTTGCCGAAATGGAAGGTATAAGTCCGAATATGCAAAATGTTGTGAATAATATTATTTTACCGCTAGCCGAATTATGTAAAACCCATCATAAATTAATTGTTTTCAGGAATAAAAACATATTTTGGAATGGCACCTTTTATATGCCTTTTTGGCGAAATGTGCTACTGAATGATAAATACAGAGAAGTGATTATTCCGGGATTAGAAGAAACAAACTGCCGGTCGCATGAATTAAGCCTGATGGGTAGAATCGGACTTTGGAAAACACATTGTTTCGATCATTGGATGGGTCGCATGACAACAGACAATGCTAATTTCGACCGTATGTTCGAATGGGGAGCACAGGAAATATTCTCACATCATTTTCGTAATTTAGTAGCAAACGCTTCGTCAGGTTCCGATTTTTTTTATAATTCTTTTCAAAAAACCATTACTAACAATGAAAATGCTGAGCTGGTTACAATGAGCTTATCAGACCAGTTAATTCCATTTTTTAAAATGATTGAAAAAGGAATTATTCATATTCCAACAAGAGATGAATTACTTTCGATTTCGGATGTTGCCATAGGTATGAAAAGTCCACCAGCAAAGAATTATATCAGCTCAGGAACAAACGGACACAAATATTGGTATCCAACAGTAACAAAAAATGAGTTGGTATTCGACCGGCTTGATGCATATTGGGGCGGAAGTGTGTTGGAAGATCATGATTTCTCTAAATATGCTTTTAACATCAAGCAGCGGGTCACAAATTTCGTTCCCGAAATGCCCTATGGAATTGTCCCGATAATACCTTCAGGGGTTAATCCGGATAATTATTTTAAAACTATAATTGATACGGATGGTGAATTTTTTTATGATAAATCAGGTAATAAGTTTACTGCAAGTGATTATAAATCAACTGTTCAAAATTCATTAAAAGATGCTGCTGAGCGATTGCCTGTAATTGTAAAAGGCGATGTTCATTGGTCGGTAGTTAAATTAGACAACAACCATTTACGTATCACGTTGGTTGATCCTGGATACCTCAACCCGAATGATAGAGATGCTGAAATTTTATTACAAGATATTAGAGGAATTTCATGCACAGATATTTTGAGCAGAAATAAGATTCCAATTAAAAAAGCAAAAATTTGTATTAAAGTACCCGTAGGAGTATTTAGAATAGTTGATGTTATGTATTAATCTTTTAAAGTACAGATTTATTTGTTAAATAAAGTTGTATTTAAGAGTTTCTCGTCCACAAAATAGATTTTATCGTATTTACTGAGTATAGTTTTTTAAGGTATAAAAAGGTAGTTAAAGTTATGAAAAAGAGTTATCAAGAGTTTTTATCAGAAGATTTTGCCCACGATTTAGGATTTATCGATTGGGTCAAACATGGAAAAGAGGATGAGTTTTGGAAAAAATTCATTTCACTTCACCCACAATTATCAAATGAAATTGAGCAAGCAATAAAAATTATAGAAATGCTTAATTTCAAAGAGTTTAGTTTCCATAATTACGCTTTGGAAGCATATCCTGAAGTTGAAAATTATTATGTAAACTCTGGAAATAAAAAAACAATGTATTTTATGTATAGATATTTAAAATATGCTGCTATCTTTGTAATATTGTTTTCGTTGTCTATTACATGTTACTATTTGTTGGATAATGGAAATCCAACAAATCAGTTAACAAACACAAATGCTAAATATAACCAATCGAAAGGTATTCAATTACTTTTACCTACAGGGAAATCATTATTATTAGCGAATAATACAAAAAAATTGCATTTTAATAAAATAGATCAACAGTTGCTATCAAACACTAGCAATGCAGTTGGTCAATTTGTATTAAATTCAAAAAGTATAGGATTAACACAACTCACAACACCTTATGGAGTTTGTTTGGATGTTGTTTTACCAGATGGTTCAAAGGTTTGTTTGGGTTCTGGTTCTAAACTTATTTTTCCACAAGAATTTGAGAATAATCAGAGAAAGGTTGTTTTAGATGGCGAAGCATATTTCGAAATTACAAAGAACAAACAAAAACCTTTTATTGTAAATGCTAACTCTATTAATGTGAAAGTACTTGGTACCGAATTCAATATTAATAGTAGAAGTTCTCAAAATAGTTCAGAGGTTGTACTTGTTGAAGGTTCTCTTAGTTTGAATAACTTATGTAACAGAAAAAAAAATATCTTACTAATACCATCACAAAAAGCAATTTGCAATAAACTAAATAAAGATATAAAGGTTCAGTCAAATGTCGATGTTAACTTTTATATTTCATGGAAAGATGGATTCCTAGAATTTAACAGAATAAATATTAATAGTATATTTAAACGATTATCTGATTATTATAATGTTCAATTTGTTACTGATTCGGGAATTGATGCAAACAGAAATATTACCGGAAAGCTCGAATTGAAGTCAACTATTAATGATGTAATGGCTGTTTTGTCCGATGCTGCATTTTTCGATTACGAATTAAAAGGTAATCAGGTTATTGTAAGAAATAAGCCTGGAGCATTACCAATACTGTCGAGGCTCTAGATGAGTTGAAACACTCTGATTATTTAGCCTTTGATTTAAAATATGAAACAAAAAATCACATACTTCTTATTTTGGAAAAAAGGCTTTGATAATCAATTTAGAAAAGTCTTATTAGTTATATTTTCTTTTTTTATTTTTTTTTCAGCCATAGCATTTTCACAGGTTACAAAATTTAATTTTAGATTAAATGGAGTAAAAGTAAAGGATGTTTTTAAGCAAATCGAATTACAAAGCAATTATGTTATAATATGTAATGAGGACTTTGTAGATGTGGAAAGAAAGGTGAATTTGGAAATCAAAAACCAACCTATTGAAATTGTTTTGTCAAAACTATTTGAAGGGACTGACAATACATTTACATTTCGCGACCGACAGATTGTAATCACTGCAATTTTAAAAAATGAAATTACCGAAAGAATAAAATCTAAAGAACCAATGCCCAAGCAAAAAGTTTCGGGTGTGGTTGTTGACCTTGATAATAATGCTATTCAAGGAGTTACTGTATTTGCAAAGGATTTTTTATTTGGAACAATTACTGATTCTCAGGGAATATTTGAATTGACCATACCCGGTGAAGCAAAAACACTTATTTTTTCGAGCATAGGAATGAAAAAGAAAGAAGTTGTCATAAATAACTATTCTACAATCAAAATCGTGATGAGCGAAGAAAACTATGCTATGAACGAAATTGTAGTAGTTGCTTATGGACTTCAAAATAGGCTTTCGGTTACTGGTGCAATAGGTAGCGTCAACACCAAAGAGATGGTAAAGTCGCCAACGTCATCGGTTCAAAATGCGCTTGCTGGTCGCACACCAGGTTTAACGATTGTACAGCAAAGTGGAGCACCCGGAGCCGACTATTCAGATATATATATAAGAGGGAGAGCTACATATGGCATTTCAAGTCCATTAATTTTGGTTGATGGCATAGAGCGTGATATTACAACAATAGACCCTAACGAGATTGAATCAATTAATGTATTAAAAGATGCATCGTCAACGGCTGTTTTTGGCGTTCGAGGAGCCAATGGAGTTATTATCGTAACTACAAAAACAGGTTCAAATGTTTCTGCTCCAATAGTTAATTTTACTGCAAATGTCGGTTTTTCCTCACCAACCCGTATCCCACGCTTTTTAGATGCAGCTGAATATGCAAAGTTTATAAATATAGGGGCACGTAACGATGAACGAACTACTGAATTTCCGAACGCACCTTCTACCTTTAAAGAACCATTTACAAAACAAGATATTGAACTTTACCAAAGTGGTGCGGATCCCATTTTTCACCCAAATAACGATTGGACAGAAATTTTATTAATGGAAAATGCACCGCAAAATAACTACAACATAAACATCTCGGGCGGAACAGCAATAGTAAAGTACTTTGTTAGTTTGGGATATTTTAGCCAGACAGGGATATTTGGCGGTTTGCAAGTTTTTGACGATTTACCATCAAATAGTAGAATTGAACGGTATAATATTCGATCAAACACTGATTTTCAATGGAATAATAATTTTTCTACTTCGTTGAAAATAGCAACTCAAATAACCAATGGAATAAATTCAAGCTTAATAGCCGGAAGCGAAAATGTTTTACATTCTGTTTGGTCACAAAACCCAATCTTAAGTATTCCGATTTATCAAAATAAAATTATCATTGCTACAAACGAAATTAAGAATTTTTCTAATACAGAGAACCCTTTTTTTCTTTATAATAAAGATTATACTGTACAGTATAAATCACGATTTTCAGTTGATTTGTCTTTGAAGTATAAATTAGATATTATTACCAAAGATCTTTCGTTGAATGCTAAGTTTGCCTACGATAATTATTATCAACACGATGCCGCATACAATCGTACCAACGATATGTACGAAATAAGGAGAATTGCTCCTGGAAATACAGGTGACTATTTCACTTTAGTTCAAACAAGCTTCGAATCGCCTTTTTCTAGCAGCCAAAGTTTATCTTCGAATTACAGATTGTATAGCGAAGTGTCTATCAATTATAATCATAATTTTACCAAAAGTCATTCATTAAGTGCTTTAATGCTTGGTACAATGGAACGTTACTATAAAGGAGGAAGTCCATCATTACCTTTTAATTATATGGGTTTAGTAGGAAGAGTATCCTATGATTTCAAAAGGAAATATTTAATGGAGCTTAATATTGGCTACAATGGATCCGAAAACTTTAAGAATGGAAATCAATTCGGATTTTTTCCAGCCTATTCGTTGGGATATGTAATCTCTGAAGAAGACTTTTTTCCAAAGAAGACTCCAATTTCTTTCTTTAAAATTCGAGGATCTTTAGGTAAAGTTGGTAATGACAAAATTGGAGATATTCGTTTCCTATATACTCCAAGCTACTATAGTTATGTTACCCCAAGTTTGGGTAATATCCGTTTCGGCGATGCAAATGAATTACCGGCAGGCTTTTACGTAGAGGGTAAAATTGGAAATCCAAATGTCTCGTGGGAAGTTGCATTGAAGTCAAATTTAGGTTTTGATATGAAATTCTTTGATAATAAATTGAATTTTATGGCTGATTTTTTTAGTGAAAACAGAAAAGGTATTTTAGATAATTATAAAAATGTTTCTTACACTTTTGGCGATCTATCAATTCTGCCATCCTATAATCTTGGTGAGGTTAAAAATAAAGGTTTCGAGTTTGAAATTGCCTATCAAAGTAATCTAAGAAAAAAAATTCAATATTGGATAAGTTTTAACTATTCGTTTGCCAGAAATAGAATTATCAAATATGATGAGATAAATCCAGCTTTTCCCAATCTTGTTCGTACCGGTAAGCCTATAGGTCAGCCTTTTATGCTCATATCTAATGGATTTTACAATACATGGGATGAAGTTAAAGATCCAAACCGAATTCCAACAAAGTGGGATAATAATGTTCAGCCTGGCGATTTAAAATATGTTGATTTAACAGGTGATAATTACATTGACGAAAATGATATTACAGCAGTAGGCTACGGTTCTGTTCCTGAAATTACATATGGTTTGAATTTTGGTGCAAGTTTAAAAAATTTTGATATTTCCACGTTAATTCAGGGTGCTGATCATGTTTCGAATTATTACTCAACACCAATAATTAATTCTATGAGTTGGTCGGCAAGAACGGAAGCAGATTATGATGCATGGACTGAGGAAAAATATGCCAATGGAGAAAAAATTCTGTTTCCAAGAATTGGTAATGGTGCTACAAGTGCAAATTCACAAACAAATTCCTATCTTAATCAGAATGCGGCATATGTTAGATTAAAAAACCTGGAAGTTGGCTATTCAATTGAACAAAAGCATTTAAAGTTTATTGGTTTAGAAGAACTAAGATTTTATTTTAATGCTCAAAACCTTGCTACCTTTTCCAAAATGAAATATTGGGATCCTGAATCCATTCGTAATTCAGATAGACAATATCCAATTAACAGAACTCTCAATTTTGGTTTTAAAGCCTCTTTCTAATATCCCAATTTATAAATCATTTCAAAAGTATAAATATGACATTAAGTAAACTAACATTCAAATTAGATTTAATATTTATTACATTTTGTTAGATTATTGCTAGAGTTATTAGTTCTGTTAATTAAAATTTGTAGTTTAATTAGGAAACGTCCCAATTATACATTATTATCATTAGTTCCAAGCTGATTTGATTGGTTTTCAGTACTGAGTATATAATAAATCTTATTAAACGCAAAGATGCAAAATTGCAAACAAAAACTGAAAGTTTTTTTCATTTGACTCTTTCTCTACTTATTGAACTTGATTATTTTTTTAAACTATGAGGCTTTGTTTTTACTTTTAATATTAAAAAAAATTAGAAAATTAAATCTAAATTTCAAATTTTAATTTGCTAAATGTTATTATATCAAAACATTGAATTTTAAATCATAATTAAAGTGTCATAACACAATTATAAAATGATGAAATTTCAAAAATTATTTTAGGTAGGCTATTCCGGATGTTCTATCAACTTGTCAATCAGGGAAAAAAACTGAAGACTCTGATGGCTTAAATACCTGTGAAATATGTATTTTCAATAAATAGTGAATTCAATATTTTTGTGGAACTTTTTTAAATAATACCAAATGCAAAAAACGCTTTATTTCTTTTTGTTGTTTTTGTTTTTTTTAAGTGCTTTCTGTTTTTCTCAACATCAAAGACGGCAACAGCGAACAAATTCAGAAAGTGAATTGTCAGAACGTGGAGAATTATTGTTATATGTAACCAGTGCGCCATATAACGCTGATTCTACAGGGAAAGTTGATTGTACAAAAGCAATTCAACAAGCAATTATAGATGCGCGAGATTCTCGAAAGGTTTGCTATTTTCCTTCGGGTACATATCTTGTTTCGGAATCATTATCATGTGAACAAGTGGTTATTGAACAGGATATACCAAAATATACCGATGAAATGCGCCAATCATGGTGGGAAAACGCCAATCGAATTTACCTTTTAGGTGCTACAAAAGGTGGTCGTCCTGTAATTAAGCTTTCGTCCAAAGCAATTGGTTTTGATGACCCAGAAAACCCCAAAATAGTTATGAAAATATGGGCTCAGACCCGAAACGATTATTTTGGAATACATGAGCCCCTTTTTGGTCAGGAACAACCCAATATTTCGTTTAATAATATTTTAAGAGGAATTGATTTTGATATTTCTGGACATGCCGGAGCTGTTGGACTACGCCATGCCGGTTCGCAAGGTTGTTTGTTGATGGATTGTAAAATAAATGCAGCGGGAGCTTTTGCGGGATTTAATAATTGTCCGGGGCAGGGTGGCGGAACTTATAACATCGAAGCATACGGTGGACAGTACGGCTTATTAGCTGATAACAATTTTCGTTTTCCAATGCTTGCTGGATGTACATTTAAAGGTCAGACAAAAGCTTGTATCGGCTATGTTAATTCAAATTTGCCAATGATGCTGGTTGGTTGTTATCTCGAATCGGAAGGCAAATCGATTATTGATGTAACCAAAATGAACGAATTTGCTGGTATCAGTATGGTTGACTGTGTTGTAAGTATGAAAAATGAGGGAGTTGTAATTAATCAACAAAATGTTTCAAACCTATTTATGGAGAATGTTTTGGTAAAAGGTATCAATAATTTACAATCAAATGGTCAAAAAATAAACCAAGCAAACAGTTGGACTGTAATTAAGCGATTCAGCAATTGCAATCAGAATTCCGAGATGATTGTAAACGGAGAGAAATTAAATAAAATATTTTTTGAAGCAGTTCTTTCTGAAAAAGATCCTGATTTCAGTGAATTTAAGGTTAAACATTGGACTAATCTACCAGCTTCGGATAATGTTGATGTGGTGAATATTAAAGATTTTGGCGCTAAAGGCAATGCCACTACCGACGACACACAGGCATTAAAAAATGCTTTAGCTAAATCGAAAAAAATATATTTTCCAAAGGGAAATTATAAAATTTCGGAAGCAATTACATTACCGGCAAACACACAACTATTCGGAATATCCGGCTCTACCATTATAGTTCCAACTATTATCACTGCAGACAATATAAATGATGCTACATTATTTTCATTTATTTCGATACGTGGAAATATTCAATGGGGATCGGGTAAAGGCGTAATGGCATTTGCAAGTGGTACAATAGATTTCACAAAGAATGGTGGTGGTAGGTTCTATGCAATTCGTCGAATTGGCTCAGGAGAGCCTGGTAAGTTGCTCGAAAACACCATTCAACCTATTTCACTTTATACATTGAATGTAGAACGTCAACGTACAAATCCACAGGTATTTGTGCGTAATGTAAAGGGTTTGAGAATATATTTTCTGAAATCGGAAGCTAGTCCAAGTGGTTATTCGGTTGATGGTGGGGCAAATTCGGGCAATACACCTTTGGCAATTATAAACTCCGAAGATGTGAAATTGTATTGCGCTTCGGGCAATGTGCAAACAACTGATAACCGACCATTTATCGATGTGAAAGATTCACGTAAAGTTGTTATATCTCAAGTAAAGTCGTTCAATAGTGGCGATTTTCCTCAAATTCGTGAAACAACCGAAAACAAAGTCGTTGAAATTTCTTCTAAAAAAACAATGGCATTATTTATTCGCGATTAGTAACTTATTATAACTGACAATAATGAAAAACATATTTAATATATTTATAGGCTGTATTTTAGCCTTATCGTTAACAGCACAAAATCAAAATCTTGAAACTGTAAAAGATATTGATGGAAATATTTATCATACCATAAAAATAAGCAATCAGGTCTGGTTACTCGAAAATTTAAAAACAACTCGTTACCGAAACGGTGATAAGTTTGAAACAACAACACCATTCAATCGTAATATTTCTGGAAACTCGGATAATGTTGTTTTATCACCAGAATCAGTAACCAAAAACAATTTCGACGTTCCTAAATATCAATGGGCATACAATGGAGATGAAAAATTTGTTGAAAAATACGGACGGCTTTACACCTGGCCAGTAACAAATGATGCAAGAGGTCTTTGTCCTGATGGATGGCGTATCCCTTCTGCCTCTGACTGGAATACTCTTGTTAAATTCTTAGGTGGAAACGTGGCGGCAGGTGGAAAAATGAAAGATGCTGATACGAAACTATGGGCTGAACCAAACGCTGGTGCAACCAACGAAAGTGGATTCACTGCAATGCCTTCGGGTGGAAGAAATGCCGATGGAACATTCAGTGGAATGGGTAAATTTGCCGCATGGTGGTCAAGCACACCTTACTCACACCGACACATTGAACACGACGACCCTTATATGTATAGAAACTATTACTATACTTCAAAATTTTATGGCTTTTCTGTACGTTGTATAAAAGATAAATAAAGAAAATATGATAAAGAAATTAATCGTTTTAGTATTAGTTAGTTTTATTAGTTTTAATGTGTTCCCTCAAATTTCTGAAAATAAGCTAGATAAATACGGGGGGCTTTTGTCGTTAAAAGCAAAAAAAACAGGCTGGTTTCATGTCGAAAAACTGAACAACCGTTGGTATTTTGTCACTCCCGAAGGAAATGCATTTTTTTCATTAGGCGCAACTCACTCTGAGGAATGCACCTACCAGGATGAACTTAATCTATTAGAAACAAAGTACAATAAAAGTGAGGAGAAACTGAGTGAATTTTTTCTATCGTGCTTTAAATCATGGGGATATAATTCTTCTGGGTATGGTCCATTGCCCACAATGAAAAAACACATACCTTATGTGGTTGAAGTTTGGACCGAAGCACCTCGCTCATTTTCTGCAGGGCTAATATCGAAAAATCACGATATTTTTGATCCAAAAGTTCAAAAGAAATTAAAGGCAGTTATTCAGGAAAAAGTGAATGAAAATATCAACAACCCCTATAGTTTGGGTTATGTAATGGTCGATTGTCCTATATGGAGTGTTATTCTTCAAAATGGGATTAGTTATGTAGATTTTATGCGTTCGCTTCCTTCAAATGCCTACGGAAAAAAAGAGTATATTAAGTTTATTAAGAAACGATATGGTAAAGATATTAAGCGCTTTAATTCTGAGTATAAAATCAATATTAATACTTTCGCTGAATTAAAAGATACAATATTTTCTATGAAAATAGTAGCCAAAAATAATCCTATTGTTGCTGCTGATGATGAATTGTTTTTAAGTATCATAGCTGATAAATATTTTAAGTTTGCTTCTCAAACATTTAAAAAACTCGATCCTAACCATTTATTGCTTGGTGACAGATTTATGGCTGCTACAACGCAACAAAGCAATATTCGAACTCCTGATATTATCATTAAAACTGCAGCTAAGTATTTCGATGTATTATCATTTCAACCCATGGGTGCACAAACAATGTGGAAAGACTACCTGAACCATGTGTCCGAAATAACGAATTTGCCGATTCTGCTTGCCGATGTAAATACCAGTTACGACAGGCCAAAACAAGGACAAACGGATACACAGGATTTTGAAGAACGAATGGGCAAAAACATGTTGAACTACTATACAAACATTATTGATTGTCCTGCACTAATTGGTATCCATCGCTGTACAGTAAGAGATTATCGACCTTGGGACACAAAATTTTATCGTAGAGGAATTCTTAAAGCGGATGATACTCCTTATCCGATTTTGGAAAAATATACAATCGAATCAAGTAATAAGGTTTTTGAAGTGGTATATCAGAAATCAAAATAGTTGAAAAGAACGACCATTAATAAAAGTATATAAATCAAAGTCATTATTCTGATTGATATCGAGATGAAAGTTCCAATCCATATAAAAAAAATAACGGTAGAAAATCATAATTAATAAACGAATGAAAAAAATTGTAACTCCATTTTTATTAGTTTTGTTAGTTCAGTTAGTAACTGCACAAACAACTCGAAATATTCAATTGTTGGACAAAGGTTGGCGGTTTCTCAATACCGATATTGTTGGTGCACAATCGTTAAAATACGATGATTCACATTGGCAGGAGGTTGTTGTTCCGCACGATTGGGCAATTCTAGGCCCTTTTGACATGAATATTGACAGGCAAATTGTACAAGTGAAGGCTGATGGCGAAACTGAAAAAAAATTGCGTACTGGCCGTACGGGAGCTTTGCCCATGTTTGGTATTGGTTGGTATCGTAAAATATTACCCATAACCGAAGCTGACAAAAACAAACGCATTTCCATCGAATTTGATGGTGCAATGAGTTTGGCAAAAATTTATCTGAATGGTGTTTATATTGGCGAACAACCTTATGGTTATTCCTCTTTTGTATTTGACATAAGCAAATATATTCAATATGGAAAACAAAATCTGCTCGCTGTTCAGCTTGAAAATAAACCTGAATCATCGCGTTGGTATTCGGGAGCAGGAATTTACCGAAATGTACGATTAGTTAAAACGGAGCAAATTCACGTTGTACACTGGGGAACGTTTATTACTACTAAAAAGCTAAGTGCCAAGAGTGCTGAGATGAATATTAAAACCGAGATTGAGGGTAATCCCGACAATTCAACAATAAAATTAGTAACCGAAATATATTCTAAAAGTGGAGAAAAGGTTGGTACTACAACATCAACCCAAAAATCAACTGAGCAATTGGTGTTTAACCAACAGTTTAAAATAAAAAATCCACAGATCTGGAGTATTGAAACGCCTTTGCTCTACACTGCACTTTCGAAAGTGTATGTAAATAATGTACTGACCGACGAATACAAAACTACTTTTGGTTGTCGTACTACTCGATTCGACAAAGACAAGGGATTTTTTCTGAACGAAAAACATGTGAAAATTAAAGGCGTATGTATGCATCACGATTTAGGCCCATTGGGAGCTGCTGTAAATTATCGTGCTACCGAACGTCAAATGCAAATCTTAAAAGAAATGGGATGTAATGCCATTCGAACTTCTCACAATCCGCCATCCCCAGAGTTGCTTCAAATTTGCGACAGCATTGGTTTATTGGTTGATGTAGAAGCATTTGACGAATGGAAATATGGAAAAAATAAAAATGGGTATGACAATTATTTTGTAGCATGGTCGCAAAAAGATATTCGTTCCATGGTACGCCGCGATCGTAACCACCCGTCGGTGATTATGTGGAGTATTGGAAATGAAATGACAGAACAAACCATGGCTGAAGGGAAAGAGATTGCCGATGCATTAGCTAAAGCTTGTCGAGAGGAAGATCCAACTCGACCTGTCACTGCAGGTTATAGTAAACACAATGATGCTATTAAAAATGGATTAGCAGATGTGGTAGATGTTGTTGGATTCAATTATAAACCATACGATTACAAGAACAAACACACAGAGTTTCCGAATTATGTTTTATTAGGTAGCGAAACCGCATCTACAGTCAGTTCACGTGGTGAATATAAATTTCCCGTAAAAGAAATAAAAGTGCCTTGGCACAACGATTATCAGGTTTCGAGTTACGATTTGGAATATCCCAATTGGGCAACTACACCTGATACTGAATTTGAAATGCAGGACGATAATGATTTTGTTTTAGGAGAATTTGTTTGGACTGGATTTGATTATTTAGGTGAACCAACTCCCTACAACGAAGGAACGCCTGCTCGAAGTTCTTATTTTGGAATTGTAGATTTGGTAGGGTTGAAAAAGGATCGTTTTTACCTATACCAAAGCAAATGGAGTGATACGCCGGTTTTACACATTTTACCACATTGGAACTGGGAGGATCGGTTGGGACAAAAAGTGCCAGTATATTGCTACACCAATTACCCTAAAGCTGAGCTTTTTGTAAACGGCATAAGCATGGGTGTAAAGCAAAAAGACAAAAGTAATAAATACACCCGCTATCGGTTAATTTGGGAAGATGTGGTGTATCAGCCTGGAGAATTAAAGGTAGTTGCTTACGACGAAAACAACAAAGCAGTTGCAGAACAAACAGTAAAAACTGCCAGTGAACCTTTCAAAGTTAAACTAACAGCCGACCGCACCACTTTGAAAGCAGGAGGGAAAGACCTCTCGTATGTGACAGTTGAAGTTGTTGACAAAGATGGCAATTTGTGTCCTAGAGCTGATAATTTTCTGTTTTTTAAAGTTGTTGGAGCGGGGAAACTAAAAGCTATTTGCAATGGAAATCCTATAGACCAAACTTCATTTGGATCCAACTATATGCACACTTTCAATGGTAAAATGGTAGCAATAGTTGAATCGGGAGCTGAGGCTGGCGAAGTAATATTAAATGTGTCGGGAGGAAAACTTTTGCAAGAAAATATTAAAATTAACATTGGTAAGTAAAAGAAATTTGAATATCCTTCAGATGTATTACAAGTTAAAAAATCAATTATAAACATATGAAATATATTTTTAGTATTATTGTTATTTTAATTGCAACTAACTCATTATCATTAGCACAGGATTATGCTACAACATATCCAACCACCGAAATTGCAAACAAGCAAGTTCGAATGAAATTGTATATTCCCGATGCTGAAAAAGGATATTACAGAGGTACACGTTTCGATTGGTCTGGTATAGCCTATAGTTTGGAGTTTCAAGGTCATCAGTATTTTGGCGAGTGGCGTTCAACTCGTATTCCAGAAAGCAGTAGTGATATTACAGGTCCTGTAAATGGTTATCTAAAACCGGGATTAGGGTATGATAGTGCATTGCCCGGAGAAGAATTTGTTCGCATAGGTGTTGGAGCATTAGAGAAACCCGATGAAACTGAATATCGAACTTTTGAAACATATAAGATTGTTGACAATGGAAAATGGTCAGTTGCAAAAGGTAACGATTGGATTGAGTTCACACATGAATTGAACCGTCCGAGCGGTTGGGGATATGTGTATAAAAAACGTATTGTTTTAACTTCCGATAAACCTGGTTTCGAAATTCAGTATAGTTTAACAAATACGGGAAATAAAACGATTGAAACTGACCAGTTTAATCATAATTTTTTTGTGATTGATAACACTACACCCAGCCCCGATTTCAGTGTTGAATTTCGTTTTGATTGTAAGCCCGACAACGACCCTAAGAATTTAGAAGAACACAACGTTATTACAGAAAAAAACCAAATTGTTTTCAGGGAAAAAGTACAAGAAAACGATGTTTGGCTTAGTTTAAACGGATTCAGCGAAGATATTAAAGACAACTGGTTTAAAGTAGTAAATAAGAAAACTAAAGCAGGGATATCTGCACAAGGAGATACTCCACTTTCGAAACTTATTTTTTGGGCATTTAATAAACCATTGAGTCCTGAAACTTTTTTGAATATAAACGTTAAGCCAGGAAAAGTAATGCTTTGGAATACAAAATATTCTGTTTTTACGGTAAAATAATATTTAAATCTAACATAATAATTTTAAAATATTTATGAAAATTTCTCAACAATCACTCTTCACGGTCAGTCTCTTGGCTGGTAATTTTGCAATGGTATCAAATTCCTTTGCTGCTACCGAAAAATCTGAAAATGAAAATACAAAAAAGAATCGTCCTAATATCCTTTTTTGTATTGCCGACGATGCTACTTTTCTACATTTCAGTAAATATGGTTGTAAATGGATAAATACACCAAATTTCGATCGTGTTGCCGAACAAGGTATATTATTTCAAAATGCTTATACATGTAATGCCAAAAGTGCTCCTTCGAGAGCTTGTGTGTTAACCGGCCGCAATTCGTGGCAATTGGAAGAAGCAGGAAATCACATAGGATATTGGCCTGAAAATAAATATACAACCTACATGGAGGCTTTGTCTTCTAACGGATATGTAGTTGGTTTTACTGGAAAACCTTGGGCACCGGGCGATGCTCGTACACTCAACGGGAAACCACGAGAACTGACAGGAAAAGCATTTCAGGTAAGAAAATTAATACCGCCAACCAAATATATCAGCACTACCGATTATGCATCAAATTTCAACGATTTTGTAGTCGAAGCAGGTACTGAAAAGCCATGGTGTTTCTGGTTTGGTGCAACTGAGCCTCATCGCGACTACGAATTCAAATCAGGTGCACTTAAAGGAGGTAAAAATACACTTATGATTGATAAAGTTCCTGCATTTTGGCCAGATAATGATAGTGTGCGAAATGATATGCTCGATTATGCTTATGAAATAGAATATTTTGACAAGCAATTAGGAAAAATAATTCAAATTCTGGAAGAAAAAGGAGAACTTGAAAATACGATTATTGTGGTTACTGCCGACAATGGAATGCCTTTTCCACGTGTAAAAGGTATTGAATATGAGTATTCGAACCATTTGCCATTAGCGATAATGTGGCCCAAAGGAATTAAAAACCCCGGTCGTATCGAAAATGATTACATTAGCTTTATCGACATTGCACCGACATTTATAGAAGTTGCTGGATTAAAGGCAGATAAAACGAACATGGAACCCATGCAGGGAAAAAGTATGACCGATATTTTCATGAACAAAAAGAATACCGACCGTTCCTATATTTTACTCGGACAGGAGCGTCATGATGCAGGACGACCTCTCAATCAGGGTTATCCGGTGCGTTCAATCGTTCAGGACGGCTTTCTGTATGTATATAATTTCAAGCCCGAACTTTGGCCTATGGGAAATCCCGAAACCGGCTATTTGAATACTGATGGATCGCCTACCAAATCGGTTATCTTAAATATGCGTCGCACAGGTACGGATAAATCATTCTGGAATCTGAATTTTGGAAAACACCCTCTGGAAGAGCTGTATCAGATTAGCGCAGATGAAGAGTGTATGGTTAACCTTGCCGGTAAAAAGCAGTATCAGCAGCTAAAAGAAAAATTAAAAAAGAAATTGTTTGCTGATTTGAAAAAGCAAAACGATCCACGCGTACTTGGAAATGGTGATGTGTTTGATAACTATGATTTTTTTGAAGAACCTATGCGCGATTTGTACGAACGATTTACTAATGGTAAATATAACAAATATGTTACTCCGTGGGTAAATAAAAGCGATTATGAAACTAAGGCTATAGAGAATTGAGAATATTTTTAATAAAAATATCTTACTATCAACTTAAAGGAAACGCAAGAAGTAAGAATTTACAATGCAACAAATATCGTTTCAAAAACAACTGAATTCAGGTTTAAATGTGTTGGATATGAGTGAAATGAGCAAAGGAGTTTATTTTGTGAAAATTGGTAATTCAAAAACAAAACGTATCAAAAAGTAATTGTTTTAAGTGATTTATTTAGCTGTATGATTGATACATAATCATTGTTGTCCGCTAAAAGCGGTATTTAAAAATTTATTGTTGTTATAAG
>JACDZJ010000218.1_pt1 | contig 23268 bp, 17 predicted proteins | sample 7365721 | NCBI WGS metagenome assembly JACDZJ01 (sample SAMN15143480, study PRJNA637477) | pond metagenome | biome: freshwater wetland ecosystem [ENVO:00000243]; feature: pond [ENVO:00000033]; material: pond water [ENVO:00002228]; isolation source: pond water containing pink berries ... | reverse complement strand
CGCCTGCGGCATCATCACTTGGCGTGCAACTGGCCTACTGAAATAGGCTCTTATTACAGAGTCCGTGCCACTTCCTGGATCTCGAACACTTCTAGGTAGTCGCCCTCGTTGATGTCGTTGAAGTTCTTCAGCGACAGGCCGCACTCGAAGCCCTCCTTGACTTCGCGCACGTCGTCCTTGAAGCGCTTCAGCGAATCGAGTTCGCCGGTATGGATGACGACGTTGTCGCGCAGCACGCGCACCTGTGCACCGCGCTTGACGATGCCGGCAGTGACCATGCAGCCGGCCACCGCGCCCACCTTCGAGATGCGGAACACCTGGCGGATCTGCACCATGCCCATCACGCTCTCACGCCGCTCGGGCGACAGCATGCCGGACATCGCCGCCTTCACCTCGTCGACCGCGTCGTAGATGATGTTGTAGTAGCGGATGTCGACGCCGAAACTCTCGGCCGCCTTGCGTGCGCCAGCATCGGCGCGGGTGTTGAAGCCGATGATGACGGCCTTGGAAGCCTGCGCCAAATTCACATCCGATTCGGAAATGCCGCCGACCGCAGCATGGATGACCTGGACCTTGACTTCGTCGGTCGACAGCTTGGCGAGCGCATGCGCCAGCGCTTCCTGCGAACCCTGCACATCGGCCTTGATGATCAGCGCCAACGACTTGACCTCGCCCTCGCCCATCTGTTCGAACATATTCTCCAGCTTGGCGGCCTGCTGGTTGGCGAGACGCACATCGCGGAACTTGCCCTGGCGGAACAGGGCGATCTCGCGCGCCTTCTTTTCATCCGCCAGCGCCAACGCCTCGTCACCCGCGGCCGGCACATCGGACAGGCCCTGGATCTCCACCGGAATGGACGGACCGGCCTCGTCGATCGGCTGACCATTTTCGTCGAGCATGGCGCGCACGCGGCCAAACACCTGGCCGCACAACAGCACATCACCGCGTTTCAGCGTACCCGACTGCACCAGCACCGTGGCCACCGGGCCCTTGCCCTTGTCGAGACGGGCCTCGATGACCAGTCCCTTGGCGAGGGAATCCCGTGGCGCCTTGAGTTCCAGTACTTCAGCCTGCAACAGTACCTGTTCAAGCAACTCATCGATGCCGGTACCTTTTTTGGCCGATACCAGGCAGAACGGCGAGTCGCCACCATACTCTTCCGGCACGACACCCTCGGTGACCAATTCCTGCTTGACGCGATCCGCGTTGGCATCGGGCTTGTCGATCTTGTTAACGGCCACGACCAGCGGCACGCCGGCGGCCTTGGCGTGGTGGATCGCTTCCTTGGTCTGCGGCATCACACCGTCGTCCGCCGCCACCACCAGAATGACGATGTCGGTGGCCTTGGCACCCCGTGCGCGCATTGCGGTAAAGGCCGCGTGGCCCGGAGTATCGAGGAAAGTGACCATGCCACGGTCCGTTTCGACGTGGTAGGCGCCGATATGCTGGGTAATGCCCCCCGCCTCACTCGCCGCCACCTTGGCACGACGGATAAAGTCGAGCAGCGAGGTTTTGCCGTGATCGACGTGGCCCATCACCGTAACGACCGGGGCTCGCGGCAGCAATGCCACATCCTTGTGCTCGTTGCTGGTCTCGTCAAGAAAGGCATCGGGGTCGTCGAGCTTCGCGGCAAAGGCCTTGTGGCCGAGTTCCTCGACGACGATCATCGCTGTTTCCTGGTCGAGATGCTGGTTGATGGTCACCATCATGCCCATCTTCATCAGCACCTTGATGACCTCGGTGGCCTTGACGGACATTTTGTGGGCCAAATCGGCGACAGAAATGGTCTCGGGCACATGAACCTCACGCACCACTTGCTCAACGGACTGTGGCGCACTGCGCTCTTCGGGCCCATGACGGCCATGACGCCCCCCCTGCTTCGGGCCACCACGCCAGCCGGCCGTGCCCCCACCGGTGTCGCCACGCGTCTTGATGCCACGGCGGTTGCGGTCGTCGTCGCTCTTCGCCGGGGCGACCTTCTTGTCGCTCTTGCGCGGGGCTTCACCCGGCTTGGCAGTCGGCTTGTGCAAGGTACCGCTCACGGCACCCGCCGCTTCCGGTGTCGCCGTCGGGTTGGTCTTCTCGGCAGCTGCCGCTTCGGCCTGCGCCTGCAATTGCACCAGACGGGTATCCGCCTCGGCGCGCGCCTTGGCCTCGCGATCCTGTTTTTCCTTCAACTCGGCGGCCTGAATCGCCGCCAGTTCGGCCTGGCGCTTCGCTTCCTGCTCACGCAGCGCCGTCTGCTCGGCATCGACCACCGCCGGCGGTGTAGCCGGGGCCACTTCCACCACCGGCGCAGGCGTTTCGGTCGGGGTCTCCGCATCACGCTTGACGAAAGTACGCTTCTTGCGAACCTCCACCTGAATCGTGCGAGATTTCCCGGTGGCATCGGCCGCCTTGATTTCGGTCGTCTGCTTGCGCGTCAGGGTGATCTTCGCCTTGGGCGCAGTCTCGCCGTGCGACTTGCGCAAAAATTCGAGCAGGCGCGTCTTGTCCTGTTCTGACAGGGTATCGGTGCTCGACTGTTTGACGACACCGGCCCTAGCCAGTTGTTCGATCAGGGCCATCGGCGGCATTTTCAGCTCCGTGGCGAATTGGGCAACACTCATTTGGGCAGACATGTCGCCTCCTTACTGATTTTCATCCGCGAACCAATGGGCGCGAGCCACCGTGATCAGGGCCTTGGCACGCTCCACGTCGATTCCGGTCATTTCGGTGAGCTCATCGACTGACAGGTCGGCCAGGCCGTCCCGGTCGACAATCTCGTGTTTCGCCAAATTGGCCGCCAGTGCGCGGTCCATGCCTTCGAGGTTAAGCAGGTCGTCGGCAACCTTGCCCAGTTCCTCCTCGTTTACGATGGCTTCGGTCAGCAGCACGTTGCGGGCACGATCGCGCAATTCATTCACGGTGGCTTCGTCGAAGGCGTCGATCTCGAGCATTTCCGCAAGCGGCACGTAGGCAATTTCCTCAAGGGTCGAGAAACCCTCCTGCACCAGTATCTCGGCCACCTCTTCGTCAACGTCGAGCTTGTCGACGAACAACTGACGGGTGCTGGCGGTTTCCTTTTCCTGCTTTTCCTGGGACTCCTCGACCGTCATCAGGTTGATGGTCCAGCCAGTCAGTTCGGAGGCGAGGCGCACGTTCTGGCCGCTACGACCGATGGCGATCGCCAAGTTGGCCTCGTCGACCACCACGTCCATGCTATGGCGCTCTTCATCGACAACGATGGAGTTGACCTGGGCGGGGGCCAGGGCACCGATGACGAACTGGGCGGGATCCTGTGACCACAGCACGATATCGACGCGCTCGCCGGACAGCTCATTGGTGACCGCCGTGACGCGCGAACCGCGCATGCCGACGCAGGTGCCGATCGGATCGACGCGCTGGTCGTTGGACTTGACGGCAATCTTGGCGCGCACGCCGGGATCGCGCGCCGCTGATTTGATCTCAAGCAGGCCGTCCTCGATTTCCGGCACTTCAAGTTCAAACAACTGCATGATGAACTGCGGCGCGGTGCGCGACAGGATCAGTTGCGGGCCGCGGGCATTGCGGTCGATCTTCATCAGCCAGGCACGCACGCGGTCTCCGGGACGCAGGTTTTCCTTCGGAATCATCTGGTCGCGCGGCAGCAGAGCTTCGATGCGGCCCGCTTCGACGATGGCGTTGCCGCGCTCCATGCGCTTGATGGTACCGGTGACGAGATGCTCCTTGCGATCAAGGAAATCATTGAGCACCTGTTCGCGCTCGGCATCGCGGATCTTCTGCAAGATCACCTGCTTGGCGGTCTGGGCGCCGATGCGGCCGAAGTCGATGGCTTCGAGCGATTCTTCGATGTAGTCGCCAATCTGTACTTCGGCATCGTCCTGGCGCGCCTCGGTGAGGCCAAGGTGCTGAGCCGGAATCTCGACCTCTTCGTCGTCGAGCACCAGCCAGCGGCGAAAGGCCTCGTACTGGCCGGTCTCGCGATCGATCTCGACTCGGACATCGGCCTCGTCATGGATGCGTTTCTTGGTCGCCGAAGCCAGGGCAAGTTCGAGGGCACCGAACACGATGTCCTTGTCGACGTTCTTCTCACGCGCCAGGGCGTCCACCAGCAACAGCAACTCGCGACTCATCTCGTTCTCCCGCTTGATTTCCGTTGAATTATTGATCAGAACTTTGGCACCAGACGTGCCTTGTCGATATTGTCGAAGGCGAACTCGCGTTCCGCTTCGCCCGTGTTGATGAGGACTCTATTGCCGACAGCACCAAGGATCAGCCCGGAAAAGTTCCTTTGCACGCCGTCCGGCACGCGCAGCTTGACCTGGACCTCATGCCCGACGAAGCGCACGAAATCGTCGATCTTCTTGAGCGGACGATCCATGCCGGGCGATGACACCTCGAGCCGGTCATAGTCGATATTTTCCACCGTAAACACTCGCGACAACTGGTGACTGACCGCGCTGCAATCCTCCACCGTCACGCCGCTTTTGATCCCGGCTCCCGGCCGGTCGATGAACACGCGCAACAGGCGTGCGCGCGGACTCGTCTCGAAATCGACGAGTTCATAGCCCAGCCCTGTCACCGTCTGCTCGATCAAGCCCACCAGATCTGCCATAGCCTTCCCGCAACCAAAAAAAAATGGGCAGACTGCCCATTTTCTTGTCAGCCGCGCCAGTGTCGAACCGGCACGGTCTTATGAAGGCGCGCATTCTATATCAAGAAGCAGGTGCAAGGCAATCAGTCTTGCACTGTTGCGGCGGGTTTCGGCTCCAGCAGTTTCAGCAGCGACTGCACTTCGTCGGGCAACAGTTCACGGCTCTGGCCGCGTTTCAGGTTGGCCGGCAGGGAAATCGCACCGTAGCGCACACGCATCAGGCGGCTGACGGTGACACCGACCGCCTCGAACATGCGGCGCACTTCGCGGTTGCGGCCTTCGCGCAGGGTGACGTTGTACCAGTGGTTGGCGCCTTCGCCGCCGGCCGGTTGCAGGCGTTCGAAGCGGGCAATGCCATCTTCCAGTTCGATGCCGGTCCTGAGCTTTTCCAGCGCTTCTTCGCTCACCTCGCCCAGCACACGCACGGCGTACTCGCGATCGATGGCGTAGCGCGGGTGCATCAGACGGTTGGCCAGCGTACCCTCGCTGGTAAACAGCAGCAGGCCGCAGGAATTGAAATCGAGCCGGCCGATGGCGATCCAGCGTCCGCCGCGCAAGCGCGGCAGGGCATTGAAGACACTGGGGCGACCCTGCGGGTCATCGCGCGAGACGATCTCGCCTTCCGGCTTGTGGTAGAGCAGCACGCGCGGTACGCGCGCGGCGAAATGCAGATTGACGAGGCGGCCACCAACCTTGACCTTGTCGGTGACGGCCACGCGCTGGCCCAGGTGGGCCGGTTCGCCATTCACGCTCACCCGCCCGGCGGCAATCCATTCCTCGATTTCGCGGCGCGCCCCCAGCCCCGCATCAGCGAGAGCCTTCTGCAGCTTGACGGTCGGCTCGGCCGTTACGGGCGGTGCGGACCGCGAACTAGCCCGCGCAGCGGCTTCAGGCTTGCCGGGCGACCGAAAAGGCGTCGCTTTGCTGCGGGTCCTGCGGCCCGCCGGCTCCCCCGAACGGTAGTTGCGCGGGCGTTTCGGTGGTTTCTGTGGGTTGGGCATCGATCATCCGTTCGATCTCAGCAAGCGGCGGCAGTTCCGACAGGCTGCGCAGGCCAAGATCATCCAAAAATTTGCGGGTGGTGGCGTAAAGGGTGGGGCGCCCCGGCGAATCGCGGTGGCCGACGGCATCGATCCAGCCGCGTCCTTCGAGCGTCTTTATAACATTAGGCGAGACGGCCACGCCACGGATATCCTCGATGTCGCCGCGCGTCACCGGCTGGCGGTAGGCAATGATCGCCAATGTCTCCATCACGGCGCGGGAATAGCGCGGCGGCTTCTCGTTCTTCAGGCGGTCGAGGAAAACCTGGTATTCGGGCCGGGTCTGGAAGCGCCAGCCCGAGGCCATCTGGACGAGTTCAACGCCCCTCTCCGCCCAGTCGCGACGCAGGTCGTCGAGCAGCGTCCGCCAGGTATCATCGTCGAATGGATCGTCGAACAGCTTCTTGAGCTCGACCAGCGGCAGCGGCTCGGGTGCCGCCAGCAACGCCGTTTCGAGCACGCGCTTGTAGTCGTCAGGCTTGTAGAGTTGCAGCATCGTTCAATTTTACATAGATGGGCGCCATCGCCTCGCTCTGGGTCAGATCGACAATGCGCTCGCGCGCCAGTTCGAGGATGGCAAGGAAGCTAACCACCAGGCTGGCGTGGCCAGATGACACGTCGAAGAGGTCTTCGAACACCACGTAGCCACGTCCCTGCAAGCGCCGCATGATCAGGCCCATGTGCTCGCGCACCGACAATTCTTCGCGCTGCACGCGGTGATGCTGGCGCATCTTCGCCTGGCGCATCAGGGCTAGCCACACCACCTGCAGGTCGTTGACGCTGACATCCGGCTGGCGTGCCACCACCTTGTCGGCAATCCATACCGAGGCCCATTCGTAGTCGCGATGGGCCTGCGGCAAGGCATCGAGGCGGGCAGCGGCCAGTTTTATCCGCTCATATTCCATCAGGCGGCGCACCAGTTCGGCGCGCGGGTCTTCCGGTTCGCCGCTGTCGGCCCTGGGCGGACGCGGCAGCAGCATGCGCGACTTGATCTCCAGCAGCATCGCCGCCATCAGCAGGTAATCGGCGGCGAGTTCGAGGTTGCTGCGGCGCATCGCCTCGACATAGACCAGGTACTGCGCCGTCAGCGGCGCCATCGGAATGTCGAGAATGCTGAGGTTGGCCTTGCGGATCAGGTAAAGCAGCAGGTCGAGCGGCCCCTCGAAGGCGTCGAGGAAAATCTCCAGTGCATCCGGCGGGATGTAGAGGTCGCGCGGCATGTCCGGAAAGGGCTCACCGTAAAGTTTGGGCACGTGAGGTGCAGCAGTTGCCGTCTCGTCAGCGCCGACTTTTTCGAGCGTCTCTTCCATCGTCAGGAAACCGTATAAGCGGCCGTACCGACCGCGATCAGGGCGTCCTGATCGTTGACCAGTTCCATGCGCGTCACCGCCACCTTGTTGCCGGTCCGCAATGGGAAACCGCGCGCCAGAAACCACTTGCCGACACCGGGGCGCAAGTAATCGATGCGCAGGTCGATCGTGCCGATGCGCGCGAAGCGCTCGACCACCTCATCAACCGGCTTGCCCTTGAGTTTCTGCGCGACCCCGAGGAAGGCCACCACGCCGCCGGTGACATCCAGCACCGAGGAAATCACCCCGCCATGCAGGATGTTGCGCACGTAGTTACCCACCAAATCGGGCCGCATGTCGAAGCGCAACTCGGGCCGGTCATGGTGCAACGACAGTACTTCAAGGCCGAGCAAGCGGTTGAACGGCATGCGCACGAAAAAGCTCTCGCGGATGATGGCGAGTAGTTCCGCTTCGTCCGTCCCCGACAGGTCGACGGCTTTCTTCATGAATAGTCGAGGCCGATTGCCTCGCGCACATCGCGCATGGTTTCCTGAGCCAGCTTGCGGGCCTTCTCGCAGCCGTCGGCGATGATGTTCTTGACCAGTTGAGGATCTTCTTCGTAGGCACGGGCACGTTCGTGCATTGGCACCTGCTCCTTGAGCACCCCCTCGATCACCGGCTGCTTGCAGTCGAGGCAACCGATACCCGCCGAGCGGCAACCTTCCTGTACCCAGGCCCTGACCTCGTCGTTCGAGTAGATCAGGTGGAACTGCCAGACCGGGCACTTCTCCGGATCACCCGGATCGGTCCGCCGCACACGCGCCGGATCGGTCTGCATGGTGCGGACCTTCTTGCGGATCGATTCTTCGTCCTCGCGCAGGGTAATCGTGTTGCCATAGGACTTCGACATCTTCTGGCCGTCCAGTCCCGGCATGCGTGACGCTAGGGTCAAAAGAGCACCGGGTTCAGCCAATATGATCTTGCTGCTGCCGGCCAGGTAGCCAAACAGCCGTTCGCGATCGCCGTGCGACAGGCTCTGCGCCTCGTCGAGGATGGCGTGTGCCTGTTCCAGCGCATCCTCTTCGCCGCGTTCCTGGAAACGGTTGCGCAATTCCTCGTAGAGTTTGGCGCGCTTGTTGCCGAGCTTTTTGATCGCCTCCTTTGCCTTTTCCTCGAAGCCCGGCTCGCGGCCGTAGAGATGGTTGAAACGGCGCGCGATCTCGCGGGTGAACTCAACGTGGGGTACCTGGTCCTCGCCCACCGGCACCTTGTCGGCCCGATAGATCAGGATGTCGGCCGCCTGTAGCAGCGGATAGCCGAGAAAGCCGTAGGTCGTCAGGTCCTTGTGCGTGAGCTTTTCCTGCTGGTCCTTGTAGGTCGGCACGCGTTCCAGCCAGCCGAGCGGCGTCATCATCGACAACAGCAGGTGCAATTCGGCATGCTCGGGCACCCGCGACTGGATGAAGATGGTCGCCTGCGCAGGATCGACGCCGGCCGCCAGCCAGTCGACCACCATGTCCCAGGTGTTCTGGGTGATGGTACCCGGCTCGTCGTAGGCCGTGGTCAGGGCGTGCCAGTCGGCGACAAAGAACAGGCACGGGTACTCATGCTGCAGTTTGACCCAGTTGACCAGTACCCCGTGGTAATGGCCGAGATGCAGACGCCCGGTGGGGCGCATGCCGGAAAGCACTTTTTCAGCGAACATGGTTGGAAAATGAGTTTAGAAGTCGAACAGAGTCTTGATGAAGGACATGAAACTGCGCAGGAGCGGCGTAAGAATGTAACTCAACCCGCCGAAAAAAAGCAGCGCCAGCAGAATGACGAAGCCGAAGCGCTCGATCTTGGCGAACTGCCAAGCTAAAAGTGGCGGCAACAGACTCACCGCAATGCGGCCCCCATCCAGCGGCGGGATCGGCAGCAGGTTCAGTAGCATCAGCACAGCATTAACCTCGATGCCGGCACGCGACATTTCGGCCAGCGGCAGGCTAAAAGTATGGGCCGGCAGGATGATCGCCAGCTTGAGCAGCACCGCCCAGCCCAGCGCCATGACCAGGTTCGACGCCGGGCCGGCAGCCGCCACCCACAGCATGTCCTGCTTGGGTTTGCGCAAACGACTGAAATCCACCGGCACCGGCTTGGCCCAGCCGAACAGGAAGCCGGCATTGCTCACGAGCAGCAGCACCGGCAGGACAATCGTGCCGATCAGGTCGACATGGCGCAGCGGGTTCAGGCTGATGCGCCCCGCCTGCCAGGCGGTCGGATCGCCGAAGTGGCGGGCCACATAACCATGCGCCGCCTCGTGGAGGGTGATGGCGAAGATCACTGGCAGGGCATAGATCGCCAGCGTCGGGATGAGGTTTTCCATGAAGGGGGCGGATTCTAATCGACGCTCAGGCCGAACACATCGAGCGGTCCCTTGCCGGCCCGCACCAGTTCGGCACCGCCGCCCACCAGATTGATGATAGTCGTCATGCCGGCACTGCAGGGACCCGCGTCAATGATCACATCTACCAGTTTGTCCAGGCGTTCCTGAATGTCGTCGGCAGCGCACAGCGGTTCCGCGGCCTCCGGCAGGATCAGGGTCGAACTCAACAACGGCTCGTCCAGTTCGCGCAGCAAGGCGAGCACCACGGGATGGTCGGGCACGCGCAGGCCGATGGTCTTGCGCTTCGGATGCAAGACCCGGCGCGGCAACTCCTTGGTGCCTTCGAGAATGAAGGTGTAGCTGCCGGGCGTCGCCGACTTGAGGATACGGTACTGAGCATTGTCGACACGGGCGTAGGTGGCGATTTCCGACAGGTCGCGGCACATCAGCGTAAACAGGTGGCGCTCATCGACGCCGCGAATGCGGCGGATGCGATCGAGCACGGCCGCATCGCCGAGATGCCCGCCCAGCGCATAGGCCGAGTCGGTCGGGAAAACCGCCAGTCCGCCCTTGCGGATGATCTCGGCCGCCTGAGCGATCAGGCGCGGCTGCGGATTCCTGGGATGGATTTGCAGGAACTCGGCTCTCATTGCCACCCCTCCCAGACCGGTTTGAGATCGTGCGGCAGCGCCACCAGGTGGCCCAGATCGACATGGCTCTCGCCCGGCCCGTGAAAATCCGAGGCACGCGAGGCGAGGAAGCCGAATTCGCGGGCGATGGCGGCAAATTCGCGCATCTCGGACTCGTTCTGCGCACCCGAGATCACCTCGATCCCCTGCCCCCCCAGCTCCTTGAAAGCGACAAACAATTGACGCCGCTCGACCGAGGTCAGCCGGTAGCGGCCGGGATGGGCGATCACCGCTACTCCGCCGGCAGCGTGAATCCAGCCCAGCGCCTCGTGCAGTTCCGCCCACGGGTGGCTGACATAGCCCGGCTTGCCCTTCGCCAGCCAGTAGTCGAACACCGTTTTCACATCCGGCGCGAAGCCGCGTTCAACAATGTAGCGCGCGAAATGCGAACGCGAGATCAGCGCCGGATTGCCGGCATACTTGAGCGCGCCGCCATAGGCGCCGTCAATACCGACCTTGGCGAGTTCGTCGGACATCCGCCCAGCCCGCGCATCGCGTCCGCTGCGCACGCGGGCCAACCCGGCGACCAGCGCAGGATGCCGGTGATCGAAATTGAGGCCGACGATGTGCGCGGTCTGGTCATCACCCCAGGAGACTGAAATCTCAACGCCGGTGACGCAGCGCAGGCCAACGGCTGCGGCCGCCTGCAACGCCTCGTCCAGACCGCTGATCTCGTCATGGTCGGTCAGCGCCAGCAAATCGATACCATTGGCTTGGGCGCGTTCGATCAAAGCAGCCGGGGCGAGCAGCCCGTCAGACACGGTGGAATGGCAGTGCAGGTCGGCGTTGCTTGGGTTCATGTATCCCTGATTGCGTAAATGGCTGGCAGGTTGCGCCAGGCGCCGCGCACATCCATGCCGCAGCCGAACAGAAAACGATTGGGCAGACGCACGCCGGTGAAATCGGCGGCTACCGGTTTCGGGTGGCCGGTGTCCTTCTCGGCCAGCACCGCCAGCCAGCAGGCCGCTGCGCCCTTACCCAGCAATTTTTGCTTGATCGCCGCCAGCGTCACGCCCTCGTCGAGGACATCGTCGAGCACCAGCACCGTGCGACCTGCCAGCGACTGGCTCGGTTCGACGGTCCAGCACAATTCGCCGCCCGCGCAGTCGGCGCCATAGCGCGTCGCATGCAGGTAGTCGCTTTCGAGCGGAAAGGCCAACCGCGGCAGCAACTGGCCGGCAAAGACGAGAGCGCCACGCATGACCGTCAGCACCAGCGGGTAAGTATCCGCCAGTTGCGCCGTGATCTCGCCCGCCAGCCGGTCGATGGCGACCTGGATGACGGCTTCCGGGCAAACCAGGTCGGCCTCGGCGAAGATGCGGCGTGCTTCTTCCGGTGTCATGGCAACTTGGCCAGTCCGCGCAGGTAGGCAGCAAACTCTGCGCCGATTTGGGCATGGCGCAGGGCGTATTCGACCGTCGCCTGCAGGTAGCCGAGCTTCGAGCCGCAGTCGTAGCGCACGCCGTGGTAGCGGTAGGCCAGCACCTGCTGCTCGGTGAGTAGGCGCGCAATGGCATCGGTGAGCTGAATCTCGCCACCCGCACCGGTCTGGACATTTTCGAGGTGATCGAAGATGCGCGGCGTCAGTACGTAGCGGCCGACCACCGCCAGGGTCGAGGGGGCAACCGCAGGCTGGGGCTTCTCGACGATGGCATTAAGGCGTTCGACCCGTTCCGCCAGCGGTGAGGCCGCGACAATGCCGTAGCTGGCGGTATCTTCGCGCGGAACGTCCTGAACCCCGAGCACCGAGCAGCGGTAGTACTCGTAGGTATCGACCATCTGCTTCATCACGGCCGGCTCGCCGTCGAGCAGGTCATCGGCGAGCAGTACGGCAAAGGGTTCGTCGCCAATCACCGGTTTGGCACAGAGGACGGCATGGCCGAGGCCGAGGGCTTCGGGCTGGCGGATATAGATGCAGTTGATGTTCTTGGGCAGCAGGTTGCGGACGTATTCGAGCAGTTCGGTCTTGCCGCGTCGTTCCAGTTCGCTTTCGAGTTCGTAGGCCTTGTCGAAGTGGTCTTCGATCGCCCGCTTGGAGCGGCCGGTGACAAAGATCATGTCGGTGATGCCGGCCGCTACCGCTTCCTCGACCGCATACTGGATCAGTGGCTTGTCGACGATCGGCAGCATTTCCTTCGGGCTGGCCTTGGTCGCCGGCAGGAAACGTGTCCCCATCCCGGCCACCGGGAATACCGCCTTGGTCACTTTGCTCATGATGCCAACAACTCCCTAAATTCAGTCTCGTCCAGCATGGTAACGCCCAATTCCAGCGCTTTTGTTAATTTGCTGCCAGCCTCAGCGCCGGCGACCACATAGTCGGTCTTCTTCGATACCGAGCCGACCACCTTGCCGCCGCGCGCTTCGATCAATTCTTTGGCTTCTTCCCGCGTCAGCGTCGGCAGGGTGCCGGTCAGGACAAAAGTTTTTCCGGCCAGGGGCGAGGTCACGGCTGCGCTCGGCTCACCCTCCGGCCAAGTCACTCCGGCGGCACGCAAATGTTCAACGACCTCTACATTGTGGGGCTCGGCGAAGAAGCGGGCAATGGAAGCCGCCACCACGGGCCCGACTTCCGGCACTTGCTGCAAACGGTCCTGATCCGCCGCCAGCAGCGCATCCAGCGAACCGTAGTGACGCGCAAGGTCCTTGGCCGTCACCTCGCCGACATTGCGCACGCCCAGCGCGTAGATGAAGCGCGCCAGCGTGGTCTGCTTGCTGCTTTCGATAGCGGCAAGCAGGTTGTCAGTTGATTTTTTCGCCATCCTCTCCAGTCCAGCGAGCATCTTTGGCTTTTCCTTCAATCCATAGAGATCAGCAGGGGTTCTTACAATATTGCAATCCACCAGTTGTTCTACGAGCTTCTCCCCAAGCCCCTCGATATCCATAGCTCGACGGGAAGCGAAGTGCTGGAGTGCTCGCTTACGCTGCGCAGGGCAATAGAGGCCACCTGTGCAGCGGGTAATCGCCTCGTCCTCTGGCTTCTCGATTGCAGAATGGCAAACTGGGCAATCTGGGTACTCTCTTAATAATTCCCAAGCCGGATATAAAGATTCGACGAGATCCCTCATTGGCCGCTTCTCCAACACAACGGCCACCACTTCGGGGATCACATCGCCAGCCCGGCGCACGATTACCGTATCGCCAACTCGAACATCCTTACGACGAACTTCATCCTCATTATGTAACGTGGCATTAGTGATGGTTACACCACCAACAAACACTGGTGCCAATCTCGCAACTGGAGTAATAGCCCCTGTACGACCAACTTGAACTTCGATCGCTTCGACAGTAGTTAATACCTCTTCTGCTGGATACTTGTGCGCCACAGCCCAGCGAGGTTCTCTGGAGATAAAACCTAACTTCTGTTGCTGGGCAAGAGAGTTAACTTTGTACACCACACCATCAATATCAAAAGGCAATCTGTCTCTCAGGTCTCTGATACGCTGATGAAAGGCAATAAGTCCCTCTGCGCTTTGCACGACTTCACGATGCTCGCAAACTGGCAGCCCAAAAATAGCTAACTCATTTAGAACACCGCTTTGGGTAGCAGGTATTTTCCACCCCACTACTTCACCTAAGCCATAAGCAAAAAAGGACAAGGGGCGTTGTTTTGCAATTCTTGGGTCGAGGAGTCGAATGCTGCCTGCAGCTGCGTTGCGAGGATTAACTAGAGTAGGCAATCCTCGGGCGCGCTGGCGCGCGTTATAGCGCTCGAAATTAGCGCGACTCATGTAAACCTCACCACGTACTTCTAATATTTGAGGGGGTTGTCCACGCAAACTTAATGGTATCTGATGAATGGTTAGTACATTAAGAGTTACGTCTTCGCCCCACTCTCCGTCACCTCTAGTTGCTGCATTCACCAATTTGCCATTTTTATATCGGAGATTTATTGCAAGCCCGTCAAATTTCAACTCTGCACAATATTCAACCAATGGATCATTGCCAGTTAAACCTAACTCCTTACGTACTCTCGCATAAAATGCTCTTGCTCCTGAAGGTTCAGTATCAGTTTCAGTCCGAATAGATAGCATTGGGACAACATGCTTAATCGAAAGCAATACCGGCTGAGCTTCTCCACCAACTCTGCGAGTTGGAGAATCCAAGGTTAACAACTCTGGATATTGAGCCTCGATCTCCACCAGCTCGCGGAACAGCCGGTCGTACTCGACATCCGGGATCGTCGGCGCGTCAAGCACGTAGTAGGAGCGGTTATGGTGCTCGATTTCGGCCCGCAGAAACGCGGCCCGCGCGACTGGACTGTCAGGCATCAGGAAAAGAGTCGCAGCGCGCGCACGCCGCCGGCCGGCATCCCCGCCTGGGCCATGCGGGCCTGCAATTCGCCGATGCGCGTGCGGATAGCCTCGACCGTCGCGTGAGCCAAGGGCTTCTGATGGGCATCGACGACCTGGCCACCGAGGGTCTCGGCACACTGACGGGCCAGCGTCATCATGCGGTCGAAGGCAGTCAGCCCGGCAGCGACGCGTGGCACATCCAGGCTGAAAATCAGTGCAGTCAGCCCGATCGTCTCGATCCGCGCGGCGGAAAACGGGGTGGCCGACTGGCAGGACAGCGCGAAGGCTTCTGCCCCCTCGGCATCCATCGCAACAAAACGGTCGCCCTCCAGGCGCAGGCCGGTAGCTTCGAACAGCGGCTTGAGCTTCGCGCCCGGCAGTTCACCCAGACTGCCCTGACGGGGCAGGACCAGCAGGGAAAATTGCAGATCAAGGGCGGCACAAAAGCCATCGAGTTCGTTGGCGCGCGCCAACATCGACGCGAGTTCGGGCAGTTCGACCAGGCCGGAGAAACGCTGGGCAAGCCGATGCGCGCCGCCAAGAAAACTGACCAGGGTAGCTTCGCTGACCGGACCGCGACGATCAACCAGTTGCAGCGCGACCGCAACCTGGACAACGCTACCGGGGTCCTGGGGCAGCAGCACGCGCCAGCGTGCGCTATGGGCATCGAGGCCAAGCCACTGCACCGGCCGGTCGATCCGCGCCGACCAGTCGGCTTGCTCCGCCCACAAGCCCGATACCGGTACGGCATCGACGAACTCGATGCACAACAGGCAATCGGCCACCCCGTCAGCCCACTCTGCCGGCAGTGGCACGGCCAATTTCAGCGGCTCGGCATCGGGTTCCGCTTCGATAGCTGAAAAAGTCGGCGCTGGCAGGACGGCGCTCTGGTCCATCACCGGCTCGTCGCGGCCGTCCGTGCGCCCGGCCATCAGCACGTCGGGGGCCTGCGGCGGCAACAGCGCCTCGGCGCGCTGGCGCTGCTTTCGGGCCTGCCAGCTGTTATAGATCAAGACCACGAGAACGATCGCCACCCCGAAGCCGATCATCGCAATTTGCAATTCGCTCATCACGCGGCGCCCCTCATCACACAGCGTCCTTGTCAGTCATACGCAAGGCTTCCTCGATATCCACCTCGACCACGCGCGACACGCCCTGCTCCTGCATGGTGACGCCGATCAACTGCTGCGCCATTTCCATGGTGATCTTGCTGTGGGTAATGAAGACGAACTGCGTCTGGCGCGACATGCGCTTCACCATCTTGCAATAGCGCTCGGTGTTGCTGTCGTCGAGCGGCGCGTCCACTTCGTCGAGCATGCAGAAGGGCGCCGGGTTGAGCTGGAACAGCGCGAACACCAGCGCGATGGCCGTCAGGGCCTTCTCGCCGCCGGACAGCAGGTGGATGGTCGAATTGCGCTTGCCCGGCGGCTGCGCCATGATCTGGATGCCGGCATCAAGGATCTCCTCGCCAGTAAGAATCAGCCGCGCTTCGCCGCCGCCGAACAGTTCGGGGAACAGAACGCCGAACTGGGTGTTCACACTCTCGTAAGTTTCGTGCAACTGCTCACGCGTCTCGCGGTCGATGCGGCGGATGGCATTCTCCAGCGTGTCGATCGCCGTGGCCAGGTCGGTCGATTGCTCGTCGAGATAGCCCTTGCGCTCGCGGGCAGTCTTCAGCTCTTCCAGCGCCGCCAGGTTGACCGGACCGAGCGCCTCAATCTCGCCGGTCATGCGCGCGATCTCGGCTTGCAGCGTGCCGTCCTTGAGACCCGGCGTCAGTTCGGCGGCGAGTTGTGCCTCGTCCTCTGGCGTCACCACCAGGGCTTCGGCCAGGCGTTCCTGATACTGTTCGACATTGAGTTGCGCGGCCTGCTGCTTGAGCTTGAACTCGTTGATGCGCTCGCGCGCCGGTTGCAGTCCCTGTTCGAGCTTGAGGCGTTCCTCGTCGAGACTGCGCAGTTGTCCGGCCGCCGTTTCGAGGGCATTGCGCCGTTCCGCCAGGGCCAACTCCTGTGTGCCGCGCGTCGCCAGGGCAGCCTGCAACTGCTCCTGGATCACCGCATCGCTGATGGCGGCCAGTTCCTCGGTCGCCGTGTCGCGCTCGGTGGCCACCTGGTCGAGCTGGGCCTTGGCCGTCTCGGCGGCGCGGGCGTTGTCGGCCAGCTTCGACTGGCATTCCTTTTCCGAGAACCCGGCATCCTGGGCTTCGCGTGCCAACTGGTGCTCCAGCGCCCGTACCTCGCGCAGGGCCGTATCGCGCTGGCGTTGCAGTTCGAGCGCTGCATCCATGCCGGCGCGCGCCTCGGCCAGCGCCGCACGACAGCGGGCGGCCTCCTCTTCGGCGCCGGTCAGGGCCGCGGATTCCTCGGCACTGACGCGGGCGATCTCGTCGAGGTCGCGGGCGAACTGCGCAGCTCGTTCGTTATGGCGGGTCTCGGCCTCCCGGAGCTTGAGCACCGCCACTTGCGCGACGTGCAAATTCCGCTGCGCTTCCTGCAATGCGCCGCGCGTCTCGGTCAGTTGCTGCTGGCCGAGGGCAACAGCCGCTTCGGCCGCCGCCTGGATTTCGCGAGCTTGCGCCTCGACTGCCTCGAAAGCCATGATCTGCGTCGCCAGTTCATCGATTTCGCGCTGGCGCTCGATCACGCCATGGGTCTTCGCATCCGGCGAATAGAGCGTAAGACCGTGCGGCGTAGCCAGATGGCCGGCGCGATTGATGCGCCAGCCCACGCCCTTGAGCAGACCGTCGTCGCTATCAACCACCCGCACGTCGCCCAGCCATTCGTCGAGCACGGCGGCCCAGCGCGGATCGCTGCATTGCACTCTCGCCCGCAGGCTGTCGGTCGGTGCGGGCGTTGTCGGCACAGTGCTGCATGCCGCCAGTGCGACAGTCGCCGGAGGCGGCGAGGCCAGCGCCAACACCCGTTGCTCATCGGTGGCCGGCACGGCCATCAGGCGTTCGCGCAAAACTGCCTCGACGGCCGTTTCCCAACCGGCATCGACCTCGATGGCACGCCACAGGGGATCGGCAGCGGTCAGGTCGAGATCGGCCAGCCAGCCAACCAGGTCGCCCCCCTGCCCCACCCGCGCCTGCAACTGGGCCAGCGCATCATGGCGCGCCCGTGAAGTCGTTACCGTGCGATGGGCCGTTTGCAAAGCCTCGCGCGCAGTCCGCAGGGCGGCTTCCAGATCGGGCTGGCGCGACTGCAATTCGCCCAGCCGCGCCTGGGCTTCCTCGAAAGCGGCTTCGGCCAGCACTTCAGTTTCACGCGTAGCGGCCAGTTCGGCCGGCTCGGGCGCGCTCAGCGTTGCCTGTTCGGCAGCGATGCGTTGGCGACGCTGTGTCAGGTTGTCGAGCGCCCGCACGGCGTGTCCGCGGTCGGCCTCGGCCAGCCGTAGCCCCTGTTCGGCCGCATTCAGTGCCTTGCGCGCCTCGCCGACCTGCTGCTCCGCTACGCGCACGGCATCTTCGGCCTCGGGCAGGCGGGCGGCGGCTTCCTCGTGACGTGCTGCAGCCGTCAGCGCCCGGTCGCGGGAGTTTTCGAGCAGCGACTGCCAGCGGAACTCCTCCTCCTCGACGCGCCGCATCTCGACCAGCCAGTGCTCCCCTTGGCCGGCCAGTTGCCCCAGGCGGGCTTCAAGGCGAACGCGCCCATCGCGCAGATGCCCGATCTCGCTTTCCAGCCGCTTCACCTCGGCATTGGCGGCGTACATCTCGGCCTGTGCCGCATGCAGTGCGTCCGATGCACCGAAGTGCGCCTCGCGCGCCTGTTCGACACGCGCCTCGACCTCGCGCAGGGCGGCGGTTTCGGCCTCGACGCGGTTGATCGCCTCGGCGACCTGGCGCTCGACCTTGACCCCTTCGGCCAGTGCATCGTAGCGCTTCTTAAGCCACAGCAGGCTCTGGCGGCGACTCAATTGCAGTTGCAGGTCGCGGTATTGTTGAGCCACCTCGGCCTGGACTTCCAGCCGACCCACCTGGCTTTCCAGTTCCCCGCGGATATCATCGACGCGGGCGACGTTTTCGCGCGCATCTTCCAGCCGGCCCTCGGTTTCCTTGCGGCGCTCCTTGTACTTGGTGACACCGGCCGCCTCTTCGAGGAAACCGCGCAACTCTTCGGGCTTCGACTCGATGATGCGCGAGATCATGCCCTGGCCGATGATGGCATAGGAACGCGGTCCGAGGCCGGTGCCGAGAAACAGGTCGATCACGTCGCGGCGACGGACGTGCAGGTTGTTGATGTAATAGCTGGAATTGCCCTCGCGGTCGAGGATGCGTTTGACGGTGATCTCGGCGTATTGCGACCACTGGCCGGCGGCACGGCCGTCCGCGTTGTCGAAGAAGAGTTCGACGCTGGCGCGGCCGACTTCCTTGCGCCCGCCCGAACCCTTGAAGATCACGTCCTGGATCGACTCGCCGCGCAGTTCGGAGGCCTTCGATTCGCCCAGCACCCAGCGCACGGCATCGATGATGTTCGACTTGCCGCAGCCGTTCGGGCCGACCACACCCGCGAGCTGATTGGGAAACAGCACGGTGGTCGGCTCGACGAAGGACTTGAAGCCGGCGATCTTGAGCTTGGTCAGGCGCACTTAGGCAATCGAGGAATCGGGGGAATGGCGGGCGATTATAAACGGCGGGAACCACGAACCGCGTCTTCCGGAAAGGGCTATCAGGATTACGAGAAATTAGGGAGACGAGGTTTGCCAGCCGCCGCCGAGGGCGAGATAAAGGCGGATATACGCCTGCTGCCGTTCGAGCCGGCTTTGCGCCAGATCGGTTTCGGCGGCCAGTTGCTGTCGCTGGGCATCGAGGACTTCGAGGAAGCTGGTCGTGCCGGCACGGAAACGCAGGTCAGCCAGGCGCAGGGCTTCGCGCGCGGCGACGACACGGCGCTGCTGGATGACGATCAGTTGCCTACCCGTCTCGTAGGCGTTGAGCGTATTGGTTACTTCCGCCAGCGCGCCGAGGATGGCCTTGCGGTAACCGATCAGGGCCTGGTCGAGCCGGGCGAGGGTGGCATCGCGATTGAACACCAGCGATCCGCCGGCATAGAGCGGTTGCAGCAGCGAAGGGCCGAGCGAGGCGACGGCGGCATGGCCCGCCACGGCTTCGCGCAGGAGCGTGCTGACGCCGCCGAACACGGCGGTCAGCGCAATGCTGGGGAAGAAACGGGCCTTGGCTTCACCCACGCGGGCATTCGCGGCCACCAGTTGGGCCTCGGCCTGGCGGATGTCCGGGCGGCGTTCCAGCAATGCGGAAGGCAAGCCCGGGGGTGCCTGTTCTGGCAGCGCGAGCGGCGGCAGCGCGGCGAAATCGAACGAGCCGGGAATGCGGCCCATGAGAATGGACAGGCTGTTTTCGGCTTCGGCGATCTGGCGCTGCAGCGCGGGCAGTCGCGCTTCGGTGGTGGCCAGCACGTTTTCCTGCTGGCGTTCCTCGGCGGCGGAGGCGATGCCGGCCTGCGACAGCTTGCGAATCAGTCGCAGGCCTTCGCGCTGGTTGCCGGCGGCAGCCTCGGTAACGACGTTAATTTCGCGCAGCGTGCCCAACTGGTAGTAGAGGTTGGCCACATTTGCAACCAGCGAAGCCTGCATGCCGTACTGGTTTTCTTCCTGCGCCAGCAGGTCGGCGCGCGCGGCTTCGGTGGCGCGGGCATAGCGGCCCCACAGGTCGATTTCCCAGGAGACCGAGGCGGCGCCGAGGAAGGAAGAGGAAACTCGGTCGCCATCGCGCTTGGCGATCGGCGAAGTATTCACGTCGAGCGACAGGTTGGGCAGCGCCGGGGCGCGGGCGATGCCCGCAAGCGCTTCCGCTTCGCGCACCCGCGCGGCAGCCAACAGGGCATCCGGGCTGTTCCGCAATGCTTCTTCGATCAGTGCCTGCAAGACCGGGTCGGCGAAGACGGTTTTCCAGTGCTGCTCGCCAAGCGATTGGCCGGTTTCGGTCGGGCTGGCGCGGAAGCGTTCGGGCAGTTCGACCTCGGGCCGCAGGTAGTCATTGCCCACCGCACAGCCCCCGACCAGCAGGCAGCACAGCAAGCCGCCGAACCGGCGCGCGCCGCTCATTCCGGCGTCCTTTTCACAAAACGGTCGACGACTACGAACAGCACCGGTACCAGGAAGATCGCCAGCAGGGTGGCCGCCAGCATGCCGGACAGTACGGTGACGCCCATCGAAACACGCGATGCAGCACCGGCCCCCGACGACAGTACCAGCGGCACGACGCCGAGGATGAAGGCGAAGGAGGTCATGATGATCGGCCTCAGGCGCAGCTTGGCGGCGTTGATGGCAGCGGTGGTGGCATCCTGGCCCTGCTCGCGCAACATCTTGGCGAATTCGACAATCAGGATGGCATTCTTGGCGGCGAGGCCGATCAGCAGCACGAGGCCGATCTGGGCATAGATGTTGTTGGTCAGCCCGATCAACCACAGGCCGACCATGGCGCCGAAGATGCCGAGCGGCACCGCGAACAGTACGGCGAAAGGCACTGCCCAGCTTTCATAGAGCGCAGCGAGGAACAGGAAGACGAAGACGATGGCCAGGCCGAAGACGATAGGCGCCTGGCCGGCCGAGGCCTTCTCCTGCAGGCTGATGCCCGACCACTCGAAGCCATAGCCGGGCGGCAAGGTCTGCGCGGCAACCTCTTCCATGGCGCTAATGGCGTCGCCGGAACTGAAGCCGGGCGCGGCGTCGCCGCCCAGGTCGGCGGTGCGGAACAGGTTGTAGCGCTGCGTCACGGTGGGCGAACTGGTTGGCACCGGCGTGACCAGCGTCGACAGCGGCACCATCTGGTTGTCGGCGCTACGCACATGGAACAGGCCGATGCCCTGGATATCGCCGCGATATTCCGGCTCGGCCTGCATGGTGACTTTATAGGTGCGACCAAAGCGGCTGAAGTCGTTGATGTTCACGCCGCCGAGGAAGGTTTGCAGCGTGCTGGTGACATCCGTGATCGACAAGCCCAGCTTCTTGGCTTTCTCCCGATCCAGTTCCAGCCTATAGGCCGGCGTCTTCGGGTTGAACTTGGAATAGATGCTGCCGATTTCCGGGCGCTTGCGCGCCGCCGCCATGAAGTCGTCGGCGACCTGCGCCAGTTCAAGCGGGCTCGCGCCGCTGCGGTCCTGCAGCTTGAAGCTGAAGCCGCCGGTGGTGCCAAGACCCGGAATGGGCGGCGGGTTGAAGGCCAGCGTGATCGCCTCCGGCAACTGCGCAGCCTTCAGATAGATCGTGCGGATGATCATGCCGAGCCCGGTTTCCGGCGTCTGACGCTCGCCCCAGGGTTTGAGCACGGTAACGAACAGTGCGCTGTTGGGCAGCGGGGCGCCCGACAGGACGTTGTAGCCGTTGATGAGCAAGCGCTTCTCGACACCGGGCGTGGCGGCGACGATCTTGTCGACCTTCTCGCTGAATTCGATGGTGCGATTCATCGAGGCGGCTTCCGGCAACTGGATGCTGCCGATGAAATAGCCCTGGTCTTCGCCGGGCACGAAGCCGCCGGGGATGCGCTGCATCAACCCGAAAGTCATCGCCATCAGTACCGCCAGCGTCATCAACACGAGGACGAAGCGGCGGATCAGCGTGGCGACCTGCTGGCCGTAGCGCTCGGTCAGCCGTTCGAACCAACGGTTGAAGACAGCGAAGAAACGGTTCTCCTGGCCGGCCTGCTTGGGTTTCAGCATGGTGGCGCACATGGCTGGTGTCAACGACAGGGCGACGAAGGCGGAAAAGCCGGTGGAGACGGCCACCGTGATGGCGAACTGCTTGTACATCACGCCGGCGATGCCGCCGAGGAAGGCGACGGGCACGAAGACGGCAGCGAGGATCAGTGTCATGGCGATCACTGGCCCGGACACCTCTTCCATGGCCCGCAAGGTAGCGTCGCGCGGCGAGAGTCCGTCGTGCTCCATGTGACGATCGACCGCCTCGACGACGACGATGGCATCATCGACGACGATGCCGATCGCCAGCACCATGCCGAACAGCGTCAGCGTGTTGATGGTGAAGCCCATCAGGGTGAAGGCGACGAAAGTCGCCACCAGCGAGACGGGGACGGTGATCATCGGAATCAGCGTGGCGCGCCAGTTTTGCAGGAAGACGAAAACGACGATTAGTACCAGCAACAGGGCTTCGAAGAAGGTCTTGACGACTTCCTCCAGGGACGACTTGATGAAGATGGTGTTGTCGAGCACCACGTCGTAGGCCATGTCGGTCGGGAACGAGGTGGCCAGTTCGCGCAGGCGCGCGTTGAGCAGTCCGGCGGTTTCAATCGCGCTGGCATCAGGCGTCAGGTTGATGGCGAAGGCAGCCGCCGGTTGGCCGTTGAGCTTGGCCTGGAAGGTGTAGTCCTTGGCGCCCAGTTCAACACGGGCAACATCCTTGACCCGGACAAAAGATCCATCCGACTTTGCCCGCATGATGACATTCTCGAACTGGTCGATTTCCGCCAGTCGGCCCTGCACCTGCACGCTGTACTGGAACTGCTGCGACTTCGGCGCAGGCAACTGGCCGACCTGGCCGGCAGGGGTCTGCACGTTCTGCTCGCGGATGGCATTCATCACGTCGCCGGCGGTGATGGCGAGCGCGGCCATGCGGTCGGGCTTGAGCCACAGGCGCATGCCGAATTCGGCGCCGAACAACTGCACGTTGCCGACGCCCTTGACCCGCTTGAGCGCTTCGACGATGTTGATGGTGGCGTAGTTAGTCAGGAACAGTTCGTCGTAGGACCCGCGCGGGGAAATCAGCGCCACGTACATCAGCGTGTCCGGCGTCTGCTTCTTGGTGGTGACGCCGGCATTGATGACTTCGGCGGGCAGGCGCGCATTCGCCTGCGAGGCACGGTTCTGCACCTGCACGGCGGCGATGTCGGCATTGACATCGAGACCGAAGGTGACGTCGAGGTTGTAGGCGCCATCGCCGGACGAACTCGACGACATGTAGAGCATGCCCTCGACGCCGTT